>JACCDH010643375.1_pt1 | contig 27341 bp, 26 predicted proteins | sample 7442481 | NCBI WGS metagenome assembly JACCDH01 (sample SAMN15323433, study PRJNA562643) | freshwater metagenome | isolation source: river surface water | place: USA:Blue River Watershed | collected 2017-08-15 | reverse complement strand
TTTTCTAAATAAAGAAATATCTACACAAGCTTATCTTATTTGTTTAGATAATAATATAAATACATTAGTAGACCTTAAACAGTTTTATTCTGAAAATGGAACTTTTGAAAATTTAACCAATTGCAGTAATAAATCTAATTCTGAATTATTAAATATAGTTATTAAATATTATGATTTAGTCAGTAATTCAAAATCAATAGTTGATCAATATTCTAATTCAGATTATTATTATTCGGTTAAAAACTTCACTCAGGATCAAATAGATGATTTGAATATCGTCTTATCAAATAATTTTTCAAAATTATCTATTAGAAGTTCTAATGCAATTAATAAATTTTTTTCTGGATCTATTAATGCAGAAGTTTTTTTGGATAAGGTTTTACAACATAACGATTTCAATTTAAACGTATTGAAAAAAATGAATAATGTTGGTGCAAAATCAATCCCTGAGATTAAAGCTTTTTTTAGTGAAATTAAAAATTCAATTATTTTAATTAATGAACATATTAACGAATCTGATTCAATAAATTATAATACTACAACGAACAATCTTTATTTTAAAATTCATGAAGCTAGTGACTTAAAAATTCAAATTATAAATGATTATATAATTTTATTAACTAATCAACTTTCTGTAAGAAGTAAAAATGCATTAAATTTTTTTTTAGAAGACAAAATTGACATCCATAATATTTATGAAAAAATATTATCAAAATTAAATTTTGATTTTAAAAACATTGATAATGTGGGTAGGCGCTCAATTGAAGAATTAGATTTATATTTAAATAAAATCAAAGATTTTTTGATAGATATTAATAAAGTTAATGATAAAAATGAATTAGACCAATATATATATAATTTGTTTTTTAAAAGAGAATTTAATGGTATTGATATCCCCGATGAAATAATATCCAAAAAATTAATTTTTAGCTTAATTCAATTTATAATAAATAATAGACTTGTATATGGATATAACGAAACTTATATATTAGAAAACGCAATAAATATTTATGAAAATTCTGCACTTCTAGATTTAAATGAATTATCAGATAATCTATCATTGTCAAAAGAGAGATGTAGACAGTTAAAAGTTAAAATTTTAAATGAACTTGAGTCAAAATTTTCTTTTCTAACAAATTTTCATGATGACTTATTTATTAAGTATAAAATTGACTATAATGAGCCATTAATATTAATTACGAATGAAATAGCTTCAAATGTTAATTCTGTAAATAGAACAAATTTCAATAAGTATTTCATTACATTAATAACTTCATTTTTTTATAAAAATGAATTTGTATTACTCGGGAATATTGATGATTTACTAACTATAAAAGATTACACCCCAAGAACTAGACATAATTGGAGAGGTTTGTACTTGGTTAATAAAATTTTAATGCAAAACTTTGAATTTCAAAAATTTGTTGAGGATATTGAAAAAAGAAAATTTGAGTTGATTGAAACATATAGTTTAAATTTCAAAAAATACCTTTCTAATTTTTTAATATCAGAGGATATGGTTTATTTAGAAAAACTTTTTAATGTTTGTGGAAAAATATTAAATGAGGAATTTAATATACATTTAGATAGTGATGAAAATATTGTTTTTGAAAGTAAAAGAAATAAAGCATTGCACGATTATGCATTTGAAGCCCTTGAGATTTTAGGAAAACCATCACATATAGATGATATAAACATACAGTTAAAAAAATTAAAACCTGATTATAATGGTGTTTTAACTAGTTCAACTTTAAAAAGGGAATATGGATTTGCTCCATTTGGACGTTCTAGTGTTTTTGGTTTAAAAAAATGGGATAGAGAAAATAACAATATAAAAAGTGGTACAATTAGAGATATTGTTGAAGAATTATTATTAAAGAGCGATAATCCTATGCACATTAATGACATTTTCAATTATGTTACATTATATAGACCTTCTATTAATCATAGAAGTCTGATTACTAATATAGTAATTAGTAAACAATTTACTAAGTACCCAAATAACTACATAGGTTTAACCTCAAAAGTTTATAGAGAGGAATATTTAAATTTTAAACAAATAAACGGTACCTTTTTTTCAATATCCAATTTAAAAAAATTTAATAATTTTTCAATTACAGAAGTTATTCAGTATTTTAAAACCAAACATGGTTATGATGAAAAACAGGTTGAGTTTATTTTAAATGAAAAAATAATTAAAGGTGAATTAAGTAAAACTAATAAAGGTAAAATAATAATTGAAAAATTCAAATCAAATGAATTAAGAGATAATATTTTAGAAATTTCAAATGAAGTAATAAACGGATCAGACGAATTTCATATTTCTATAAAAAACTTGATTAATCAAAATAAAATAATAGATTCAATTCAACTATGTTTTGAAAAGTATAATCCTCATTTTGTAGATCTTAATTTTAAAGATTATTTTGTCATTATAAATGAAATTAAAAAACAAATTTCATAACATTTTAAAATTGAATATTAAAATTGAAGAGAATGAGTTTTATTTTGATTTTTTATTGTTTTCCATAGTGTGTTTTTATTAAATTAAACCAATCTTTAAAACTCATAGATTCATATTTTCCTTGGTAGTATTTCATGCAATACTCAACAGTTTCAAGAACTCTATTTTTTTCTAATAAAGGTGTTATTGTTTTTAATAATTGGATATCAGTTATTTCAAAAAGTTTATTTGAAGTATAATCTTTTTGTTGCTCAGGAAAAAATGTAGATTTTTTTTTATTTGTGTTATCGAATAAATTGGGTAACTCCTCAAAAAACGACTGTAAATTTTCTCTTTTAAAAATAATTATTTTTTCTCCATTTGTTAAATACCCGATTCTAAATTCGTTACTTTTTGTATCTGTTTGAAGTGAATTTCTAGAATATAAAGAAACGTTATTTTTTGCATTTAATCGTTCTTTAATTTTTGACGGATTCCAGGATACCATAGTATCGTTATCAACGTCATATCCCAATATAACAAATGGAATATTTGCATTGAAAATTTTATCAAAATGATCGCTAAATGGTAATTGAACCCTAGTTACATCTGGAGAGTTTTTGAAATAAGCATGTGACAAATTTTTAAGAAAAATAAAATATTTTTGCTCATATATTTTTATTAGAAATGGATTACCATCTTCGTAGCTAAAACTTTCAATATTATTAAGTGTCTCAACGAATTTAATCTTTAGTTCTTTTGTTAATATATTTCTCATATTTTAATGTAGCTATCTGATTTATTTCATTGCAGCTTTATGTAAAAAAGAATCGTTTTTAATATTCTTTAATTGCTTAGTATTAGACAAATTACTATCAAAATGAATATTTGTAACCTCATTACTAATCAATGTCGTATTAATTTTTGGCACCATTTCATTTTCAAAAAAAGCCAATGTGTCTATTGCTAATTGGTAATCAAAAAAATGTTCAAATGATTTCTCAAAGTCACTACCTAGAGTATCTATAATAACTTCATTAATTTTGTTCATTACATCTTTATTTTTCAGTCTATTACCGATTGATTTTACTAAGTCAAAAATAGAATAACCTTTTCCTGTTTCTATGGCAAATACTGAAGCTATGATTAGTTTTGAGTTTTTGTTCGGGTGTAATTGTTCCATAGAAAATTTATGAACCCGTTGGCTTTTAGCAGTACTTTTAACTTCAATTTTGTCTATACCATCATTAAAATCAAATTTGTCTGATGAAGATACATGCCAAGATTTAACTAAATATTCTGGGTTACTTGATTGCTCGATAACTAAAAGTTCTGCCCAAAGCCCTTGAATTGTTTTTGTTGGCAATTTTGAAAACTTTGTAAAAAGCATAATTAGATTTTCAACTTCAATTTTCAGTTCTTTTAATTTTGAGATTTCAGGTAATTTTAAAATAACAAAATAAATAATATTTAAAAAATACTCCTGTAAGTCGACCGAATCTGTTTTGAGAGCAATTATGGTGTAATTACCCACTGTAACTTTTTTGTCTTTTGCTTTTAATTGACATTTTTGATTAAAATGAATCGAAATAGACTCTAAATTATAATCTAGAACTTTTTCAGTCGTGACGTCTTCACATTTTATGAAAAATAAAGGCAATTCATTTTTTGACAATCCAATTTTATGGTGCTTTATTTTGGGCAAATTATCTATTGAAAATCCTTCTTTATTTTTAGGATTTTCATTTTTTAAATCGGAAAATATTTTAAAAATTGAATACATATATTTACTTATTAATTCCAACAAAAGAATGCGAAAAATCTTCTGGATAATAAATACCAAAAGTGTAGACTAATTTGTTATCCCACTGCATTGATGAATGTTTTAATCGTATTCTATGTATTTGAATACAAATTGAGTCTTCAAACTTGATACCTTTGTCTCCAGGATATTTATCATTACCTGATACTGAACGACCCGAGAAAATATTACTTATTTTAAATTTATCACCATCTGATACTAAACTTCTGTGACGTCCTCCAATTACTTCAAAAGCCATCTCAATTATATAAATATAACTTACTTGTTTTATATCTGCTAAATATCTTAGATATTGAATTGTAGATGATTTTCTTAATGCATCTGGCATGTTTGCAATTTTGAAGTTTTTAAAAAATTCAATTGCTTTATCTACTTCTATTTTAACGTATCTATGATTTCTGTCTGGAGTGCCAAAATTTTCAAAGTTTATAAAACTATTACTTGCTATAAATTCTTCAATAAAAACAATATTTTCATCAAGATATTGTAATGCATTTAGTTGTCTCCATCCACTTAATTTATGATTTATCAAATCAACAGATAAAATATTATTTCTGGTTGGATTTACATTTCCTCTTAAAATTAAAAGTTGTTCGTATTCCTCTAATGAACGCTCTTTTAAATTTGTTCTAAATATTTCTTCATGCTCAACATATTCTCTATATTCTAATATTGATTCATTAGGAAGAAATACTCTACAACAGTCAATAAATTTTTTTTTATATCCAAAGAAACGACATCGTTGTTGTATAGTATCAGCATTAGATTTTCCTAAACTATATCTAGGCATATATGAAACCATTAAACCTTCAACAGTATAGCCACGATTTAGCATATCTGCACCAACTAAAATATGGGCAGATGCATTACTCCAATCAATCTCTTTTGAACCTGCAATGACTATTTCAACGTTAGTATCAAGAATGACTTGCAAAACTTCAAACATTACTTCTTTAAAAGCAGGAGGATTATCAATTCTTCTTACAGTTTCTAAATAATTTTCTTTAAATTGTTCTATAAGTTCTTTTTTGCTAGGGTCGCCATCAGGTAGTTGCAAACGATCTTCCCAACTGTCTTTGAGCATTTTTACCCAATCATAAAATTGCCTACTAACATCTTTCAAACTATCAGCATGCACTAACATTGATAAAAATTTTTCCTTCCCTTGAATGTTTACATTAATAGCTACACCACATAAGAAAATTTGTAAAGCATTTATTAAACTTTGCGGACATTCAGTAAGTTGATTTTTTTTATGGTGATATACTTCATTGTCCGGGATTGTTATTATTAAATCTGTGTTTTCGATAAAAAAAGTTTTACCACCAGTATATGATTTTCCTGGTGTTAACACCTTATGAAATTTAGGAGAAAGTAAATCCATTATATTTATTAACAACGGACCTTGTGGAGTAGCAGTGTATTGAATATATGAATGATTTGGAATGGCTGCTCTTAAATTTAAAATACTTGAATAAGTTGAACTAAATTCATCTTCTTCCCAATCTTCACTTTTACTATTTTTTCTACCATATGTGTTTAAACTTGCTTGATCAGCCTCATCATCAATAATCATTACACCATTATTTCCAAGTGCTTCTTTTACTTCAAAAGTTTCGAAAATTTTAGTTAACTCAGAAATGTGCTTATAATGTTTTAAAACTGTAATTAATATTGCAGGTTTATGATTTAATAACAATGCACTTTTTATCTTTAAATGTACATTATCTTTAATTGTTGGGCTTGGATATACTTTGAAAAACCTACTATTACTTGAATCTGTCAACAGATCTTTTTTTAAACGATTTGTTGTCTGCTCTAATAAATTAATTTTTATGCCTGCGAAATAAATTATAATTCGAAAACCATTGTCAATTGCCAAAGCAGTTAGAGTTGTAAATGACATTGTTTTACCACTTTGTACATATCCTACAGCAATGCCAGTAGTACTGCCTATTGTTTCAATGGGATTTATACAATTTGTTAATATGCTAACTGATTCATCTAACAAAGTTTCTTTTTCCTCACTATCTAATTGCGTAAGTCTATCCATTAGATCTATAGTTCTGGGACCTTTGTTTACATTGAATTTAGTGTCGCTATTTTTGATTAATATAATTTCTTCAGACATTTTTAAAGGTTTTTGATAAATGAATTAAAATTTAATCTAACATTACCTGCCGACTTAGTTCCTTGAGAAGGTGCTACTATTTCTGCTAATACAAGAGACCTAATTATTAGCAATATTGGTTGATAATCTTCTTCTTTTTTTAATTTTTCAAATCTTGTAAAAAATGGATGTGCTAGATTTATTTTATATATTATTTTTTGCGAAAACAATTCATCTTCAACAGTACTTATTGAATACAAATCTGAAATTTTTGATTCTGTGATGAGTTCAAGAATTAGTTTATATTTTTCTCCTTTCAATTCAATAATATCTTCATGTGAATCAATAGTTTCTGCTTTCTTATAAAAAATTTCATTATTAGCTTCTAAAACCTTATTCTCAATTTGTTTAATCGATTTATCTAATTTAGTATTAAGATTTTCTCTATCTGAAGTTTTCTTTAAAGTGTTTACAATATTCTTTCCTACAACTTTATTATCTTCAATTGATTTTGGTTTTATATATTTTTCAGCCTGATTATATAAGTCAAAATCCTTACTAGAAATTTCTGTTTTCAGAGCCTCCATTAGAGCTTCTAAATCATCTTGTTCTTGAAAACTACCTTTATTAAAACTGACAGCAAACCCTTCTAGTTCTAATTCACCAAAAATTCTTTTGTACCTAGGAGAACCTACTTGACCACAGAGTGCTTTAGGTCTATATTTTTCATCATGACTTCCTTCAATAACTCTACCACGTCTAAAGAGAGAAATTCCATTTAGGGTATTAGTACTCATAGTATTTAGTAAAGCAATAAATCCATTTACTTTATATTTACCAATAGAAAAGTTTATTTCTTTTTTCCATTCGATTGGCTCATCATTTGGACTGTTATAAAAAGGAGCAATTAATATCTCAGGTTCTTCATAAATTAACTCCTCATTATTAATAAAAAGTTTCATATCTCCTTTACGAATAAACTTCCTATAGATACTCAATAAATGTCTTTTTATCTTATCTATCTGATGATTAGATGGTGAGTTTTTTGAAAGTTGTGTTAATGTTAGAATAGTGAAATGAGTTTTTATATCTTTTAAAGTATTTTGAACTTCTAGTAATTCTTTTTCATCTGATAATACTTTTTTTAGATCAAATTCAACTAACCTTTCTTCATCTTCATCTATTGCTGCTGTTCGGACTGACCAAAAATCTGCTAGCCAAATTGAAGCAGTTTTCATACCCATACCGAATTCATGCAAACCTGAATTATCGATAGGAATGTTAGCTGGTTCAAAAGCTCTTTGGAAATTATCTATATCGATACCTGCGGCATTATCATAAATTTCAATAATATCGTTTTCTTTATCAATATTTATTCTAACTTCAAACTGATAATTGTTTTCATTAACTTCAAATAATCTTGATTTATTAGTTTCAAAACTTTGGACTGCATTATCTACATATTCACCTAAAGCATACCAAGCAGTATTATTTAAATTACGGAATTGTCCATATACTCCTGTTTGAATTTTTATTGATACGTTTTCTATATTATTCATAATCTCTAATCAGGTTAATTGCTATTTTTTTAACAACCCCTACATTAACTGCATTTCCTAAAGCTCTAAATGCTTTGGCTACTGTAGGAGGTAGTTCATTTAAATCTTCCATGCATTGTAATTTAGCCGCTTCTTTTCTTGTCATATATCTTCCAAGCCAAGGAAAAATTGGAATTTGAGTTGAAGTAAGTACTAAAGCTGGTGAATAGGTTGGCTGCTTCACTCTTATACCTGATGGTCTAAATTGAACTATTTTGTCGTTTATAGTAAGAGGTCCTTTATCTCCACAGTTCCATTCAAACTTTTGATGGCTATTTTCAAATTCTATAATTTTAGGTATCCAATTATCTAACCAATTTTTGTGTTTTTTATAAAATTCTCTATTTGCGCGTATATAATTTTTTTTCCAAACAGGAAATTCACTTTGATTTATTTTTAACCCATCTTGAGCATAAGTAGGCAAACATTTAAGCATATCATCAAAAGAGTTTCCTTGTATTAACGTTCCAAAAGTTCCTTTGTTATTTTTTAAATCTTTAGCATGCAATTTTATGGGAGCTTTACCTTCAAAAGGATAGTTTGCTCCAAATTCCATTGCCCAAATTGGAAATTTAGGAACTTCTTCAGGTTTTAAATTATCTAAAAATTCTTGCCAAATCGCTAAATGATTTTTTGTTGTTTCTTTTAACGTCATGAAATCATTATCATTATTAATGATAATATCAAGTATGCTAATATTATTTTTTTCTTCTTTTTCAGGAAATTTAAAATCAACTAATCCTCCCTTTTCTTTCAATCTTCCAACAATGTAGAATCTAGATCTGTGTTGAGCAATACCGAAATGATGAGGGGATAAAATCTCTTCTTTTACATCATACAAATTTGACAATTCATTATAAATTACATTCCAAGTATTTCCATTATCGTGACCCTTTAAATTTGCGACATTTTCTAAAAATACAAATTCAGGCTTATGAAAATTTAATATTTCTAATATTTTATAAAATAAATTTCCGTTTCTGGGATCATCCAAACCTAAACGTGATCCAGCTTTTGAGAAAGGTTGGCAGGGAAAGCCAGCACAAAGTATGTCATGACTTGGAATTGTGTTTACATCAACTAAATTAATATCACCATCAATTTTGGTATCGTGATTTTTTTCATACAAAACTCTTAGTTCACTATTTAATTCACTGGCAAATACACATGTATGACCTAAATCGTGAAGTGCAAGATGAAATCCACCAAGTCCAGCAAATAAATCTATAAATTTTAATTTCTTCATTTTAAATATAGGTAATAAACGTATGAATTTTTGTACTTATTGAATGTCGTGAAATTACTTCTTTTTAAGATATTTTCCTAAATGGATAGCTAATTATTTTTTATTGTTAGAAAGGAGTTTCGTTCTCTTCACCAAAAAAGAGAATATGTTTTTCTGGTTTGTTACTATTTTTCAAACTATGATCTTTTATATTTATCAATCCTTCTTCGTCTTGTTGAATCTGAAGGGTAAAACTGAGTCTGCTAATATTTGCTGTAAATGTGAAAATATTCAAATTATCAAGTACTTCATTTTTATTGTCATGAACCACTTCAAAGTAAGTATCTTCAGTATAAAAAATAGTCTCTATATAGTTTAAAACGAAAAATTATAAGTGCAATGTCAATCTTATCTTTTATACTTTCAGGAATTGGTCTAAGTATTCCATCGAGTAGTTTTAAATCTAATTTACTTATTGCATGAACTATAATTGGTACGGTAAATTCTTTAGGGATTTTCATGATCTTGAAGTTATTATAGTTGGTATTGCAATATGTATTTTTCCATTAAGGATTTCTGAACTCATTGTATAGGTTGCATTCGACTCAAATCCATCAGCTACTTTTGAGAATAGGAGGAGACTTTCAGGTTGGTCCACGCTAAGTACTTGACCGACTACATTTTCATGGTAAAGCCCTTCTTTGATAACAACTTCTTGTTGTAGTAAATGATGCGCTTTTATTTGAACGACCTCTAAATCGTTTATATCTAAAGGGACTAAACTCCATCCTGATTTATAATACCTGTTGGTATTGATTCCTTGAATCCAAAGATCTTTTTTAGTCATTAGTACTACAAAGTAGGCTTCTGTTTCTCCTTCTAATGGGTTGTAATTTTTAAACCGAACGATTTGTCCGGCTTGAAATAGTGTTTTCATACTGATTAAGCTATTGATAAATGTAAAAGTGTGTCAAAATCTGGTCTTATTTGAATTACAATTTTCCAAAGTAATTTAGAATCTTCTTTCAATCTCAATGAAACCGATTGTTCATTCTTTTTTGTAATTCCTTCTGAAGGAAAAGGCAACTTAAATTCCTCGGTAAACTCTAATCCTTCATACGTTTTCATGTTTTTTGAAGTATCAATATATACTGCTAGGATTTCAATATACTTTGCACCAAGACCTTCTGAATAATCAAAATGAAGATTTAATTTGTCATCCAAATTGAAATCACTTGGATTGAGATACCTCCTTACTTGAAAATGGTTTATTTCATTGAATCGAATTGTTTCCTCGGCTACTAAAAAGTTTCGTTTTACAGCTTTCATAATTGATGTGAATTTTAAATTATGAAACAAATTTGAAACACCATTCCGTATCATTTGTGCGGAGTTAAATTTATTACAAAAAAAATGCCTCAGTGTGAGTGAGGCATTAGAATTTATGATGGTTAAAATTCTATTTTAGTGAAACTAAATGATTTTTCCACTCAGCTGGAATTTCACCAATATTGTAGACTCTTAATTCATTGGAAGCAGTCGTTTTTGCAGGAAGTAGCGTTTCATTTAAGAACTCAGTTTCAATTTTATACATAGCACCTGTTGCTGGGTCTATAATTAACATACCTAAAACACCTCCAAAAAGTAAATTACCAAAATACCATCCGTTTAATTTAAATTCTACAGGAACTGTCTTTGTTTGATATCCTGATTTATTGAAAGTTACTTGATAACGTGCTTTTCCAAAGAATCCACTTCCGGATTTTAATTTAAGAGTTGCAGGAGTTTGCCCTGAGAAGATTTCAATTCCTTTTTTGTCTTTAATTACAATTTGTGCTTCACTTGGTGCACTATTGATAGAAATTGGATAACTACTTTTACTAACAATTGAGGCACAACTAGTAAATAAAATTGAACTCGAGAGTAAAATCGAAGCTGTTTTAATTTTGAATTTTGTATTCATAAAAATATAATTATTAAATTACCTACTCTTTGGTTTTTCGGTTTTCACCCCGTTTATTGTAGTTTTCAGACTCTACATTTAATTGTAATTACTTGCTATAGTTTGTACAAAAACTTCTGCTTTGAAAGTTTTAGTATCGTCAAGAATTATAATAATAAGTTTTAATACAATAGGATTATTTACCAAGTGTATTGTAGAGTTAATTCAAAAATTAAAGTTCCATTGCTGCTGGTTATAGTTTTTGTTGTTGGAAATCCACCATTTGAATTGTAAAGCATAAATGTTACAAATCCCATGTCGTCGTCAGAGGATGTGAAGTTTGATTCAGCCCCATCATAATCTTTTAAATTTAAAATATACCCAGTTGAAAAATTTGTGAACTCTAAGCTAAGTGTTGGAGTAAATTCAAATAAATCTGTGCCAATTAAATTACTAATAACATTTGGAAAATAATTAGGGTGCTTATATATCTCTACAAGATTTGCATTTTCAATAGTTAAATATATGTCTGGTCTTTTTCTATTAATGTCATCTGCCGTCAAACATAAAGTTGAGCATGGATCCCATGTATTTGTTCCATCAAAATTTGGAAATTTTTTTACTGTAATTTTTGTAATTTTTATTTTGGAAGGAGTTATTTGTGTAGAACAATTAGTACCTGTAAAACCTTGTGGACAAGTACAACCACAATTAGGAGTAGAGATGCCTCCGTTTAAACATGTAATAGGTACACATGGAGTACTTCCCCCTCCGGATGCTGAATCAGAGGAACAACTAATTACAAGTACTACAAAGGTTAAAAATGTTAGACTTTTTAAAATGAATTTCATAAAATAGATATTTTTGAGTTTGTCTTACTCTATTCGCTTTTCAGTTACGCGCCGTTTGGATGGTTACTGGTCTCCACTTTATTTTTCTACTGCGTTAAAATTAAATTCACATTCTTCTTCATATACATAGCTCAATCTTTGAAAGTCATAAGTTATAGGGGCCTTCATTTCTTTTTTCATGAAAGCAATATAATTATGTACTGTTCTAATGGATATGTCAAGTTTGGAGGCCAATTCTTTTGGGCTTCCTGTTTGCTCAGCTGCTATGAGCTCATTTAACCGTATGATTATTCTTATATCCAAATTGATGCAATTTTAAAACTTAGGACTGCAATTGGATTGCAGTTGCTATTTTTTTCTTAACAATCAGTATTTTTTTGATATGTACTAACTATTACTCATCGTTATTTCGTTTCAACAAGCAAATTTTCCTATTTATTCCGTATTTTATGTACGGAGTAAAATTTATTTGTTACATTTATTAAAAATAATTAGATATGGCTATTTCGAGGTCTGCTTATAGGAGGTATAGAGTTATTGATTCTTTATTGCGAAATACGATGCGTAAGTATCCCACTTTACTTGACATTCAGGAAGCATGTGAAAATAAGTTGGATATTTCACCTTCATTGGATACACTAGAGAAGGACATCCGCAATATGAAATTACCCGAACCCGATGGTTTTGATGCTCCAATTGCTTATTGTCGAATGAATAAAGGATATCATTATACAGATCCCAAATTCTCAATCAATTCTATCAGTCTAAACGAAACAGATATCAGTAGTATCAAGGAAGCAATGGAATTATTGCAAAATATCAGTGGAGATAGAGTAGGAGATCGATTTAGTTATTCTATTAATAAGATTCTAACCAGTTTTAAAGAAACGTTTCCGGATGGGAATAGTAAACGTAAAATTATCCAAACGGATTTTGTACCAGGTGCAAGAGGATTTGAAAATTTTGATACATTGTTCAGAGCTTGTAAAAACAAATACCCCATTTCATTCGTTCATTATTCGTATATCAAAAGAGAATTTAAGTCGGTAATAGTTCATCCATTGATGTTAAAAGAATTTGAAAATAGATGGTACTTGGTGGGTTATTCCGAAAGTCATGAAGCATTACGGACTTTTGGTTTTGATCGAATCTACCAACCGCTATTTTTGAATAAAAGATTTATTGCATCAAATCAAAAGGAGGTTTATACTTACATGAATGATTTGTATGGAGTGTATCCAATTGAAAACCAACCCAAACAAAATATAGTGATTAAAACAACACCCATTATTACTAATTACTTTGAAGCCTACCCAATTCATTCAAGTCAAGTTTCCGAAAAGCAGTCTTCTGGAAATGGAATCTTTAAATTTGAATTGGTACCTACAATTGAGTTGATTCGATTGTTTCGTTCTTATGGAGTAGAATTAAGAGTATTGGAACCTATTTGGTTACATCATTTAGTAAAAAATAATATGCCATGAAAAATTCAAATTTATCCAAAGTATTTCATTTCAATCGAGAGGGTCATAGTAGAACAAATCCAAAGTTAGTTCGTATACAACTGCATCCAGAATATACCAAAGTAGATTTTGGTTATATAGCACGTGAAATATATTATAGAGGAGGTTGGATCAAAATGGCTTCAGGATCTTTTTTAGAAGTTATAGAAACAGGTAAACGGTATCAATTACAACTAGCTGAAAATATTCCAATTGCACCTATACAGCATCATTTTGAATCCAAAAAAGATTGGAGGTATTATTCGTTGTATTATTTACCAATTCCAATGCAAGATTGTACTATTAACATCATAGAAGTCGAAAATGGAACTCTTAACGATTTCAATTATTATGATATCCAGTTGAGAATGGAAAATGGAATGGAAGTTTTGGAATAAAAAAATAGTGTGCTTTGAGCGATTTTATTATAAAATGAATACTGATTATTAACAAACTATTACTTTAAGTTGTTCATTTTATAATATTATTAGTCATATAACTAAATCAAAATATTAAATTAAAACGAATTGCATCTGTTTGCTATGCGTATAAATCCGAATTGAATTCGGATTTATACGTTTTTAACCGGATCATTTTTTGTTGATTATCAAGTGGGTTTACAATTTTTGGTATTTTAGAATAGCGTTTTTTAAAAATTTATTATTTAGAATAATAAATTTATATATGATATCATTTAGTTTATTTGGTTTGTATTAATATGTCTGATATCTTACAAAATTGAATTATGAATAAACTATTTAATACCTTTAAATATAGTACTGTAAAATTTGATTTTGCTCGTTTTTTTTCTAATTTAAACAGCATAGGTTTTCTTCTTTGCTAAAAGTCGACATTCTATATTAAGAGCTTCTTAAAGATGATTGGATAGCTCTTTTTGAAAAGTAATTTGAAAGTTTCAAAAGAAATAACATTAGTTATTAGAAACCTATTGCTGCTGTTTGTTCTGGATGTAAAAAGGATTGTTTTGGATTTACTTTTCTAGCTGTGGTGGTTCTGGAGATGAACCGATTGCGCCAGAGATTAAAGCACCTGATGTAGTAAGCTTAAATCTTCCTTTAAACAATGCAATTTGTGAAGATGGGACCAACGTAACGACTACTTCCAGCGATGTTGTATTTACTTGGGTAGCGTCTAACAATACGGAGAGATATGAATTAGCAATTACTAATTTAGTAACTAACGTAGTTACTACAAAAACAATTGCTCACTCAACAGTAACTACTACAGTTAATTTAACAAGAGGACAGCCTTATAAATGGCAAATTACTTCAAAGAGTACTAAGACAACTAAAACAGGAGTTTCTTCTTCTAACAAGTTTTATTTGGCTGGAACAGGTATTACCAGTTACGCATTTTTTTTAATTGATAACCATACGCTTTTATTCATCTTATTGATTTGAAAATTATAATTGATTATTTTTAATCAAGCTGATTTTTAAATCTACATATTGCAATTGCAGTTTGTTTTTCAGTAAATCGTATTCACTAGAAATGACTGCGTTTTTTATTGATGCAAAGGTGAGTGCATCTATTTTTCCTGTACTAAATTTAGCTTGAGTGGTTGCAAATGATGCTTTGGCAAAAACTAACATTTCTATCAATCGCTGTTGAATTTGTAAATAATTTTCTTTGTTACTAACCTCTAAAGCAAGTTGATTACTTAATTTTTGCTCTTCTTGTTCTAATATCAATTTACTTTTTTCGCTTTCAATTTTGGATGTCGCTATTTTTTTATTTGTTCTTAACCCATTAAAAATGGGCACAGCCAATTGGATACCAAATTGTTGATTTTTGTTGTTTTCCAATTGACTTCTAAAACTAATTAAGTTGTTATTTGTCTCACCAATAGGTTTGTAAAAGAACGTTGAAAGTGAGTAATAAGCAGTTAGACTAGGCAATTTACTGGCACGTTGAATAGAAGTCCATTTTAAATTACTTTTGAAATTCAATTCGGCTAATTTAATTTTAGGGTTATTCCATTCTGAATTATTTTCGGATGCTTTTTCATTAATTAAATTTGTCTCTAAAGTTACTTCTGATGGATTTATTTGGAGAAAGTTCATTAACTGAAACAATTGCATTTTTTGAATTTTAGAAAGTTGTTCGGTCTCTACAATTCGTTTTTCTTCTTGTGAAAAACTGAGTTGCATATCATATAAATCACTTTTTGGCTTGCTTCCCAAATCTACTTCTTTTCGAATTCTATTCAAATTGAATAGTGAGTTATCGAGTTGTAATTTTTGAATGGTAAGTAATTCTTGGGTAAAAAGAGCCTGATAAAAACTTTCTAAAAGTTGCAATTTGTACTCGTTTTCGATAATTTCTTTTTCAGCTTTTGCTTTTTCAATATCAATTTTTTCTTTTTGAACGGTAAAAAACATACCGAAATCAATCAAATTCATTTTAGTATTAATATAAAAGTTATCGAATTGAATATTCGAACTTACTCTCCCATTGGTAGACGGATCTATGGTTGAACCAAAATTATAACTTTGATCACCAAATAAATTAACTGATGGCAAGAGTTGATATAATAATGAATTATGTGATTTCTGGACTCTTTTTACTTCGAGTTGACGTATTTTTATTTCGATATTATTTTCTAATGCTTTCTCAATACATTCTTGCACCGACCAAGTATTTACTTGGCCAATTGCAAGATGACTAAATCCAATTAAAAAAATGATAATGATGGTGTTTTTATTCATATTTCAAATATTTGAGAACATCTACTCTGGTAGCTTGATAAGCTCGAAACAAAACCACAATTAATGTAAACAATAATAAAATCAAAAATCCTATAATAAATGGGAGTACCGTAATTTCAATTCGGTAGGCAAAATTCTCTAGCCACTTACTCAATAAATAATAAACTGGTAATAGCGCAATTAGGAAGCCAACTCCACAAAATATAATATATTGTTTCGACAATTCTTTTAGTAAAACATTAGTTTCCGCACCTAGTGTTTTTCGAATTGCTATTTCTTTCATGCGTCTTTGAATTGAAAAAGAAGCTAAAGAAAACAAGCCAAAAATTGCAATAAGAATTACAACTACATTTAATAACGAAAACAGGTTTTTTTGTTTCACATACGATTCATAAGTTCTGGCAAAAGACTTATCCAAGAATTCATATTCAAAAGGGAATTCAGATTCAACATTTTTTTTCCATACTTTTTCAATATCTGCAAGGATTTGATCTGAATTTTCTGTGTCAATTTTTATATAAATATCGTTAATATTTCCAATTATCCAGTCAATTGTTTTTAAATGGAAGAAAACCATCGGAGGTACTTTGGATTGTGGACTAAATAGGTTAAAGTCTTTTACAATCCCAATTATTTTTAATTTTTCAGAATTCCAATCGATTACTTTTCCAATTGGATTTTTTTCATTCATCATCCTTAAAGCTGTTTCATTAATCAGTACAGCACTAATAGTATCTGAAGCAAAATCCGCAGAGATGTTTCTTCCTTCTTTAATTTTAATTTGCATCATATCGAGCATATTGAAATCTATACCAAGATTTTGAGCTTGAATGGATTGGCTTTTGTAAGAAAAACTACTACTGCTATCATTTCCGCCGCCAAATCTGAATGTTCCGGTTGATACTCCTTGAACTCCTTTGATTTTATTTAGTTCCGAAGTTAATCTTGTGTAATTATTAAAAATAATTTTCGAATAATTTTCATTACTGAAATCGATATTTTGTTTATCCCAATACACAGAGATGATACTAGTTGGTACAAATCCTAAATCTTTATTTGCTAAATAATTTACTTGCTGATAAACAATATAAGATCCAATTATAAAAAACGAGGCAATTGCAAATTGAACAATCAACATCCCATTACGAATCCAAACTCCACTTTTACTTCTTCCAAAATTACCTTTGAGCACTTTTAGAGTTTCAAAATTAGCAATATAAACTGCGGGAAATATACCCGCTACAACCACTGTCATTATAAAAATAATAATCAATTGAACGAAAAATTGATTACCGAAAATAATTAAATCCTTCCCTAGAAAATTATTGTAATAGGGTAAAGAAAGTTCCACAATTACCAAGGCTAATAGTATTGATAAAAGTGTGGTTAAAACGGTTTCAAATATAAACTGAAGTATAATATTTGATTTTGTAGCACCAATAATTTTCCTAACACCAACTTCTTTGGCTCTTTTAATAGCGTTGGCAGTAGCCAGATTGATATAATTTACCATTGAAAGAATTAATATCAAAATCGATAACCCTACCATTATCATTAAAAATTGATAGTTTCCTTGACCTTCGAGCATCCCTTTACCTGTAGAATGTAATCTAATGGTATTTAAAGGGTCTAGAATTGATTTTATAGAACCATAAGTATTGATATACTCTTTAATTGATATTCCTTCAGATTTAGACTCTTTAACGGTTTTATTTTGATAATATAAACCATTTAATTTTTTTTCAATTGCAGCTTTATCATTGGGGTTTTTAAGTTTTATCATTATTGGGAAGTTGAAATTTCCCCATTGTTCTTTATTTTCATTAATTCTACTTTTCATATCATTAATAACGATATTAGGAGCAATTGATGAATTTCCGGGTATAGAATAAATAGCTGTAACTGTTACTATTCTTTTATTATGAATAATTTGTTTCCCTATAGGATTTTCGTTTCCAAAAAATTTCTGCGCAGTCTTTTCATTCATAGCTATGCTATTTTCTTTAGATAAAGCAGTTTCTACATTTCCTTGTAAAGTCTCAAACGGGAATAATTCAAAAAAATCATTTTGTGTATTAAATGTTTTATTGATTACATGTGTTTTGCCTTTGTACTTAAACACTTCTGCTTGATACCAATCGTAGTATACCACATTTGCAATCCTCGAATCCGATTTTAAATATGGCTCAAGCGCACCAGGATTAGTTGACCAAATCACATCCTTTCCTATATCAGCAAGAACAGCAAATACTTCATCTCTCTCTGGATTCCATTGATCATAACTTTGTTCGTCATTCCAATATAAGATGGCAAAAATCAATCCCGCAATCCCAATGCTCAAACCCAAAACGTTCAAAGCGGTAAAAAGCTTATTGTTTTTGATGTGAAATAAAAATATATTGATCCAATTTTTTAGCATAATAGCCCCCTAACCCCAAAAAAAAACGGGAACAGCTGGAGTGAGCTGGTTTTTATAATTAATTATATAATCTGAGATTTATTTTTTAGTGATCTTACCAGATGAACTGGTTTCTACAGAAACTCTTGTTGGATTTCCATAATACCAAATTTTTCCGTACGAAGAGGATCTTGCATCTAAGGTTTCCAAAACAGTAAATTCAATATTACTTGCACTGCTTGCAGAAACATAGGCATTAATTACATCTAACTCTTTTGCTTTGCAAACGCCACTACTGGAAGCTTGTATTTCAGCCATAGTTGCTGTTCCAGAAAGTGTAACTTCGCCTGCACTACTAACTTTTGTCTCTACTTTATCAGCTTCCAATTTTGAAATAATTTCTCCACTTGATGATGCTTCTATTATTACATTTTTAGAATTGATATTTCCCATAATACTTCCGCTAGAACTTGTTTTTAGTTTTATTTCATTGTTAACAATTTCATTTTCAAATTGAATAGATCCAGAGGATGAAGCTAAAAATTCATTTACATTGGGCGCTGAGACTACTATTTTTATAAATTCAAAATTGACTGAATTGTATTTGTTTTTTTTTCTTTTTTGTTGTGTTCCGATCTCTTTGGAGACATTTTTTGAATCAATAAATAGTTTTAGTGTATTCCCTTCTAATTCGGTTTTTAAATAAGATAAATTTTCTTGATTATCAGTTTCAATTTGCAAAGGTTTTAATTTTCCTTGTGTAAAAAACACTTCTATTCCTTGAGATACCTTAATTTTAGTAAAATTTTCAATCGTTCTATTTTCTGTAACTTGTGCTTTAGTGAGTAAAGAGACCAAGAACAAAAGGGTGTAATTTATAATTCGTATCATCTTTTTTATTTTTGTGTTAAACTTTTTTATAATTAAACCACGAGTACTTCTACATTTCGGCTATTATTTTTTTCTGAAAGTATCATTCCATCTTTCATGAGAATAGTTTTTTGTGAAAAGGAAGCATCATAATCTGAATGGGTTACCATCAAAATGGTACTACCTTGGGCGTGTAAATCTGTTAATAGTTCCATTACTTCATTCCCATTTTTACTGTCTAGATTACCTGTGGGCTCATCGGCAAGAATTATTTTCGGATCATTAATTAACGCCCTTGCTACTGCAACACGTTGTTGCTGACCACCTGATAGTTGTTGTGGAAAATGTCTTAATCGGTGCGAAAGCCCAAGTCGTTCTGTAATTGCTTCTACTTTCTTTTTTCTTTCAGATGCTGGTATGCCATTGTAAATCAAAGGTAACTCGATGTTGTCATATACTGAAAGTTCATCAATAAGATTAAAATTCTGAAAAATAAAGCCAATATTTTGTTTTCTTACTTTTGCTTTTTCTTGATCTTTTACCCCCATCATTTCCTGGTTTAAAAGCTGGTAACTCCCGCTAGATGCAGAGTCTAATAGTCCTACAATATTTAGTAAAGTTGATTTTCCACTTCCTGAAGGCCCCATTATACTAACAAACTCACCTTGGTGAATTGTAAGTGAAACTTCATTCAATGCTTTTGTTTCAATTTCCTCGGTTCTGAAGATTTTAGAAAGATTTTGTATGTTTATCATATTCTATTAATTAGTGTTTATCGTTTATTTTTCTATGTTTAGAATTTGTATGTTTTTGTAATCTGTATAAGAAGAAGTAATTACTTGGTCACCAGATTTTAATCCCCCTAACACTTCATAATAAAGTGGGTTTTCGCGTCCTATTTTTATTTCTCTCCTTACAGCTTTATTATCTTTTAATACAAAAATCCATTTGCCGGAAGTTTCTTGGCTAAAACTTCCTTTGGGTAATACAAGTGACTTTGTTTTTTCAGACAAATTGATTCGGACTCCAAATGAAATACCTTGTTTTAAATCCAATTTTTTGTCATTTATAAAATTCAACTCAACTTGAAATCTACCATTTTTAACTTCGGGAATTATTCTTGAAATTTTTACATTAATGGATTTTTCGTTAAAATCAACAACACCTTTTTGTTCTATCGAAACTCTATTTAGATAATATTCATCAACTTCGGCTATCAATTTGTATCCTTGCATATCGTCTAATTTACCGATGCTTACACCTTGTGTAAAATTCTGTCCTAATGTAGGCTCGAACGAGGATAATCTCCCAGAAATAGGAGCTGTTACAAGAAAATTATTTTTGTTATTCCTCAAAATTCCTAAGCTTTTATCCATAAATGTAATAGATTGGTTAAGCTGATTAATTTGAATTTGATTCGCTTGTTTTTCTTTTGTTATACTTTTTTTAATAATGGTCATTCTTTCTTGTTGAAAACGATAATTTTCCTGTATTTTTTCCCATTCGTTTTTAGAAACAATTTCTTGTTCAAAAAGCCTTTTATTCAAATCAAATTGATTTTTCGCATCCAAATAATCGTGCGTAATGGCCACTAAATCTTTTTCTAAATTTAGTTCTTGATTTCTTAAATCCAATTTCCCTTTATTCAAATTATTAATTTGTTCAATTATAGCAGTTTCTTGTTGCATATAATTCAACTCAGAATTCGGATTATACAATCGTGCTAATGGTTGTCCTTTGTTAATCAAGTCTCCGTTTTCGACATATATTTCTTGAACAGCTCCACCTTCAATAATATTGATTAACATGGTGTTCTTAGGCTCAACTTTTGCTTGAAAAATAATAAAGTCTTCAAAAAAATTATTTTCGACCTCTTTTATTGTTATCTCGTTTTTTTTAACATTTAACGTTCGTTCTTTAGTTAAAGACGAGTAAATAAAATATCCCATTATCAAAAGAATTGAAAGGGTAATTGTTACATACTTTTTTTTGTTATTTTTACTTTTGATGATGGTATCCATTGTTACAAATTTGATAATCCTATTCACAATTTCGTGCCAAAAATTTAAAACCCATAATAGGTTGGTTTTTATGTAGTTTTTACTAGACACATTTTTTTTACTGTTCATTTATGAACACTAAATGCTCGATAACGAACAACTAATGAAAAAAACACAAGCTAATATTGTAGTGATTGATGATCAAGAAGATATCCTTTTTGCTGTCAAAATGCTTTTAAAAAAACATTTTGAGACCATTCACACACTAAATAACCCTAAAAATGTAGTTAAATTGTTATCTGAAAATACGATTGACGTAGTTTTATTAGATATGAATTATCGAATTGGGTTTGAGGACGGACGAGAGGGACTTTATTTGTTGAAAGAAATTAAAACGCTATCACCAAAAACGGCCATCATTTTAATGACTGCATTTGGAAAACTAGAAACTGCTGTAGAAGGTTTAAAAATAGGTGCTTTTGATTATGTTTTAAAGCCATGGGAAAACGATAAATTAGTATTCACCATAAAACAGGCTGTTGAAGAAAGTAGAAGAGAACAAAAGAAAGCTAACAAAACCATTACTAACAATCCTTTTTTTATTGGTAATTCGGAACTAATAAAAAAATCGTATTCCCTTGCAGAGAAAGTAGCTAAAACAGATGCCAATGTTTTAATTTTGGGAGAGAACGGTACTGGTAAATTTGTTTTGGCTCAGTATATCCATCAACAATCAGATCGTAAAGACAAAGCATTTATGGCGGTTGATTTAGGCTCATTGAGTGATTCTATTTTTGAAAGCGAATTATTTGGCTACGCCCAAGGCGCTTTTACCGATGCTAAAACCAACACGCCAGGCAGATTTGAATTGGCACAAAATGGCACAATTTTTCTAGATGAAATTGGCAATGTTCCTTTGCATTTACAATCCAAATTACTACAAGTCATTCAATCCAAGACCGTTACTCGACTTGGAGAATCTAAACCCAGACTGTTGAATGTAAGAATTATAACAGCTACTAATTTAAATTTAAAAGAAGAAGTTAGTAAGAGAACATTTCGTGAAGATTTGTATTATCGCATCAATACTGTTGAAATTGTGCTACCCGCTCTTAGAAATAGGCTGGAAGATAAAATTCCTTTGGCACATTTTCTTTTGCAGAAAATGATTGAAAAATACGAACGTAATCCAATCGTTTTTGAAGATAAAGCACTAATGAAAATAGAGGAACATGCTTGGAACGGTAATATTAGAGAAATGGAAAATAAAATTGAACGTGCTATTATTTTATGCGAAAACAATTGTATTTCAGTTTCGGATTTAGATTTGGACGAAATTATTCCATATAAGGAATCACAAGATGACCTGCATCTTTCTAATATTGAAAAATTAACTATCCAAAAAATATTAACTAAAAATCATCACAATATTAGTAAGTCAGCCGAAGAATTGGGTTTGTCTAGAGCAGCTTTGTATAGACGTATGGAAAAATTTGACTTAAAATAATGGAAAGAAGCTCCTTCATATTTTTTAGACTTTGTGCTATTCTATTAGCAGCTGTATTCTGTTTTGTTCTTTTGAAAAACAACTTGATTTATACTTCTATTTTTATTTTTTTCATTTTCATTCTTTTGATTATAGAACTTTTTAATTTTATTAAAAACAGCTTTTTGTTCTATGACAAAACTATCAAAGCAATTTTGCAAAATGATTTTTCAGCCGAGTTTTCAAAAAATAAATTTTCTAAGAATTATGCTAGTTTGTTTGAATTATACAATAGTTTAAAAGGAAAAGAAAATGAATACGTTTCTACAAAAATAATTTATAGTTCTATTCTAAATACAATTGAAACTGGAATTTTAATCTTACAAAAGGGTAGTACAGATTGGACTGTTTTTTTGATGAATGATTATTTTTCTCAACATTTTCAAGTGCCTAAAGTTTCAAAATGGCATTATCTTAAGAATCAGTTGCCAGCGCTTTGTGAAATTATAGAAGCTAATAAATTTGAAGAAATTAAAACTTCTATAGAAATCCGTGTCAATAATCAAGATACACAAACCTTTGTGATGCAATCTTCACGTAGCAAAACATACCAACAAGATTATTATGTTATTCTTTTAAATTCAGTTCAAACCCTTATTGAGAAAAAGGAAAAAGAAGCTTGGATTAATTTGATGAAAGTGATCTCACACGAACTTTTAAATTCGATTACACCTATTCGTTCGCTTTCACAAAACATGCACGAATTAGCTAAACAAAGAACTTTTTCAGAAGAAGATTTAGAAGATATTAGACAAAGTGTTTCTACGATGTTACACCGAAGTGATCATTTGCAACAGTTTGTGGAAAGTTATCGAAAATTGGCTATGTTGCCTACTCCTAATAAGCAAAAGGTAGCACTTTCTAGTTGGATTGAAAGCGCTTTACTCGTTATGTCTCCATTATTTAAAACAGAAAAAATTACAGTTAAAAATACTATTACATTCGATCGTTGGCTTTCTATTGACCTGCAACAAATGGAGCAAGTACTTATAAATTTGCTCACCAATAGTATGTATGCATTACAAAATTCATTCACAAAAGAAATTATAATTTCAGCAGAGGTAAAAGAAAAAAGAATTTTTATAACGATTACAGATTATGGATTAGGCGTTGAAGAAGAGATTGAAGACAAAATTTTCCTTCCTTTTTTTACTACTCGAAAAGAGGGTGCTGGTATTGGTTTAACACTTTCAAAAAGTATTGTTGAAGCTCATGGGGGGTATTTGGTTTATCAAAAAAACGATACAACTACTCGTTTTATGATATGTTTGATTGAATAATTATATATGATGTTATTTTTTAATTAATATTATAAAACAGCTATCTATTTTTAATCACCAAATTACTTATGTTTTAATAATCAAACTCAAGAGCGATTATTTTTTTTGTCTTTATATAATTTATATCGTTGACCTAATCCAATTATAATAATCAGAAACAAAATTTAAAATTAAGCAGAAAAAAAAGTATTTAATGAATATAGATAACCAAAAAGAATATTGGGACGAAGTTGCAGAAATAAAAACTTTTACACATCCAATAAATTTAGAATTAATTAATGACTTTTTAAACAAGCAAAGTAGAATTGTTGACTTTGGATGCGGTTATGGTAGAATTATAAAACAATTAACTGATTTAGGATTTGAAAATGTTTGCGGATTTGATACATCTAAAGAGTTAGTTGCAAGGGGAATATTAGAAAATAATTTATCACTTTATAATATTGATAATCCAACAGAACTAAAACTAGAAGATAACTCTATAGATTGTATTATCCTTTTTGCGGTTTTAACTTGTATTCCTTCTAACGAAGGACAAAATAGTTTAATGAGTTTACTTTTATCTAAACTAAAAAAAGGCGGAATTATTTATATAAGCGATTATTACTTACAAGCAAATTCAGTTGAAGTTGAACGATATGAATATTTAAATGGAGATAAAAATAATTTTGGAGTTTTCAAATTACCGGAAGGAGTAATTTTTCGTCATCATACTAAAGAATGGATTAAAACTTTAACAAAAGACTTTGAAATTATTTCAGAAACCCCAATAATTGTAAAAACTATGAATGGGAACATTGCAAATGGATTTCAATTAATAGCGAAAAAATAACAACCGATTAACGCTTGTTTCTCGAAATTGTGAATTATGTGGTAAATTCACATTTACCTTCCACAAGAATTTTTAACTTTAACAGAAAATATTCAGTTTTGAAGTTCGTAAATAAGTGAAGAATCAGAACGCTAGTCTTCAGTTGACCGAAGAACTTAAAGAAATGAAGTTTAACAAATAAAAATGAAAATAGAATGATTTTTAAAGCAACATTAGACAAAACTTCAAAACTTTTGACAGTTGGGATTACATTATTATTTTTAGGAATTACGATCGGGCCAAAATTATTTGGTAAACCTGGAAATACCGAAATACCAATATTTATTAGTTTTGTATTGTTCCTAACATATGTAATTTCTTATTCTTTTAGTCCAAAATCGTACGAAATAAATGAAACAAACGTAATTATTAAAAGGGCATTTAATAATGTTACTTTGAATCGTTCGCAAATAAAAAACATATTTAAAATTGAAAACGGAAAATTAACTTGGTCAATTAGAACTTTTGGAGTTGGAGGTTTATTTGGGTATTTTGGAAAGTTTTGGAGTAAAGAATTTGGAAATATGACTTGGTATGCAACAAGACGAGATAAAGCGATTATGATTATTACGAAAGAAAATAAGAAAATTGTGTTAACGCCTGATGAAGTAGAAAAGTTTATAAACGAATTTACAGAAATAGAAAAACAACAACTGAATGGATAACAGAAATAAGATAGTATTTCTGACAAAATAAGGATTATGAATAATACAAATCAAATCATTGATGACCTTTTTAATTTTCTTTTAGAGATACGTTATGTAGCTATATACCAAAATGCCGAACTAACTTTTAAGCAAAGAAAGCAGACTTCTGATAGTTCATCTTCGGACACAGACAAATATGAAGAATTGTTAGTCAACCCAACTTTATTGACAATTGCGAGACAACGTGGAAATATAGACTGTGAAGGATTAAGGTTTATAATTGTAGGCTATGGCAACTTTTATCAATTGGTAAAAGAAATTAAAAATGGACACATTTCAATTTGTTTGGAAAAAAATGTTGACTTAAATATTGTACCTGAGAAGATATTCGAGTTTTTAAAATCAAAGTATTCACAATTGAACTAAAACTAATTTAAACCCCTAAAATGAATTTGAGGTAAAGGAAAAGACAAAGTCAGGGTTAACTAAAAGTTTAGGTTACCTTTTTATGCTAGTTATGAAAGCTACAATCTTTTGTTGGTAATGATTTTACGTATCGTAAATAATAAATTGTTTAAATGAAGTTAGACATAAAAACTTTGAAGCTTGGAATAATTAAAAATTTAAGGAATTCGCAAGAACTCATAGATGAAGCTGAAATTTTATTTAAAAATAAGAAGTATGCAAGAACATATTTGTTAAGTCATATAGCAATAGAAGAAAGTTCTAAATGTGCAATGCTTTTGAAAATAATAGCTTTTTATATTTGGGAAGAAGAAATTGATATAAAAAATGTTAAAAAAAGATATTCAAATCATAAAGAAAAAATCAAGAATTTTGAATTGTTAAAAATCTTAGTTGATGAAAAGGATTATTGTTCAATTGATTTAGACAAACAAATTGAAATTTTAAACAATTTTAAAAATGAATCATTATATGTTAATTGGTCGAATGAAAATGAATTTATTTTACCAAGTGAAATATTTGACAAAAAAGATGCTGAAGAAAAACTTGATTCAGCTTTAAATTACGTAAAATTATTTACTTCGATTTTAATCAATTTAATTCAAAATGATGAAGAAGTATATGAAAGTTTTAAAATTTCAAAATCTAATAAAATTGCAACTGAATTAATAAAAAACGATAAAAAACGAAAAATAAATGATTGATAATGTATCAAAGTTAGTGATGGAGGTGTAGTTGATAGTTAATATACTGAAAATCAATTGTATTATTAATTTAAATAGAAAAAAGAGAAGCAATAGCTTCTCTCTTTTTTTTGAGTAAGGTCTATTTGTTTTTCTAAAAGTTTGCTTGTACTCAGTGCAGTACTCAGGATTTATTTTGGTTGTGATTGTAATTATTTAAAACTAACCATTATTTATAAAATGAATTCTAACGTTTCGCGGCTTGACGCTGAAGAGAAATCAGCGAACGATTTTATTTATGTTAAAGATAAACGTTTTAGTTAATGCTTAAAAAATAAAGGTTAGCTATTGCGCGTAAC
>JACCDH010006536.1_pt1 | contig 27381 bp, 27 predicted proteins | sample 7442481 | NCBI WGS metagenome assembly JACCDH01 (sample SAMN15323433, study PRJNA562643) | freshwater metagenome | isolation source: river surface water | place: USA:Blue River Watershed | collected 2017-08-15 | reverse complement strand
TCGCCTCTGGCGCCACCTCCACTTCCAAGATCATCTTCTCGGGCTCTGAAGACCTGGGTGGTGGCCTGAGCGCCATCTTCCGCGCCAACAGCACCATCGTCGGTGACCGTGGCAACACCTTCCAGCGTCTGGTCAACCCCAACCTGGGCACCGGTGTCGCCGCTACCGCCGCGACCAACCAAGGCCTGGCTTTCGGTGACCGCGACTTGTACATCGGCCTGAAGGGCGGTTTCGGTGAAATCCGCGCCGGCCGTAACCAGTCCATCTCCGACGACAACAACAACGCCGGTGGCCACGCTGGTTCCGTGTGGACCTACTTCATGGCCAACTCGTCGGCCCAAGCTGGCGTGAACAACAACGCCTTCACCGCCGCTCCGGTCCTGGGCGCTGCCGGCCGTATTGCCGACTCCGTCAAGTACCTGTCGCCCGTCGTCAATGGCTTCCAAGTGCAAGCCCTGTACGGCTTCGGCGAGCGTATCGGCCGCGCCAGCGAAGGTGCTGTGACCGAAGCTCAGATCTCCTACACCGCCGGCCCCCTGGCCGCTTCGTACAGCATCGGCCGCGTGGCTGCTGCCGCCAACGACGCGACCACCTTCGCCGCCCTGGCTACCACCGCCAGCCAGGCTTCCCTGAGCGCCGCTTCTGCCGGCGCCAAGTCTGACGAGTCCCGCCTGATGGCCTCGTACGACCTGGGCGTGGCCAAGGTGAACGTGGGTTCCTATCGCCAGAAGATCGACACCGCCGGTTCCGACAAGGCCTGGCACGTCACCGGCACCATCCCGATGAATGCCTGGACCTTCGGCGCGACCTACCTGAACGTCAAGGGCGGCGACAACGCCGGCAACCTGAAGGGCTACTCTGTGTCCGCTCGTTACGACCTGAGCAAGCGTACCAACGCCTACGCGTTCTATCGCACCATGGACAAGCTGTCGACCCAGACCTCGCGTCCGTCGGCCGTGTACGTGGGCATGAACCACGCCTTCTAATCTGACGCTGGCTCAGGCCAGCTGAAGATCTGAAGATCAAGACCCACCGTGGCAACACGGTGGGTTTTTTCTTTTGGCCGCGGCCATCCCGCTACGCACCCGTCCTTCGGCTTTGCAGCATCCCGACGTTCATCTCCCCACTCAGGGTCGAGGCGTAGAAGCGCTCGATCATGTTCACGCTGGTGCGTGCGTTGCGCGCGAGGGTGAGCATGTCGATGCCCTGGCCATACAGCAGCCGGAAGGTGATGGCGGTATGCCGCAGGCTGTAGAGAGTCCGCTTCTGACCCAGAGGCCCCGTCGTGAGCCCGCACTCGGCAAGTCCCCACGGGAAAGGGAAATTCAACACGGCGAGCGCATGTTCCCGGTTGGACAGCTGGGGCAGGAAGAGATGGTCCGCCGGCTGGCTCCAGCCCGCTGCAGCCTGGCGGCGGGCCAGCGCGCGATAGATGCGGACCGCCGCCCGCATGCTCACCACCGGCTTGTCGTGCCGCTTGGTCTCGGGCAGGTTCATGCGCAGGTAGACATAACGGCCCCGCACCTCTTCCAAGTGCCGGTGGCGCATCTTCTTGACGTCGCCCGGCCGCACGAAGGTGTTGATCATGAAGCCAATCACCGCCGGCAGGTCGGGCGGCATGACCAGGAGATCGCGCGTGATCCAGAACCGCTCGTCCGCCGCCAGCCGCTGCAGCACCGGGTGCGGCTGACCCACCAAGGCGCGCGCCTTGCGCAGTACCCGCCAGTACTCGGCCACGGTGAAGGCGCCCCGCGGACGCGAGGTAACGCGCACGGGCGGGAATTCCGGCACCTCGCGCAGGTGCCCCAGGTGCACCGCCAGCTTGAGCACCTTGCGCACGATCACCAGGTATTGCGAGATCGTCGTCGTCGAGAGCTGCAGGTGGCCAAACTTGTCGACCAGGCGCTGCAGCGTCGCATGCTGGATCTCCGGGATGGGCAAAGGCCCCAGCTCCGGCAGCAGGAGCCGGTCGAGCCGGTTCCGAATCACCTGCAAGGACCCCTTGCTCAGCTCGCCACGCTCGGCGCGGCTGCATTCGGTCTTGTAGAGCTGTTCGGCGATGCGGGAGAACGTGGGCGCGAGGTCGGCCACGAACGCGCCCTGGCGCAGGGACAGGGCTGCGGAGGTCGTGTCGAAGAAGCGGCGGGCCAGGTCCAGCGCCGTCTTCATCGAGGTGGTGCGCAGGCTCCTGCAGATGGTCTTGCCGGCGAAGTAACAGCGCACCTGCCAGAAGCGGCTGGCCGCAATCCTGTAGATTCTCAGCTTGTCGGGATAGCCCGGCACGGGGGTGAGGGTTTCGGGGATCGGCACGGTACGACTGCGCGATGCGCGGAACTGCGCGTCGTTCGATGCCTGCGGCTGAGATGGCCTCACTGTCACTCCCTATTCTTGGCCGGTTCCTTCCCGGGGCGGCGGCAGGCAGTGGTCGTGCTGGATGCGACCCCAGGCCTGCTGCCCAGCCGGGAAACCGGACGGTTGTATTGCTTTGGAACACTCTTTGGCGAATGGCCGCGGACCTTCGCACTGCCCGGGAGCGGGCAGATCTCAGAGTGCAACAGGCGTTTGATGTTGTAAGACTTGATGAGCTCGCCCACCTCCTCCCACACCCCCGATGACTACCTGCGCCAGGTGCTGACCGCGCGGGTGTACGACGTGGCGGTCGAGTCCCCGCTGGAGACGGCGCGCAACCTCAGCCGCCGGGTCCACAACAAGGTCCTGCTCAAGCGTGAAGACCAGCAGCCGGTGTTCAGCTTCAAGCTGCGCGGCGCCTACAACAAGATGGCCCACCTGACTGCCGAGCAGCGGGAACGCGGCGTCATCTGCGCCTCGGCCGGCAACCATGCCCAGGGCGTGGCGCTGTCCGCGCACCGCCTGGGCTGCCGCGCGGTGATCGTGATGCCGGTGACGACACCGCAGGTGAAGGTCGATGCGGTCAAGGGACTGGGCGGCGAGGTGGTGCTGCATGGGGACAGCTACTCGGACGCCTACGCGCACGCCGTCACGCTCGAGAAGGCCCAGGGGCTGACGTTCGTGCACCCCTTCGACGACCCCTACGTGATCGCGGGCCAGGGCACGATCGGCATGGAGATCCTGCGCCAGCACCAGGGGCCGCTGGATGCGGTGTTCGTGGCGATCGGCGGCGGCGGACTGATCTCCGGGGTGGCCAGCTACATCAAGGCAGTGCGGCCCGAGGTGAAGATCATCGGCGTGCAGATGGACGACTCCGACGCGATGCGCCAGTCGGTGTCCGCCGGGGAGCGGGTGACGCTGCCCGACGTGGGCCTGTTCTCCGACGGCACCGCGGTGAAGACGGTGGGCGAGGAAACCTTCCGCATCGCACGCGAGCTGGTGGACGATTTCGTATCGGTCGACACCGATGCGGTGTGCGCGGCGATCAAGGACGTGTTCATCGACACCCGCAGCATCGTCGAGCCCGCTGGCGCGATGGCGGTGGCCGCCATCAAGCAGTACGTGGCGGCGCATAAAACCAAGGGGCAGACCTACGCGGCGATCCTGTGCGGCGCCAACATGAACTTCGATCGCCTGCGTTTCGTGGCCGAGCGTGCCGAAGTAGGCGAGGAGCGGGAGGCCCTGTTCGCGGTCACCATCCCCGAGGAGCGGGGGAGCTTCAAGCGCTTCTGCGGCCTGATCGGTGAGCTGCCCGGCGGACCGCGCAACGTGACCGAGTTCAACTACCGCATCAGCGATGCGAAGCAGGCGCACGTGTTCGTCGGCCTGAGCACGCACGGCAAGGGCGAGTCCGCCCGCATTGCCGCCAACTTCCGCCGCAACGGTTTCGACACGCTGGACCTCACGCACGACGAACTCGCCAAGGAGCATGTGCGCCACATGGTCGGCGGTCCTTCGCACCTGGCGCAGGACGAGCGTCTGCTGCGGTTCATCTTCCCGGAGCGACCGGGCGCGCTGATGAAGTTCCTCTCGCATCTGCGTCCGGGCTGGAACATCTCGCTGTTCCACTACCGCAACCAGGGCGCCGACTACGGCCGGATCCTGGTGGGCCTGCAGGTGCCACCCAGCGACGATGTGGAGTTCCGCAGCTTCCTGGAGGCGCTCGGCTACCCCTGCGTCGAGGAAACCGACAACCCGGTCTACCGCCTGTTCCTGCGGCCGTAACCGGCAGGGAGCCGCCTGTCGCCCTCAGCGAGGCAGCGGCGGCAATTCGAGAGTCAGCGTGGCGGGCCCGCGCGCGCTGGCGCCGAAAGAGGCGCGCCGGCCTTCGACCGACTGCAGCACCAGGCCGTCGGCCACCGGCGTGCCGACCGTGTAGGCCCGGGGCGGCTGGCCGTCGACCGCGACCAGGGCCGCACCGCGGCCGGAAACCCCGGCCACCACGCCTGTGAGCACCCATCGGCTTCCCGAGGCTGCGGCCGCGGCCCGGGGCGTTGCCTGCGCGGCGGGGGAAAGGAGACGACCGACGAGGGTCGGATCGGCCGCCTCCGGAACCCGCGCCGGTGCGGCCGCCGACACGGGCGAGACGCCATCGGCACTCACACCCGTCCCCACCAGTCGCAACCCCCAATAGGCCACGCTGCCCACCGCCAGGGCACCCAGCACCAGGGCCACGAACCGGGGCATCAGCGGGACACGCGAGGCGGGGCGGAGGGTGCTTGCAAAGGCCATGGCTGGATTATCATGGAGTAAACCTATTTAACTCATATCCGCCATGAAGTCGTACGCATGTAAGCGAATCCGTGAGCGAATCCGGGCTGCCGGCTTCACCTTGATCGAGCTGATGGTGGTGCTCGTCATCATCGGCGTGCTGGCGGCACTGATCGTTCCCAACGTGCTCGATCGGGCCGACGACGCCCGGGTGACGGCTGCCCGCACCGACATCAACAACCTGATGCAGGCCCTCAAGCTCTATCGCCTGGACAACCAGCGCTACCCGAGCGGCGAGCAGGGGCTGCAGGCCCTGGTGACCCGACCCCAGGCCGAGCCGGTGCCCCCGCACTGGAAACCCTACCTCGAGAAGCTGCCCAACGACCCCTGGGGGCGGCCGTACCAGTACGTCAACCCGGGGGTGAAGGGGGAGGTCGACATCCTGTCCCTGGGCGCTGACGGACAGCCTGGGGGCGAGGGCCGCGATGCCGACATTGGAAGCTGGCAATAAGCCCCGGAATGGGGCCCGGAAGGGCCAGCGACCGGCCCGCCGCAGGTCTGCGACCGGCTTCACGCTGGTCGAGCTGCTCGTCGTGATGGCCATCATGGCCATCGGCAGCGCGGGCGTCGTGTTCGCCCTGCGCGATTCGGCGGCCACGCAGCTGGAGCGCGAGGCCCTGCGGCTGTCCGCCCTGCTCGATTCCGCCCGGGCCCAGTCCCGCGCCACCGGCCAGGGCGTGCGCTGGAGACCCGTCGAAGGCGGGTTCCGTTTCGAGGGCCTGGCGACGGGCGCGCTCCCCGACCGCTGGCTGTCCGCCGACACCCAGGTGCAGGGAACACCCGTGCTGGTGCTGGGCCCGGAGCCGATCCTTCCGCCACAGGTGCTCGTGCTCACATCAGGACAGGCCCCGGGGCGGCCGATGGCCGTCAGCACCGACGGCATCCGGCCGTTTCGCGTGGGGTCGCCGCCATGACGCAACATCGCCGCGCCGGCGCGCGCGGGTTCACCTTGGTGGAGGTGATGGTCGCCCTCGGCATCACGGCCGTCGCGCTGACCGCGGGACTGAAGGCGACCGCGGCCCTGACCGACAACGCCCGGCGCCAGACCGAGATGCTGCTGGCGCAGGTCTGCGCCGACAACGCACTCGCCGCCCGCCGCCTCCCGCAGCGGCTGCCGCCGCTGGGCGATGCCTCCGAATCCTGCAACCAGGGCGGCACGTCCCTGCAGCTGCAGGTGCGGGTGGCCCCGACGCCGAACCCGAATTTCCGGCGGGTGGAGGCGCAGGTGCTGCGTGATGGCCAGCACCTGCTGCAGGTGGCCACGGTGATGGGTGGATCCTGATGAGCACGCCGATGCCGATCTCAGCAGCAAGGGACGGAGAGGCCCGGCGCCGACCGGCGGGCTTCACGCTTGTCGAGCTGCTGGTCGCGCTGTTCGCCCTGTCGCTGCTGGCGGTGATGGGATGGCGAGGCCTCGACGCGATGGTGCGGACCCAGTCAACGCTGCAGGCGCGTGCGGACGAAACGCTGGCCCTGCAGGTGGGCCTGGCCCAGTGGCGCGCCGACCTCGACGCCGCCGTGACCTTGCCCGGGCAGCCCACCGCGCAGTGGGACGGCCAGGTCTTGCGGCTGGTGCGGCGCGCGGACGCGGGCAGCGGCCTCGAGGGCGAGGGGGTGGTGGTGGCGGCATGGACCCGCCGCGCAGGGGCGGATGGCAGCCTCTGGCGCCGCTGGCAGTCGCTTCCCATGACACAGCGCCAGGCCCTGCAGGGGGCCTGGCAGCAGGCAGGCCTCTGGGCGCGCAATCCGGGCGCGAGTGAGCGGGCGCGGGAGACCGCCGTCCTGCCGCTGGACGACTGGCAGGTGTACTTCTACCGGGGCGATGCATGGACGCACCCGCAATCCAGCGATGCGGCGAACACGAGCACCGGCGGGCAACCCCGGACCACGGGCGTCACCTACAGCCTTCCCGAAGGCGTGCGCCTCGTGCTCGCCCTGCCCGCGGGCCAGCCGGTGACCGGAACGCTCACGTTCGACTGGGTGAGCCCGCGCCTGTCCGGGGGTGCGTCATGAGCCGCACCCGTCGCCCGACGCGCATGCGCGGCGCCGCCCTGCTCGCGGCCCTGCTCACCGTGGTCCTGGTGGCCACGCTGGCCGCGGCGGGGCTCTGGCAGCAATGGCGCTCGATCGAGGTCGAAGCGGCGGAACGCCAGCGCGCCCAGGCTGCATGGATCCTGTCTGGCGCGCTGGACTGGACTCGCCTCATCCTGCGGGAAGACGCGGCCGCTGGCGCCATCGACCACCTGGCCGAACCCTGGGCGGTGCCGTTGCAGGAGTCGCGGCTGTCCACCTTCCTCGCCGCGGACCGGAACACGGACACCCGCGGCACGACGGTCGACGAGGCCTTTCTTTCCGGCGAGATCGTCGACCTGCAGTCGCGCCTGAACCTGGCCAACCTGGTCCAGGGCCCGCGGGTGTCCGAGTCCGGACTGCGCAGTTTCCAGCGGCTGTTTGTCCAGCTGGGATTGCCGGGGCAGCAGCTGGAGGCGATGGCGGTGCAGATGGTGCGCGCCAGCCAGACGCCCACTGCCACGGGCGCTACGGGCACCACAACGGATGCACCCGACACCGCGAACGGCAGCGGCCTCACGCCCCTGCGTCCCTGGCGCGTGAGCCAGCTGGGATGGCTCGGTGTGCCACCCGCCACCGTGCAGGCGCTCTCACCCCATGTGGTGGTGCTGCCGGTGGCCACGCCGGTGAACCTGAACACCGCTTCGGCCACCGTCATCGCCGCCGCAGTGGAGGGCATCAGCCTCGCCGATGCGCAGAGGCTGGTCAGCCGGCGCGCCGGCGCGCCGCTGCGCACCGTGCAGGAGGCCGCCCAGGTGCTGGGCCGGGCGCCTGACGATGCCAGCGCCTCCGTCAGCAGCCGTTTCTTCGAAGTGCGGGGCCGGCTGCGGCTGGACCGGCTGGTGATCGAGGAACGCTCGCTGGTCGAGCGCGACACCCAGCGGGTGCGGGTGCTGCAGCGCGAGCGGCTGGTCAGCGCGCCGGCCGCGACGAAAGGCGCGGGCTGATGGCGTCCCTCTTCGTCCTGCTGCCGGAGGAGCCGGTCACCGACGGCACCGAATTTCACTTCGTCCTGTCGACCGACGGGCGCAGCCTCGCGCGAACCGGCTACGCGGCCGCACCGCTCCTGCCGGTAGCCACCGGGGCGGGCAGCGAGGTGGTCGCAGTGGTGCCCGCCAGTCGCATGTCCTGGCACCGGGTGGATTGGCCCCGCAGCCTGCCCGCCGGTTCGCCACGCCTGCGCGCTGCGCTGGAAGGGCTGCTCGAGGAGCAGCTGCTCGACGAACCCGAGGCGGTCCATTTCGCGCTCGAGCCCGGCGCGCGTGCCGGGACTGGCGCCTGGGTGGCGGCCTGCGATCGCGGCTGGCTGCGGGCGGCGCTGAATGCGCTGGAGATCGCAGGCCGCCACCCGGCGCGGGTGGTGCCGGAGGTCGCGCCGGAGGCACCCGCCGGATGGCTCGCGACCGGCGAACCCGACGCGGCCTGGCTGATCGCGCGCGGCCCGGCGGGCGTGCAGCGCGTACCCCTGGGGCCAGGCGTGACGGACCTGCTGCCGGCCACCGGAGCCGATGACGCGCTACTGCTCGCAGAGCCGGCAGTCAGCGCGCTGGCCGAGGCCTGCCTGCAACGTCCTGCCGTGCTGCAGACCCCGGCCCAGCGCTGGCTGCAGGCGGCCCAGTCCCGCTGGGACCTCGCGCAATTCGACCTGGCCCGCTCGGCCCGCACGCGCTGGCTGCGGCGAAGCACGGCCGCGTTCTCCACCCTGTGGCGTACGCCCGAGTGGCGGCCGGCCCGCTGGGCCCTGGGCGTGCTGCTCGTCGCGCAACTCGCCGGCCTGAACGCCTGGGCGTGGATGGAGCGCCAGTCACTCGACGCCAAGCGCCTGGCGGTGCGCGACACCCTGACCGCCACCTTCCCCCAGGTGCGGGTGGTGGTCGATGCGCCGGCGCAGATGGAGCGCGAGGTCAGCGCACTGCGCCAGGCCACGGGCGCCCCCGCCCCGGCCGACCTCGAATCGCTGCTCGGGGCGCTGGCCCGGCTGCCGGAAGCCGGCAGCGTCACCGACATCGACTATGCCAATGGCCAGCTGCGCCTGCGGGGGACGGGCGGGACCTCCGGCGCATGGCAGGCCGCCGCCCCCGCGTTGCGCAACCAGGGCCTCGTCGCACAACTGCAGGGGGAGTGGCTGCAGGTGAAGCCGGAGGGACTGCCATGACCCCGCTCAGCCGCCGTGCGTCGGACCGGAGCGGGCCGTCCTCGACCGGATGGCGCGGCCGCCTGCGCGAGCGGTGGCAGGCGCAGCCCCGGCGGCAGCAGGCGATGGTCGCCATCGCCCTGGGCCTGCTGGCGGGCGCGCTGGTGTGGTGGGTGGCGCTCGCGCCGGCGCTGTCGACCTTGCGCGATGCGCCGCAACGCCACCACGCGCTGGACCAGCAGCTGCAGCGCATGCGCAGCCTGCAGGGCCAGGCGCAGGCCTTGCAGTCGCTGCCCCGCGTGGGGCGGGACGATGCACGGCGCGCACTGGAGGCCTCCGTCGCCGAGCAGATGGGGCTGGCCGCACGGCTGCAGTTCACGGGCGACGGGGCGACGCTGACCCTCTCGGGCGTACGCGGCGAAGCGCTGGCGCTATGGCTGGCGCAGGCGCGTATCGATGCGCGGGCGCGACCGTCTGAGGCCCGCCTGTCCCGCAACGCGGCAGGCCTGTGGGAGGGCACCCTGGCCCTCCAGTTGCCGCCCAGAGGAGGATGACCATGACCGCAATCCTTGGCCAGCCGCGTGCCGGCGCCGATCGGGGGAAGCTCCGGGCCGCCACGCCGCGCGCCCGCGCGCCCTGGCGCTGGGCCTTCCTGGGAGGTCTGCTGGGCCTGGCCGTCACCCTGGTCGCCTTCGCGCCAGCGCGCTGGGCGGCCTGGGCCGTGGAACGGACCAGCGAGGGGCGGCTGCGCCTCGATTCGCCGCGCGGCACGGTGTGGAACGGGTCGGCCGGCCTCGTTGTCACGGGCGGCGCGGGCAGCCGCGACGCGGCGACCCTGCCCTCGCGGGTCTTCTGGCAGCTGCGTCCGGCGCTCCCCGCGACGCTGCGGGTGCGCCTCGCCGCCGACTGCTGCACGCGCAGCCCGCTGGAGGCGACCGTGTCCTGGTCGCCGGGTGTCGTCCGATGGGCGCTGGCCGACGGTCCCGCCTCGCACTGGCCGTCGGACTGGCTGGCCGGCCTGGGTACGCCCTGGAACACCCTGGGCCTGGAAGGCGGGCTGGAGCTGGCCACCCGCCAGCTGCGCCTGGAATGGCGCGCGCAACGGCTGCAGGTCAGTGGCCGCGCCGAGGTCACGGTGCGCGATGCAGCCACCCGCTTGACCCCGCTGCGGCCCGTCGGCAGCTATCGCCTCACGCTCGAGGGTGGCGCGGTGCCGAGCCTGCACCTGGAAACCCTGCAGGGAGGCCTGCAGCTGTCCGGCCGCGGGCAGTGGGTGGGCGGGCGCTTGCGCTTTGCCGGCGAGGCCCGGGCCCAGCCCGGCGCCGAAGCAGCCCTGGACAACGTCCTCCACATCATCGGGCGGCGCGACGGCGCGCGCTCGCTCATCACTCTGGGTTGACGCACGCATGGCCTCACGCATTCTCCTCACACCGGCCCGATGCGCCCTGGCACTGGCCCTGGGCATCGCGCTGATGTCCGCCAGCCCGGTCGGGCGGGCACAACCCGCGGCCGGCGCCGGGAACGGACCCACAAGCGGACCCACAGGCGGCCCAGGCCTAGGTGCCGGCGCGGGTGCGGGCGCAGGACCAGATGTCTCTCCGGTGGCGCCGACCTATCCCGTGATGCCCCCCGCACCGCTGGCTGCGCCCGGCGGCAGTGGTCCGGGGTCGGGCCCCACGGCAGGCGCGCCATCGGCGCCACCGACCGGCTCGGCCGGCGGTGGCGCCCCCGTGCTGGCCTTGCCGGAAAACCGCGCCGCCGGCCGGCCAGGACGGCAGGAGCCGGTCACACTGAATTTCGCCAACGCCGACATCGAGGCGGTGGCCCGCACCATGGCCACCATCACCGGGCGCAGCATCGTGGTCGACCCGCGGGTGCGCGGCACCCTGAACCTCGCCACCGACCGGCCGGTGTCGCCACAGGCGGCCTACGCGCAGTTCCTGGCCACGCTGCGGCTGGCGGGCTACACCGTGGTCGACGCGGCCGGCCTGCTCAAGGTGGTGCCCGAAGCGGAAGCCCGACTGCAGGGCGGCCCCGTGGTCGTCGAGCGCCCGGCGGGCGGCAATGCGATGGCCACGCAGATCTTCCGGCTCCAGCACGAATCCGCGACGCAGCTGGTGCCGATCCTGCGGCCGCTGATCAGCCCGAACAACACGATCAACGTCAGCCCCGGCACCAACGCGCTGGTCATCACCGACTACGCGGACAACCTGCAGCGCCTGGGCCGCATCATTGCGGCACTCGATGTCTCGGCCACCACCGACCTGGAGGTCGTCCCGCTGCGCCACACGGTGGCCGCCGACCTTGCGCCGGTGGTGCAGCGGCTGGCCGAAGCGGGGGGTGGCGGACCGACAGTGGGTCCGGCGGCCTCGGGCCTGGATGCGGCCGGGCGCGTCGTGGTGGTGGCCGAGCCCCGCACCAACGCACTCATCATCCGCGCGCCAAACGCCGCACGGCTGAACCTCGCACGCAGCCTCGTCGCGCGGCTGGACCAGCCCAGCGCACAGGCCGCGGGCGGGAACATCCACGTCGTCTACCTGAAGAACGCCGAAGCCACCCGCCTGGCGGTGACGCTGCGGGCGGCGATGGCCAGCCTGGCGCCGCCCGCCGCTGCCGCGGGGGGTGGACCGGGCGCCGGCGCGGCGGCTGCGCAGGCGATCTCCACAGGGTCGCCGGCCAGCCTGCCGGCGGCGGCAGGCGGCGGCGGTACGGGGGGAAGCGCCGCCAGCGCGGCGGTGCAACCCCTGGCGCCACCCACCACCGGTGGCCAGATCCAGGCCGACCCGGCCACCAATGCACTCATCATCACCGCCCCCGATCCGCTGTACCGCCAGCTGCGTGCGGTGATCGACCAGCTGGACACGCGGCGCGCGCAGGTGTTCGTCGAGAGCCTGATCGCCGAGGTGAATGCCGACAAGGCCGCCGAGCTGGGCATCCAGTGGCAGCACGTGCTGGGCAGCGCCGGCGACCGCACCCTCGGCGTCCTCGGAACCAACTTCACCGTGGGCGGCTCCAACCTGTTTTCCCTCAACGCCGGCGCGGCGCAGACGCCCCCCAACGTCGTCCCGCCGGTTGGCGGCACCCTCGGCATCGTGCGCAACATCAACGGCACCTATGTGCTCGCTGGTCTGGCGCGTTTCCTGGAAACGCAGGCCGACGGCAACGTGCTGTCCACGCCCAACCTGCTCACGCTGGACAACGAGGAAGCCAAGATCGTCATCGGCCAGAACGTGCCCTTCGTGACGGGCCAGTACACCAACAACAACACCGGCGGGGGCGCGGTGAACCCGTTCCAGACGATCGAGCGGCGCGACGTCGGCCTGACGCTGCGGGTGCGCCCGCAGATCAGCGAGAGCGGCACCGTGAAGCTGCAGATCTTCCAGGAGGTGTCCAGCGTGCAGGCCGGCTCCATCAGCTCGCCCACCGGCCCGGTGACCAACAAGCGCTCCATCGAGTCGAACGTGCTGGTGGACGACGGCGCGATCGTGGTGCTGGGGGGGTTGCTGCAGGACGAATACGCCGGCAACGGACAGAAGGTGCCCGGCATCGGCGACATCCCGGGCCTGGGGTGGCTGTTCAAGAGCGAATCCCGCAACCGCCGCAAGACCAACCTGATGGTGTTCCTGCGCCCGGTGGTGGTGCGCGACGCGGCCCGCAGCGACGAGCTCGCGTTGGACCGCTACGACCTGATGCGGGTGCAGCAGCGTCAGGCGCAGCCGGTGGCGAGTCCCCTGTTCCCGATCAACCAGGCGCCGCAGATGCCGCCCATACCGCAGAAGACAGCCCGGCCCGTGCCGGACGCATCCTCCGTGGGGTCGGTACCGTCCGCGCCCGCGCCGGCGGCGCAACCACTGCCACCGGCGCGGGACCGCGAATAGGTCGCGCCACCCGTCGCCCGCCCGATCACGCCATGGCCCGTTACCCCCTGCCCTATGCGTTCGCGCGCAGCCACCAGCTGCTGCTGGAGGAAGACGGCGACACCCGCACCCTGTGGCACGCCGGCGCGCTACCCGGCCCGGCCTGGGGCGAGGTGATGCGCAAGTGGCCGGTACGTGACCTGCAGCGACTGGATCCCGAGGCGCTGGCGCAGCGGATCAGCGCGGCCTACGCCCAGGGCGAGTCCAGCGCCGCCAGCGTCGTGACAGAGGTGCAGAGCGAGGCGGATCTCTCCCGCATGATGCAGGAGCTGCCCGCCGTCGAAGACCTGCTGGAGACCAGCGACGACGCGCCCATCATCCGCATGCTCAACGCGCTGCTGACACAGGCCGCGCGCGACGGCGCCAGCGACATCCACATCGAACCCTACGAGCGTCATTCGTCGGTGCGCTTCCGCGTGGACGGCACGCTGCGCGAAGTGGTGCAGCCGCACCGTGCGCTGCACGCGGCGCTGATCTCCCGGCTGAAGATCATGGCCGAACTGGACATCGCCGAGAAACGCATGCCGCAGGACGGGCGCATCAGCCTGCGCATCGGCACCCGGGCGGTGGACGTGCGCGTGTCGACGCTGCCCAGCGCCCACGGCGAGCGGGCGGTGCTGCGCCTCCTCGACAAGAGCGACAGCAAGCTCAGTCTCGAGTCCGTCGGCATGACCGGCGACACGCTGTCCCGATTCCTGCACCTGATCGCGCAGCCCCACGGCATCATCCTTGTCACCGGTCCGACCGGCTCGGGCAAGACCACCACGCTCTACGCGGCGCTGTCCCGGCTCGACGCAGCGCGCAGCAACATCATGACGGTGGAAGACCCGATCGAGTACGAGCTGCCCGGCATCGGGCAGACCCAGGTCAATCCGCGCATCGAACTCGACTTCGCGAAGGCGCTGCGCGCGCTGCTGCGGCAGGACCCGGACGTGATCATGATCGGCGAGATCCGGGACCAGGAGACCGCGCAGATCGCGATCCAGGCCTCCCTCACCGGCCACCTGGTGCTGGCCACCCTGCACACCAACGACGCGGCCAGCGCGGTCACCCGCCTGACCGACATGGGCGTGGAGCCCTTCCTGCTGTCGTCCTCCCTGCTGGGAGTGCTGGCGCAGCGCTTGGTGCGCAAGCTGTGCCAGGCCTGCGGCGGACCGGGCTGCGAGGCCTGCGGGCGCACCGGCTACCAGGGACGTACCGGCATCTTCGAGCTGATCGCCGTCGACGAAGGGCTGCGCGCCTTGGTCCATGAGCGCGCATCGGAAGCGCAGATCCGCGACGCTGCGATCGCCCGCGGCATGCGCCTCATGCGGGACGACGGCGAGCGGCTGGTGCGCGAGGGCCTCACCTCGCGCGAGGAGCTGCTGCGCGTCACGCGGGACTGAGCCCGCTCAGGGCTGCACCAGCTCCTTCGCCAGTTTCACCATCTGCTCCCGCGCCGCCGAGGTACCGCCGACCCAGGCCATGCGCCGGTTTCCGTTGGTGTAGTGGACCATGCGGCGCGTGAGCGGACCGCCGAAGGCGCCATGCGCGGTCTCGTCGAGCCAGACCCACTCGATCGGCGCGCCTTCGGCCTTGCGCGCCTCGAACCAGGCCAGCGGCGTGGGCATCGATTCGTACGGACGTGCGAGGCGGCTGCAGTCGGTGGCGGTGCCGGGTGCGGCTTCCGGGCTCGGCAGGTTGATGGCGCAGCGGCCGGTGCGGGCCCACATCCAGTCCTGCTCGTCGACGCCCCCGTAGTTGTCCAGCCGGCCGTAGACCATGCGGACCGGCACCTTCAGCGACAGCGGCAGCCCGATGCCGGCCGCCGGCGACCCCTCGGCGAGCACGCCGCGCACATGGGCCGGGTCGGCCACCGCGGCGACATTCAGGACCGAAGGCCCGCCGTTGGAGAGACCGTGCAGCACGATGCGTCGGTTGTCGACGCGGACCTGTTGCCGCGCCCACTCGTAGGCCCCGAGGGCCACCTTGAAGATCATGCGCTGGCGCGACTCGTTGGTCGCCGAGGTCGACCAGAAACCCGGGCCCTGGTAGAAGCCGTTCATCTCGAACGCGTCGAACACCAGCGTCGCGAAACCGGCGCTGCGGAACGCCGACACCGCGCCCTTGGTGGCGGAGTCGATGCCCGCGCCCCCATGCACCACGATCACGAGCGGCGGCCGCTCGGCGCCCCAGGGCAGCGACAGGTCCACCGAGCGGTGGCAAGGATCGAAATGGGCCAGCGGGCCGTCCACCGAATAGAAGCTGCCGACCACCGACACCAGGCGGGCCACCTCGGGCGGGTTGGGCTTGCACTCGCGGGGCTGGGCCTGCGCGGAGGCTGCCAGGGTGGCGAGGGCGAGGCAGGCGAAAGGGCGGGTGAAACGAGAGATGAAGGGAGAGAGGAGGCGGAGGTGCGGCAGGCTCATCGGACCATTGTCCGGGCGGCAGGTGCCGCCAGACCAGTCAACCAAAGGGTTACCCGCTGCTGCTGCCGCCGCCGTCGCCATGGCCGTCACCGCCGGTGTCCGCCTCGCGCAGCGGCAGGCGGATCTCGAAGCTCGCACCCTGCCCCGGCCCCGCGCTGCGCACCTGCACGTCGCCCCCGTGCATGCGCACCAGCCGGCGCACCAGCGCCAGGCCGATGCCCAGCCCGGTGTTGCCGCCCATGCCGCTGCGGCGCTCCTGCGCGAACAGCTCGAAGACGCGTTCGAGCATGTCGGGCGCAATGCCCTGCCCGTTGTCCGACACCGTGACCTGCGCCCAGCGCGCGTCCTGCGCCGTGGCGCGCACCTCGACACGGCCAGGCCCGGGCGTGAACTTGCACGCGTTGTTCACCAGGTTGGCGATGCACTGAGCAATCCGCGTCTCGTCCACCTCGACCGGCAAGGGCGTGGACGGCAGGTCCAGCACCAGGGTGTGCCCACTGGATTCGATCAGGGGCCGGCTGGTTTCCAGCGCGCTGTCGATCACGCGGCGCAGGTCGGTGCGCGTGCGTTGCAGCGCCAGGTTGCCGAAGTTCAGGCGCGACACGTCCAGCAAGTCATCCACCAGGCGCGCCAGCTGCGCGCTTTGCCGCTCGATCACGGCGGCTGCGCGCAGCACGCGCTCGTCGGCGGACGGTGCGAGCCGGATCAGGTGCGCCGCCGACCGGATCGGCGCCAGCGGGTTGCGCAGCTCATGTGACAGCGTGGCCAGGAAGGTGTCCTTCTGCCGGTCTGCCTCCCGCAGGGCCCGCTCGGCCTGGATGCGGTCGGTGATGTCCACCTGCACCACCACCCCGCCCAGCACGCGCCCGGCCGGGTCCAGCACCGGCGCAGCCGACAGCAGCGTCACCAGCCGCACGCCGGGCTGGCCGAAGGGCTCGACCTCGACGATGTCGGTGCATTCGCGCCCGGTGCGCAGCGAGCGGGCCAGGCCCCAGTCCTGCGGCGCGATGCGTTCGCCGGCGTGCGGGGAGTCGCCCGCCCACCACCCCTTCCACTCGCCGTACCCGTCGACCGAGGTGGAGTACGGCGCGATGCCCCAGATGCGGGCGTTGGCACGGTTCATCCGCAAGAGGCGGCCGTCCGCATCGGCGACGATGATCCCGGCAGGCACGGCGTTGAAGGTCGCCTCCAAGATGCGGCGTTCGCGCTCGGTGGCCTCGGCCGCGGCCAGGGCCTGGACCCGGCTGCGCCGCACCTCGGCCAGCGCCTGCACCCGCTCCGTCACGTCCATCCCACAGGCCACCAGCGCGGTGATGCGGCCGTCCGGCTCGCGCGCCGGCGCCAGCTCGAAGGACAGGGTGCGGGGCGGGCCCGCGCCCATCGGCAGCTCGGCATCGAAACGCACCACCTCGCCCCGTGCGGCGCGCTGCACCGCCTCGCGGGCCAGTTGCACGCGCCCGGCGTCGGCGCGCCACCAGGGCGCGTCCCAGAACGGCCGCCCCACCAAGGCATGGCGCGGCAGGTCACCCAGGGCCAGCGTGGCTTCGTTCACTTCGCGCCGCGTGCCGTCGAGGTCCAGCACGCTGATCGCCGGGGACAGCCTGTCGAGCACCAGCCGCAGGCGGTGCTCCGAATCGCGCAGGCGTATCTCGGTGCGGCGCAGGCGCGAGAGGGCATGGTTCATCACGTCGATGACGATGCAATCCACCAGCAGGATCAGGGAGAAAAACACCAGGGCCACCAGGTCGGGCCTGGACAGGAGCGTCGTGGGCCCCGGCGGGTCCATGAAGAAGAACCAGGCCGAGAAGATGCTCAGGCCGGTGGCCACCAGGCCGGGCCCCAGGCCAGCGAGGTACACCGACAGCAGCACCGCCGGGAAGAAGGTCAGGAAGGGGAAGCCCTGCGGCGGCAGCTGCCCGGCCAGCGCGTACCGGGAGGCCAGCGCCAGTGCGCACAGGGTGACGGCCAGACCGTAGCGCGCGAAGGCCGGCGCATCCCGGACGCCGGGAAGCCGTACGCCGTCGCCCGGCGCGGGGGCAGCGGCCATGGACTGGGACACAGGCATCGGGACGTGGAGAAGGCCATGCCCACCATAACGGCGGTGGTCGGCCGGCGCAGCCGACCCTGCCGCGGCCTCGGTCCCGCAGCGTCGATTCGTGATTTATTGACGGACGGAGGGCTGGTCGTCGGCCTGCCGGTCGGCCTCCGGCGCAGGGGCCGACGGCGACACCTGGGGCGGCTGGGCCTTCTCGCGTGCGATCCGCTGGGCCCGGGCCTTCTTCAGGTCATGGAACTGCCAGGCCGCGAAGACGAAGGCCAGCAGGAAGATGCCGAGTTCGAACCAGATGATCATGACCGCGCTCAGTCGATGCGCGCCGGCAGGCGGATACGGCGCAGCAGCAGCGCGCCGAGGTACAGCATGATCAGCGTGCCCACGCTGTCGCCGACGAACATCGGCACGAAGCCCTGCAAGGGCGCCAGCGAGCCCTCGCGGGAGGCGAAGTAGAGGGTGTGGACCAGGCTGTTCACGAGGCCGCCGGCAAGGCCGAAGCCCAGGAGGTGGCGGCCGGTCATGCCGCCGAGGTCCGCGCCAATGCCCAGGGTGCGCTGCACGAAACGAGCCGCCAGCAGGGAGGGCACCGAGGACAGCAGGGCCAGGCTGACCGCGTGGGCCGGCTCCTCCAGCAGCTGGTCCCAGATGACGGAGAGCGAGCCGACGAACAACCCCAGCACGCCCGCCCACCCGAACATCAGCACCGCGATCATGCGGATCGCCGCAGGCAGGAACACCCAGTTGATGTTCTCGGACACTTCAGCCACGCTGAACAACCAACTGTTCAGCTCGAAAAAAAGCGCATAGGCCAGCGCTGCAGTAGCAGCGCCGGCCATGAGTTGATGGAGACTGACTTGTCGCGCTGGATCCATCCTGCGCTCAGCGGGCCTGGGCCTTCTGGATGCACTGGCCCAGCGCGGCGAAGTAACGCAGCGACAGCTCGGTCGGCTCGACGTACTTGTAGCGGTTGTCCTGCTCGTCGCTCTCGACCTTGAGCATGCCCTTGGAGCGCAGGGCCTTCAGCCGGCGCTGCACCGTCGACGGGGAGATTTCGTCCATGCCATGCATGGCTTCGACGACCGTGATGCGTTCGCCCTGGTACCAGGCACGGGCGAGGAAACCCAGGATGCGGTCTTCCACGGCATCGATCTCGGGCACGCCGGGCAGCTGGCGACTGGCGGCCACCAGGTTAAGGAATTTGAAGTACAGGAGCGAATGCTCTTTCTTGGAGGCCATGGTCATCTTTCGAAATTAAGTCGAAATGGTACCCTAACGCTGGTTTTTCTGCCCAGGGTTCTCAGTTGTAACGCATTTTGCCCGGTTTCAACGGGACCGCACCTCGATGACCGCATGGACCACCATGGGCAGACTGCCCAGGGCCTCGCGCACGTCATCGGGCGTCAGCCCCGGGGGCGCGTCGGCCAGGACCAGGTTGCAGGCGTAGGCGCGGCCCCCGACCCGCCACACCCGCAGGTCCAACACGCGGGGGGCTTCGCGCAGGCTGGCGACCACCTCGCGGATATCCGCCACCACCGGATGGTCCATCTCGCGATCGAGCAGCACGGCGCTGGTCTGGCGGATCAACCCCCAGGACCAGGCGGCGACCAGCGCCGCCCCCACCATCCCCATGGCCGGGTCGAGCCAGGCCCAACCCCAGACCCAGCCACCGGCCAGCGCCAGCACCGCCAGGACCGAGGTGGCCGCGTCGGCCAGCACATGCAGATAGGCCGAGCGCAGGTTGAGGTCGTGGCCGTGGTGGTCATGGTGATGACCGTGACCGTGGTCGTGACCATGGTCGTGGTCGTGGTGATGCCCTCTGGCCAGGATCAGCGCGCACACGATGTTGACGACCAGGCCGACCACCGCGATCGCCATCGACTCGCGATAGGCGATGGGCCGGGGCACCAGCAGCTGCTCGACCGAGCCGACCAGCATCAGTGCCGCCACGCCCATCAGGCCGATGGCGCTGGCGAAGGCTGCCAGGACCTCGATCTTCCAGGTGCCAAAGGCAAACCGCGGGTCGCTGGCGTAGCGACGGGTCGCGGCATAGGCGATCACCGTCAGGCCGATCGCCAGGGCATGCGAACCCATGTGCCAGCCATCCGCCAGCAGGGCCATCGAATTGAAGGCCCAGCCGCCTGCCACCTCCACCCCCATCATCCCCACGGTGATGGCCAGCACCCAGCGCGTGCTGCGCTCGGCCGCCGCGTCGCTGGTGTGGAAGTGGGGGGTGGCGGACATCAGGCGTGGGAGCGGCAGGCCGCGGGCGGGCGCGCCACGCTCATTCCAGCACGATCTTGGCGAAGTCGGCCACCTTCTTCCACTGGGCCGCATCGGCCTTCATGAAGGTGGCCTTGGCCTGGGCGTTGAGCCACACCGGGTCGGCACCGGCGCGCTGCATCGCGGAGCGCACCTCGGCGTTCTGGCCCACGCGCTCAAGCGCCTGCTCCAGCCGCTGCAGTACCGGCGCCGGCACGCCCGCCGGCGCGGCCAGGCCGAACCAGGCGCTGACCTGGTAACCGCGCAGGCCCGCTTCCTCCAGGGTGGGCACCTGCGGAAGCACGCCGGAACGCTGGGGCGTGGTGACCGCCAGGGCGCGCAGCCGCCCGCCCTGGATCAGGCCCAGCACCGACGGCAGGTTGTCGAACATCATCTGGACCTCGTCCGCGATCAGCGCCGTCTGCGCCGCCGCCGCGCCGCGGTAGGGGATGTGGGTGATGAACACGCCGGCCATGCTCTTGTAAAGCTCGGCGCTCAGGTGCAGCGACGTGCCCTGCCCGTTCGAGCCGTAATTGAGCTGGCCGGGACGGCCCTTGGCGCGCGCGGTCAGGTCGGCCACCGACTGGATGCCCGAGGCCGGATTGACCACCAGCACGTTCGGTACGCGCCCCAGCAGGCCGACCGGCACGAGCTGCTCGGGCCGATAGGGAAGACGCGGGTAGAGCGCCGGGCTGATCGTCAGCGGCGGCGAGCTCATGAGGATGGTATAGCCGTCCGGCGTGGCCCGGGCGACCTCGGAGGCCCCCAGGTTGCCGCCGGCACCGGGCTTGTTCTCGATCACGACCGGCTGCCCGAGCTCCTGCGCCAGGCGGGGGCCGATGAGGCGGGCCATGTTGTCGATGAGGCCGCCTGGCGGGAAGGGCACCACCAGCCTTACCGGGCGCGTGGGCCAGGCTTGGGCGAAGGCGGATGCACCGGCCCCCAGGGCAGCCAGGCCCAGCATCGATGCGTGGAAGGTGCGGCGCTTCATGGCGGAACTCCTGTTCTTGTGGAAAAGGTCATTCTAGGAAGGACCGGGCCACCGCCGCACCGGGGATATCACGTGGGCGAGTGCCCCGCAGTGCTATCGGGCGCTCAGAACCCGAACGACGCGCCGACCCCGAAGAGGGTGGCCAGCCCCAGCGCTGCGAACATGGCCGCGGCGATGCCGTGCACCAGCTTCATGGGGATGCGCCCCGCCAGCCGCTCCCCGACGAACACGGCGGGAACATCGGCGATCAGCATGCCCAGCGTGGTGCCGATGACCACCATCAGCGGCGCGGCATAGTGCGCCGCCATGGCGACCGTGGCGATCTGTGTCTTGTCGCCCATCTCGGCCAGGAAGAAGGTGACCAGCGTCGCGCCGAACACGCCCAGTCGCTGGGCGATCTGGGTCTCTTCCTCCTCGATCTTGTCGGGGATGAGGGTCCAGACGGCCATGCCGATGAACGACAGGCCCAGCACCCAGCGCAGGATCTGCGGGCTGACGGTCGCCGTGATCCATGCGCCCAGGGCGCCAGCCAGGCCGTGGTTCACGATCGTGGCCAGCAGGATGCCCAGGATGATCGGCAACGGCTTCTTGAAACGGGCGGCCAGGAGAAAGGCCAGGAGCTGGGTCTTGTCGCCGATTTCGGCCAGGGCGACGACGCCGGTGGAGACGAGCAGGGATTCCATAGGAAGGCGCGGGGGAGTCTAGCAGGGGGTATGGCAGCGCCTGCCGCCGCCCCCGCTGCGTGGCGTGGCCTAGAGCGCGTTGAGCGGGATCTTCAGGTAGGCGGTGCCGTTGTCCTCCTTGGGGGGCATCTGCCCGGCGCGGATGTTCACCTGCACGGCGGGCAGGATCAGTACCGGCATGTCCAGCGTGGCATCGCGCGCGGTGCGCATGCGCACGAACTCCGCTTCGGCGACGCCGTCATGCACGTGGATGTTGCGGGCCCGCTGCTCGGCGACCGTGGTCTCGAAGGCCACCGGGCGGTCGTTGGGCGGATAGTCGTGGCACATGAACAGGCGCGTCTGCGGCGGCAGGGCCAGGATCTTGCGGGTCGAGGCGTAGAGGGTCCGCGCATCGCCGCCGGGGAAGTCACAGCGGGCCGTACCCACGTCCGGCATGAACAGGGTGTCGCCCACGAACACCGCGTCACTCACCTGGTAGGCCACGCAGGCCGGTGTATGGCCCGGCACGTACATCACCCTCGCCTGCAGGCGGCCGATCTGGAAGACCTCGCCGTCCTCGAACAACTGGTCGAACTGGGAGCCGTCGAGACGGAATTCCGGCTCGAGGTTGAAGACGCCTTTGAACACCTTCTGCACCGTCGTGATGTGGCTGCCGATGGCGATGCGCCCGCCCAGTTGCTGGCGCAGCCAGGGCGCCGCGCTGAGGTGGTCGGCATGGGCGTGGGTCTCGAGGATCCACTGCACGTTCAGGCGGTTTTCCCGCACATAGGCCACCACCCGTTCGGCCGAGCCGGTGCTGGTGCGACCCGACTTGGGGTCGTAGTCCAGCACCGAATCGATGATCGCGCAGTCGCTGCCCGGGCCGTCATGCACCACGTAGGTGAAGGTCCACGTGGCCGGGTCGAAGATGGGGTGGACCTGGGGGCGGGTGTCGTTCATGGCGGGAACCCTTCATCAAAAGATTTTTCATTACTCTATTGATTTATATATTGTCTGTCAATATACTGTTTATGTCGCCAACCAGGAGATCCGCATGCACGGGGCCGTACTAGACCTGAACCAGATGGAAGAGACCGCACAGGAGGTGTGCCGTCTCATGAAGGTGCTGTCCAACCCGGACCGCCTGCTGATCCTGTGCCGTCTCGCCGAGGGCGAGCAATCCGTCGGCGCGCTGGAGGAGGCGCTGGGCATCGTCCAGCCCACGCTGTCGCAGCAGCTCACGGTGCTGCGACAGGAGGCGCTGGTGACCACCCGCCGCGAGGGAAAGCACATCTTCTACAGCCTTGGGAGCCCGCAGGTGCTGGCGGTGATGGAGGTGCTGTACCAGCAGTTCTGCCAACCGAAGAAATCCAAAGCGAAGGAGAAACGCGCATGACGCTCGACTGGACACATTTCACCCCCTGGGCTTCGCTGGCCGGCGGCCTGCTGCTGGGACTGGCCTCGTCCCTGTTCATTTTGCTCAATGGCCGCATCCTCGGGGTCAGCGGCATCCTGGGCGGCCTGCTGTCGCCGCGCGCCGGCGATGCGTTGTGGCGCATGGCCTTCCTGCTGGGTCTGTTCGCCGCCCCGCCCACCTTCATGGCCCTGGCGCCGGCGGGGTTGGTCTCGGCGCCGCGCATCGATGCCGAAATGGCCACGGTCATCGCCGCCGGCCTGCTGGTGGGCTACGGCACCCGCATGGGCTCGGGCTGCACCAGCGGCCACGGCGTGTGCGGTCTCTCGCGCCTGTCGCCGCGCTCGCTGGCGGCCACGGTGGCCTTCATGGCCGCGGGCTTCGCGGTTGTCTTCGTCGTGCGCCACGTGATTTGAGGAGAAACGCCATGAACCGATCCGCCCTGTCCCGCCTCTCCGAATTCGCCGTCGGCCTGCTGTTTGGCTGGGGGCTGCTCCTTTCCGGCATGACCGACCCCGGCAAGGTCATCGGCTTCCTCGACCTGGCCGGCGCCTGGGACCCGTCGCTGGCCTTCGTCATGGGCGGCGCGATCGCCGTGGGCGTGGTCGCCTTCGGCGTCGCCCGCAAGCGCGCACGGACGGTGCTGGGGGGTGACATGCACCTGCCCGGGGCCCGCCAGATCGACCGCCCGCTGGTGCTCGGCTCGCTGATGTTCGGCGCGGGCTGGGGGCTGGCCGGCTTCTGTCCCGGCCCGGCCCTGGTGTCGATGGCCGCAGGCCAGCCCAAGGCCGTGGCCTTCGTGGTGGCGATGATTGCCGGCATGGTGATCTTCGAGTGGACGGGGCGCCGGCGTCAGCAGGCTCGCCCCGCCACCCTCGACGCGTGAGCCTGCACCGCGGCCTGTCGACCTGGCTGCCGGTCCTGCAGTGGGGCCGACGGTACGACCGGCGGGCCTTCGCCGGCGACGCGGTGGCGGCCGCCATCGTCACGCTGATGCTGGTGCCGCAGAGCCTGGCCTACGCCGCGCTGGCTGGCCTGCCGCCGCAGGCCGGGCTGTACGCCAGCATCGCGCCGCTGGTGCTGTACGCGCTGTTCGGCACCAGCCATGCGCTGGCAGTGGGACCGGTCGCCGTGGTGTCGCTGATGACGGCCACCGCCATCGGCCAGCACGTGGCCGCCGGCACCGCGGACGCGGCGACGCTGGCGATCATCCTGGCCTTCCTCTCCGGCCTGATGCTGCTGGCAATGGGCGTGCTGCGCCTGGGCTTCCTGGCGCATTTCCTGAGCCACCCTGTGATCGCCGGCTTCATCACGTCGTCGGCGCTCCTCATTGCCGCCGGCCAGGCCCGGTCGCTGCTCGGGCTACCGGCCGGCGGCCACCATTTCTTCGACACGGTGGCCCACCTGCTGCAGCACCTGCCGCAGGCACACGGCCTGACCGCAAGCGTGGGCGTGGGCACCCTGCTGGCACTGGCCGGGGCACGCCGCGGCCTCAAGCCGCTGCTGGCGCGCTGGGGTGCCGGGGCGCAGACCGCCGACATGGCCACGCGGGCTGCCCCGGTGGCGGTCATCGCGCTGGCCACGATCCTCACCTGGCATTTCCAGTGGAGTGCGCACGGCGTGCGCGTGGTGGGCGTGGTGCCGCAGGGGCTGCCGCCCCTGACCTGGCCGCGGTGGGATCCTGCGCTGTGGGCCCAGCTGGCCGTGCCGGCACTTCTGATCAGCGTGGTGGGCTTCGTCGAATCGGTGTCGGTCGGCCAGACCCTGGCGGCGCGCCAGCGCCTGCGCGTCGAACCGGACCGCGAGCTCGTCGCGCTGGGGGCGGGCAATGTGGGTGCGGCCCTGACGGGCGGCTTCCCGGTGACCGGCGGCTTCGCCCGCTCGGTCGTGAATTTCGATGCCGGCGCGCGCACGCCGGCGGCCGGCGTGTTCACGGCAGCAGGTCTCCTGCTGGTGGCCCTGCTGCTCACGCCGGCGCTGCACCATGTGCCCCAGGCCGCGCTAGCGGCCAGCATCGTGGTGGCGGTGATGTCGCTGGTGGAGGTCAACGTGTTCCGCCACACCTGGGCCTATTCGAAGGCCGACTTCACCGCGATGGCGGTCACCCTCGTCACCACGCTGGCGGCGGGCGTGGAGGCCGGCCTGCTGGCCGGCGTCGGCCTGTCGCTCGCGCTGTTCGTCTACCGGACGAGCCGGCCGCACATCGCGGAGGTGGGCCTGGTGCCGGGCTCCGAGCATTTCCGCAACGTGGACCGGCATGCGGTCCGCACCAGCCCGCGTCTGCTCGGGCTGCGCATGGACGAAAGCCTGTATTTCGCCAACGCACGCGCGCTGGAGGACCGGATCAACGCGGAGGTGGCGCGCCGCCCGGCGCTGGCGCATGTGGTGCTGCAGTGTTCGGCGATCAACGACATCGATGCCAGCGCGCTGGAAAGCCTGGAGACGATCGAGCATCGCCTGCGCGATGCCGGCATCCTGCTGCACCTGAGCGAGGTCAAGGGGCCGGTGATGGACCGGCTGCGCGGCACCGAATTCCTGCAGCGACTCGACGGACGGGTGTTCCTCTCGCACTACCAGGCGGTGCGGGAACTCGCGCCTGAATCACTCGGCGAGTCGCCAGCGGCCTGACGGCCCTCAGGGAACGAGCACGACCTTGCTGGAGGCCAGGCTGCCGCTGTCCAGGTCGGCGAAGGCCTGCGCCCCTGCCGCCAGCGGGACGCTGTGCACCCAGGACAGGTCGCCGAAGGCCCCCTGCTGCAGCAGCTTCACCGTCGCCCGCAGGTCGGCGGTGGTGTACGTGTAGGTGCCCATCAGGGTGATTTCGGCCAGCGTGAGCTTGCGCATGTCGATCTCGCTGGCCCACTCCTGCAAGCCGATGTGCATCACCACGCCGCCAGGCTTGACCGCGCTGAGCGCCGCCGCACGCGTGAGCTTGCTGCCGACGGCATCGATCACGTAGTCGAAGCCGTTTTCCTCCGGCGCGGCCTCGCGGGGATCGTAGGTGGTGACGCCCGCATGCTGCTCGGCGGACCGGCGGCGCAGCGGGTTGACCTCGGCCAGTACCGTCCCGCGCGCGCCGTAGTCCTTGAGCAGGAGCGCGGCGAGCATGCCGATGGCGCCGCCGCCGATGACCAGGGTGCGGTTTTCCGGCAGGGGCCGTGCCATGGCCTTGAGGCTCATGTTGATCGCATGCAGGGCGGTCGCGGCCGGCTCGGTGAGCGCCGCATGGACGGCCGGCATGTCCTGCGGGATGTCCACCAGCGAGGACGCAGGGATCGACATGTACTGCGCGAACGCGCCCGGCCGCGTCATGCCGACCATGGTGCGGCGGCTGCACAGGTTGTTGCGGCCCTGGACGCAGTAGTCGCACTCGCCGCAGGTGATGAGCGGGTTGCCGGTGACCCGCACGCCCGGCGCATGGCTGCCCACGCTGCTGCGGACCACCGTGCCGCAGAACTCGTGGCCCAGGACCAGCCCCGGCTTGCGGCGCGGATCGTGCCCGTGGTAGGCGTGCATGTCGGAGCCGCAGATGCCCACGGCATCGATGCGCAGCACGACCTCGCCGTCGACCAGCTCGGGCTCGGGCCGCTCCAGCAGCTGGACTTCCAGGGGTTGCGTGTAGACGAGTGCTTTCATGACTCCAGCTCCGTTTCGCGGGAGACGGCCCGGATCGCCTCGGCGAGGCGGCCGACCATGTCCCGGATGTCTTCAGGGGTGCAGATGAAGGGGGGCGCCAGCACCACGGTGTCGCCCGGCGCCCGCGTGAGCAGGCCGCGGTCGAAGGCGCCCGCCTGGACCCGCGCGCCGTGCCAGCCCGGCTGGCCGCGGGCCACGGCCAGCTCGACGCCGGCTGCCAGGCCCAGGTTGCGGACGCTGACCACGCCGGGCAGTTCGGCCAGCTGGTGGACCGCGTCTTCCAGCGGCTTGAACAGGCTGCGGGCCCGCGCCAGCAGGTCTTCCTCCTGCAGCACGTCCAGCATCGCCAGGCCCGCGGCGCAGGCCAGGGGATGGCCCGAGCAGGTGTAGCCGTGCATCAGCTCCGCCAGGTGGGTGGGGCCCTGCATGAGCGCGTCGTGGATCTTGCGGTTCACGATCACGCCGCCCAGCGGCGCCGCGCCGTTGCTGACCGTCTTGGCAAACAGGATCATGTCGGGGATGACACCCATCACCTCGGCGGCGAACATGCCACCGAAGCGGCCGAAGCCGGTGATGACCTCGTCGAACACCAGCAGCAGCTGGTGGCGGTCGCAGATCTCCCGCAGGCGCTGCAGGTAGCCGACGGGCGGCACCAGCAGGCCGGTGGAGCCCGCGACGGGCTCCACGATCACGGCGGCAATGTTGGAAGCCCCGTGGAGCGCGATGATGCGCGACTCCAGTTCGTCGGCCATCTCGGCGCCCGTTGGGGGCTGCCCGCGCACGAAGGCCTGGGTGCCGGGGTCCCAGGTGGCGCGCAGATGGTCGGCCCGCAGCATCGCGCCGCCGAACACCCGCCGGTTGTTGACCATGCCCCCGACCGAGATGCCGCCGAAGCCCACGCCGTGGAAGCCCCGCTCGCGCCCGACGAACAGCGTGCGCTGGCCCTGCCCCTGCGCCTGCCAGTAGGCCAGGGCGATCTTCATCGCCGTGTCGCAGGCCTCGGAGCCGCTGTTGACCAGGAACACCCGGTCGAGTCCCTCGGGTGCCAGCCCGGCGATGCGCTCGGACAGGGCGAATGCGCCCGGGTGGCCGACCTGGAAATTGGAAGCGAAGTCCAGGGTGTCGATCTGCGCCTTCATCGCCGCGCTGATGCGCGG
>JACCDH010303476.1_pt1 | contig 27385 bp, 26 predicted proteins | sample 7442481 | NCBI WGS metagenome assembly JACCDH01 (sample SAMN15323433, study PRJNA562643) | freshwater metagenome | isolation source: river surface water | place: USA:Blue River Watershed | collected 2017-08-15 | reverse complement strand
TAATGGCCAACCAAGCGAACGGTGTGAATGTCGCGTAAGACTCCAGCACACTGTTGCATCGGACGCACTGCGCCCACTGATCAGGAGTGAGTTCAGGGCGGCTGTACACCGCCCCGCACTGATGACACGTGAGCGTGAATGGTTGCGCTCGGTTCAGCGTTGCGGGCTGAGACACCGAAGGGCCTTTCGATGTCGTCATCAGTGAACCAGTTCGGCCTCCTGATCCGAGCCTTTGGAGGCACCACTCGGTTTGTCTTGCTTGATATCGAAGTTCAGGATCACCTTACCTTCAGCATCAACATCGACGAGCACTGAGCCTCCATCCACCAGTTTGCCAAACAGCAGTTCATCCGCAAGCGCTCGGCGCAAAGTGTCCTGAATCAGGCGCTGCATTGGGCGTGCACCCATGAGAGGATCAAATCCATTTTTACCAAGATGTGCCCGCAACGCGTCCGTGAAGGTCGCATCCACACGCTTATCGTGCAATTGGTCTTCAAGTTGCATCAGGAACTTATCCACCACTCGCAGAATCACTTCTTGGTTCAAAGGTGCAAAAGGCACGATCGCATCCAGGCGATTCCTGAATTCAGGCGAAAACAGCCGTTTGATATCACCCATCTCATCGCCGCTTGCACGGGTATTAGAAAAGCCGATATTGGGTTTGTTCAGCGCCTCTGCGCCAGCGTTGGTGGTCATCACCAAGATGACATTACGAAAATCAGCCTTGCGTCCATTGTTATCGGTCAGTGTGCCATGATCCATGACCTGGAGAAGAATATTGAACACATCAGGATGTGCCTTTTCTATTTCATCCAGCAACAATACACAATGCGGCTGCTTATTAATCGCTTCAGTCAACAGCCCACCTTGGTCGAAGCCAACATAGCCTGGAGGCGCGCCGATCAATCGAGAGACCGTATGACGCTCCATGTACTCGGACATGTCAAAACGTAATAACTCAACACCAAGCGTGAAAGCCAGCTGTCTCGCCACTTCCGTTTTACCCACACCGGTCGGTCCGGAAAAGAGGAAGGCGCCGATGGGTTTTTCAGGACGGCCCAAGCCAGAACGGGCCATCTTGATGGCACCCGCAAGTGCTTCGATGGCGGCATCCTGACCATACACAACTGTCTTCAGGTCACGCTCGAGCGTCGCAAGCTTGCTGCGATCATCACTCGATACCGTCTGGGGTGGAATACGCGCAATCTTTGAAACGATCGCTTCGATATCCGTCTTTCCAATGACTTTCTTTTGCTTGGAACGAGGTAAGAGACGCTGGGCAGCACCCGCCTCATCAATGACATCGATGGCCTTGTCTGGCAAATGTCGGTCATTGATATGACGAGCAGATAGCTCAGCTGCGGCAGTCAAAGCTGCGCCGGAATATTTCACGCCGTGATGTTCCTCGAATCGTCCTTTCAAACCGCGCAAAATCTGAATGGTCTGGGCAACCGATGGCTCAGAAACATCCACTTTTTGAAAGCGTCTGGACAAAGCGGCATCTTTTTCGAACACACCACGAAACTCTGTATACGTGGTCGCACCGATACAACGCAGCTGACCAGAGGACAGAGCCGGCTTGAGAAGATTGGATGCGTCAAGCGTTCCACCCGACGCGGAACCTGCACCAATCAAGGTGTGAATTTCATCGATGAACAGAATCGCTTGAGGATTATTCTTAAGTTGCTTGAGGACGCCCTTTAGGCGTTGCTCAAAATCCCCACGATATTTGGTACCCGCTAAAAGTGCACCCATATCAAGTGAAAACACCTGAGCATCTTGCAATACCTCTGGTACTTCACCTTGGGTAATCCTGTAGGCCAGTCCTTCGGCAATCGCAGTCTTACCCACTCCGGCTTCACCGACAAGCAATGGATTATTTTTCCGCCGACGACAAAGGGTCTGGATCACGCGCTCGACTTCTTGCTCGCGCCCGATCAATGGATCAATGCGCCCAGCGGTCGCTGCTGCGTTTAAATCCTGCGTGTATAGATCGAGTGGAGACTGCCGACCTTCAGATGCTTGCTCGGCGCCCTCACCTTGTTGCTCTTTTGGCGTGACAGGTGCTTCAGCGGCCTGTTTACTGATGCCATGAGAAAGATAATTAACAACATCAAGGCGTGATATTCCCTGCTGCTGGAGATAGAAAACAGCATGGGATTCTTTTTCACCAAAAATCGCAACGAGTACATTCGCGCCCGTCACAGGTTTTTTAGAAGCGCCCCCCGCCGACACGTGCATGATGGCACGTTGAATCACCCGCTGAAAACCGAGTGTGGGTTGAGTATCGACCTCTGCGCCCGCTGGAATGACAGGTGTATTGTCTGTCACAAATTTGCGCAGGTTATTACGTAACTCGTCCATATTGGCGGAACACGCCCGCAGCACTTCAATGGCCGCGGCATTATCAAGCAGCGACAACAATAAGTGCTCGACGGTGATGAACTCATGCCGAGCTGAACGGGCCTCAACAAAGGCCATATGCAGACTAACTTCAAGCTCTTGGGAAATCACATTTCCTCCGACGTTCTTTCAAGTGTTACACCGTTAAATTGCATTCTATGCCTTATTCATCACTCGCCGGTTCCATCACACACTGCAAGGGGTGCTGACGGGCACGCGCATGCTGAGAAACCTGTGCGATGCGGCTCGCCGCAATATCGTGCGGGTAAACCCCACACACGCCCTTACCTTCGTGGTGAACTTGCAACATGATTCTCATTGCTTCTTCTTGACCTTTACCGAAAAACTTCTGCAGAACATGTACAACAAACTCCATCGGCGTGTAATCATCATTCAGCAGAATGACCCTGTACATAGGCGGCGGCGCGGTTTTGGCACTCTGCTTCTCTACGACAAGTTCCGGGGTTGAGGTGGTACGTGCAGGCATAATAAACAGTCAAAAAATTAAAAAGTCATCGTTTCTTAGCGCAGATTAGTACAAAAAAACACTTAACAAATACATTAGGCACTGACTTGAGAAGACGATACTAGGCAAACCGATACTTGACGAACTTGTTAAATCTGACGAATATCACACCACACTCAAGAGTTTTTTGGGTGTCAAGATGCCGGAAGCAGATTTTTTCAAGCATAAGCTTTTAATCAGTTTTCCGTTTAGTTTATACAACGTACAGAAGAGGCAGTCGGAATGTCAGACTCGACCACAAGTAATGGCCCAAAGGTCACCGGAACAGTTAAATGGTTCAACGATGCAAAAGGCTTTGGATTTGTCACGCCAGATGACGGCGGGGAAGACCTTTTTGCACATTTTTCAGCGATCCAAATGAATGGCTTTAAAACACTCAAAGAAGGCCAAAAGGTTGCCTTTGAAGTCACTCAGGGTCCTAAGGGCAAACAAGCCACCAATATAACTGCTGCGTAAGCGGCCGGGGTGAATAACCCCTTGGATATTACGCAATGTACAGACGGTTCACGCAAGGAAAACAGCGCGACCTCATGGTCGTGCTGTTTGTTTTATTCGTCAGTTTTTTTGTATCGATTCACGATGCTCATGCGCAAGCAAATGCAGCGCTCCCGATCAAAAAACTCTCAGCCGGGATGCACGTCATTCAAGCCGAGGTTGCAGCGACTCCTCAGTCGCGCACAACTGGACTCATGTATCGCCAATCTCTCGCACCCAACCACGGCATGCTGTTTGTTTTTGAACAGCCCAATGTGCAATGCTTTTGGATGCGAAATACGCTCATTCCATTATCCATCGCTTTTTTACAGGACGATGGCACCATCGTGAACATCGCCGACATGACACCCCAAAGCGATCAGTCGCATTGCTCGGACAAACCAGTCAGACTGGCGCTTGAAATGGAACAAGGATGGTTTGCTGCACGTGGCATGACACCAGGAAAAAAAATACTCGGCCTGCAATAGACCGAGTACCTGTCAAGCGTGTGACAAATATTGTTCAGACGCGCTCAACAATCATCGCGATACCCTGACCGACACCAATACACATCGTGCATAAACCATAACGGCCACCGGTGACCTCTAACTGGTGAACAGCAGTCATCACTAATCGCGCACCGCTAGCACCCAATGGGTGTCCCAGGGCAATAGCGCCTCCATTTGGGTTGACGCGAGGATCGTTATCCGCCACGCCCAGTAAACGCAACACAGCTAAACCCTGGGCTGCGAAGGCTTCGTTCAACTCGATGACATCCATCTGACCCATCGTTAAACCCGCGAGTGCCAGCACTTTTTGAGAGGCTGGTGCAGGACCGATTCCCATAATGCGAGGCTCAACTCCAGCCGTCGCCATTGCGACGATGCGCGCGCGAGGCTTAAGACCATGTCTGGCTGCGGCTTGTTCGTGCGCAATCAACATTGCAACTGCGCCATCATTGACACCCGAGGCATTACCTGCAGTAACAGTCCCGCCTTCACGCACCACACCTTTGAGCTTGGCCAGCGACTCAAGGCTTGTTTGACGTGGATGCTCGTCTCGATTCACGATCAAGGCATCACCCTTCTTTTGAGCAATGCTCACAGGAACAATCTCGGAATCAAAATAACCGCTTTTTTGCGCGGCTGCGGTTTTCTCCTGACTGGCCATCGCAAACAGGTCCTGATCTGCACGAGAAATGTTGAACTGATCGGCAACATTTTCAGCCGTTTCAGGCATGGAGTCGACACCATACTTTGCTTTCATCAATTTATTGACGAAACGCCAACCAATTGTCGTGTCATAAATCGCGGCGCTTCTGGAAAACGCTGAGTCTGCTTTACCCATCACGAATGGCGCACGAGTCATACTTTCAACGCCCCCCGCGAGCATCAACGAAGCATCACCCGCGCGAATCGCACGCGCCGCTGTGCCAATCGCATCCATACCGGAACCACAAAGACGATTGATCGTACCGCCAGGCACAACATCGGGCAGCCCAGCTAATAAAGTCGCCATGCGCGCCACGTTACGGTTGTCTTCACCCGCCTGATTCGCACAACCCATCAAGGCGTCGTCTAACTCTTCCCACTTAACACTTGGATTGCGCTCAGCCAATGCACGTACAGGAATTGCGGCGAGATCGTCTGTTCGAACAGAGGCCAATGCGCCAGCGTAGCGACCAAAGGGAGTACGAATTGCATCGCAAATGTAAGCGTTTTTATCCATGATGAATCACTCAATAAATAATGAAAAGTTTCCCGCTAGATCTTAGCGCAAAAACATCATCAAAAAAAAACCGACCCGAAGGTCGGCTTTGTCAAGACTGGAACATGTTTCAGCCAAGGTTTTTAGATGCAAAAGACCAGTTGACTAGATTCCAGAAGCTTTCGAGGTATTTGGGACGCGCATTACGATAGTCGATGTAATAGGCATGTTCCCAGACATCACAGGTCAGCAAAGGCACGTCAGTCGTAGTGAGCGGTGTGGCGGCGTTGCTTGTGTTGACGATATCTAATGAGCCGTCAGCCTTTTTAACCAACCAAGTCCAGCCTGAACCAAAATTGCCTGCTGCAGACTTGTTGAAGGCCTCTTTGAATGCAGCCACGCTACCCCACTTGGCATTGATTGCGTCAGCCAGTTTTCCAGTAGGTTCGCCGCCGCCGTTGGGGGCCATGCTGTTCCAATAGAAAGTGTGATTCCAGACCTGTGCAGCATTGTTAAAGATACCGCCGGAAGACTTCTTGACGATGTCTTCGAGCGAAGCAGACTCAAACTCTGTGCCAGGGATCAAGTTATTCAAGTTTGTCACGTAGGCTTGATGGTGCTTGCCATAGTGGAACTCGAGTGTTTCTTTGGAGATCGTGGGTGCTAATGCATCCATTGCATAAGGCAAAGCTGGAAGTGTATGGGCCATTGCTGCAAAGTCCTCTTAGATATAGGGATAACAAAATGATGGCCTATTGTATCGGACAGGCATGCGTCCTGGCTACAACCCCTTCTTTGGGAAGGGTTACCGAGGGCATCAAACTTAACTTTCCTCTTTTTGGAGACCTTGAACCTGAACAGATGCAGAACCAGTGGCCAGTTTCAGGTCAAGTACTTCTTCGAGCTTGATGTCCAGATAGGATCTGACAATTTCCCCCTTCTGGTTACGAACGATCGCGTAGCCGCGGCTTAATGTTTGTTCAGGGCTCAATGCCCTCAGTTGCGCCTCCAGAGAAGATAATCTCGCGACACGCATGGCCTGCAACCTTCTTGCGCAAGCCCGCAAAGCAGTGACTGCACGCTGAGTACTCGCCTGCTGTGAGCTGATTTCAGGTAGCTGCGACATCAACCGCGCAGTCACACGCTCAGCCCGCGTGCGGCGTTGCTGATCGTATCGTTGCGTAGCTGCCAGCATTCTGTAAACCAAACTGCTCAAGCGCTCAGCCTGATGAGATAAACGCTGAGCAGGTGAAACCACCCCTGCGGCGACACGATCAACACGTTGTGAAAGTCTGTCGAGCTTGCGATGGATCGCAAGCGTCAACTGACGACTGGCGCGCGTGACACGTTCCATCAGTACATCGCGCGGAGTACAAGCCAGTTCGGCAGCTGCTGTGGGTGTCGGAGCACGAAGATCCGCCACAAAGTCTGCGATCGTAAAATCCGTCTCGTGACCGACGCCAGACACAATAGGAATCAGACTCGCAGAAATATCCCGAGCCAATGCCTCATCGTTAAAACTCCAGAGGTCCTCAATGCTGCCTCCCCCTCTCACAAGCAGGATCGTATCGACCTCCTGACGCTCATTGGCCAACGCCAAAGCCTGTCTGAGCGCAAGTGCAGAACCTGCGCCTTGCACCATGGCAGGATAAATCACAATGGGCACATGGGGAGCCCGGCGCTCTAATGCTGTCAGAACGTCCCTCAGAGCAGCGGCAGATAGCGATGTAATGACGCCAATTGCGCGTGGATACTCAGCAATTGGCCGCTTGTTATCCGCATCGAAAAGCCCTTCAGAGGAAAGTTTGTTTTTCAGCGCTAAAAAAGCCTCAAAAAGTGACCCCAGCCCGGCGCGCCGCATTTGTTCGGCTTGTATTTGATACTCACCACGGGCTTCGTAGAGCGTGACACGCCCTTTGAGCTCGATCGAGTCACCCGACTTCGGTATAAATCCAACAGCGGCCGCCCTGCTCCTAAACATTACGGCGCGAACAGAAGCTCCGTTATCTTTTAGAGTGAAATACCAATGACCTGAAGCGGCGGGGGTGAAATTAGAAACCTCACCGCGAACCCAACTTACATCGAAGCTGTCTTCCAAAAGCCGAGCGACAGCTTGATTCAACTCCGAAACTGTCAGAATGTCCCGCGTTAATGCTGAGTTTTTTTGCTGATCGCCAAGCGCCATAAGGTATTTACACCAATGATTGTCCACAAACGCAATAAATAGAGATTAAGTTATTGTGACAAAAGAATTTATCGAATTATTTATTAAATTTGATTAATAAAATTAAATAACTCTATGATTTTATTGATTTAATTAAGAAAAAATAAAAAACTGCTCAAAATTTAAGCATATCCTTCTCAGCGCCCATTTTCCTTCATTTCAGAAGATGCGCACAGAATTATCCACAAGTTCTGTGGATAGCTTTGAGTGAGACGCCAACTTGCCAATCATCACATTGCGCCCGTACGATGCCACCATTGTCGTATGAAATTCAACACCATCAGAAAGAGGTTACTTTTTGCAATCCATCGTCATACAGGCTGGATGGCCCATTTGGCCCCTGATCGCTCTGTCCATCGCGGGACTCGCTATCGTGATCGAACGCGCGCTGAGCCTCAAGACCTCCCGAATCATTCCCAGCGAACTACCTGCACAGGTCATTCAAATGGTGCGCGCCAAGGCGGATCAACCTGAAGCGATCGAAAAACTGCGTACCTCTTCTCCCCTGGGGCAAGTACTTGCCGAGTTGTTGACGCACCGCCACTTATCGCCAACAGAATTGAGACTAGCAGTCGAAGATGCCGGTCGGGATGTTGCCTACGTCCTTCAGAGATACCTCCCCGCTCTTGCAACCGTGGCAAGTATTGCCCCTCTGATGGGCCTGTTTGGAACGGTAGTGGGCATGATTGAAATATTTGCAGCTTACAGGCCAGACGGTTCAGACCCGACCGAGTTGGCCAGGGGTATTTCCATCGCTCTCTACAACACTGGTTTTGGCATTCTGATCGCGATTCCTGCGGTTTTGGCGCATCGTTTATTCAAATCGCGAGTTGAAGCTCTGTTGCTAAAAATGGAACAAGCAACCCGGCACGTGGCTCAAAATATCTAAGCCAGACGATCGATGAACTTTCGCAAAGCCTCTTCGACAGACGACACACCCGAAATCAACCTCATTCCTTTGATTGATGTGTTGTTGGTGATACTAATTTTTCTCGCAGCCACGACGACATTTACGAGAGAAAGGCAACTAAAAATATCCTTACCTCAGGCTCAAGCAGAACAAATGAGCCTCCCGACACTCGAAGTGTCAATTTCACAAGATGGTCGCTATGCTATCTCAGGACAACTCGTCTCGACGGCTGACCTCGTCACCAGATTGAAGGCTCAGCTCGCCGGACAAACAGATAGCGTTCTTTTGATTCGCGCAGACGCAATGTCACCGCATCAAGCGGTTGTCCACGCGATGCAAGCTGCCAGAGAAGCAGGAATCAGCAAGGTCCATTTTGCCACGCAGGCCACACAGTGATTTTTACAAGTCTGAAATCCAAACTAGAAGCCTGGCTCCAGCTGCAGTGGTTAAAGCGTGGAATATGGGCATGGTGTATGGTTCCATGGGCCTTGATTTTTGGCTTGATCATAAAAATTCGACAGGCTTGGTTTGCGAATCAAAACAATCAAACCAGAATACCCGTCCCTGTGGTCGTGGTTGGAAATATCTACGTGGGTGGGACAGGAAAAACACCTGTCGTGATCGCGTTAGTCAACGCGCTCACAGGTCTTGGCTGGCGCCCGGGTGTCATCAGTCGGGGGTATGGCACGGATATAGGTCCTGAACCGCTCACTGGTCAAGGAAAGCTCGACGCAAAAGACTTTGGTGATGAACCGGCGATGATCGCGTCTCAAACCAATGCTCCCATCTCGGTTCACCCAAACAGAGTTCAAGCATGCAGAAAACTTCTCGCCCGCTACCCAGAGGTCAATCTGGTCATTTCTGATGATGGCTTGCAGCATTTGCGGCTGTCCCGAGACCTTGAACTTGTTGTTCAGGATCGCCGGGGCGCTGGGAATGGATGGTTGTTACCCGCCGGACCTCTCAGAGAGCCAGTCAGTCGCTTAAAGACAGTCCATGCAATTTTGACACGTGAAGATTGCGCGCGAAACCTTGTTTCATCGCCCAAGACAGGAAACGTCAGAACCTCATCGGTGACTCTTCAAGTGCGTGAATTTAAAAACCTTGCTGGCGGCTTGTGTTTGAATACCGAATGCTTTTTAGCGAACATGCAAGGCCGCACAATCGCCGCGGTCGCCGGGATTGCCCATCCAGAAAGATTTTTCAATGCAATGCGTAAGCTTGGTTTAAATTTATCGGAAACACTCTCGTTGCCAGACCATTTTCAATTTGATCACTCTCCTTTTTTGACTTTAAGAAGCGAAGCGATCATCGTGACCTCAAAAGATGCGATCAAGCTCAAGCTACCAACGGATCCTAGAATTTGGGTCGCTGATAGTGAAATTATTTTCTCGGATCCGAAATTTATATGCTGGCTCGATGATGCTTTACACAATAAGGCCAAGCTTTTGACCAACGTATGATTACAATGCCCCTATGCAAACACGCCTGTTAGACCTATTAGTCTGCCCACTCTGCAAGGGTCGGCTCCATCTCAATGCGGAACACACTGAGCTTGTGTGTAGAGCGGATCGGCTTGCCTTTCCGGTCAGAGATGGTGTGCCGGTCATGCTCGAGGCGGAGGCCCGAGTTCTCGCGGATACCGAAGAAATTTCGGATAATCCCTGAATCCGATCGGACAATCGCATGCAGCCTTTCATTGTCATCATTCCCGCGCGTCAAGCATCGACTCGACTGCCAGGAAAAATGCTGGCTGACATTGCGGGAATTCCAATGGTGATAAGAGTTGCGCAACGTGCAGCAGCTTCAGGAGCCACGGATGTGTTGATTGCAACCGATGATCAGACCATTGCAGAGGTCGCCCGCTCTTTCGGCATACATACCCGCATGACAAGCCCCGATCACTCTTGCGGAACAGATCGGTTAGCCGAAACGGTTCAGCAACTTAATCTCTCCGACGATGCACTTGTCGTCAACGTACAAGGCGATGAGCCCTTAATCGACCCTGCATTAATCAGTCGAGTTGCTTCTTTGCTTGCACAGCATCCAACAGCCGCGATGTCCACCTGCGCAGTATCGATCACGGACTCTACGCACTTTTTTAATCCCAACATCGTCAAAGTGGTGTGCGACAAGAATGGGGATGCGCTTTATTTCTCGAGAGCCCCAATACCTTGGGATCGAGACGCGCTGGCAGACGGCACGAGAGTCCTTGATCACGGAGTGCCTGCGCTACAGCATATTGGTCTGTATGGCTATCGCGCCCACTTTCTGAAGTCTTTCCCGACAATGTCTCGCGGCGTATTGGAAAGAATAGAATCTCTGGAACAGTTACGCGCTCTTGAACATGGTTATAAGATTGCGGTGCATGTGACAGATACCCACCCCGGCGCAGGCGTGGATACACAAGCAGATTTAGATCGGGTTCGCCATTTTCTTCAGACGAACACTTCAAACTCAGGGTAAGCACCAAAAAAGCCAGTCCGCGTCAAGTGCTGCGATGCGGCATAATATTGTCAATCTTCATTCAAAGAATCGGGAGTTTTCATGCGTCTAATTCTGCTTGGTCCACCGGGCGCTGGCAAAGGCACGCAAGCGGCATTCATTACCGAGCATTTTGGTATTCCGCAAATCTCGACCGGAGACATGCTCCGCGCCGCCGTGAAAGCAGGTACCCCCCTGGGTATTGCCGCCAAGAAAATTATGGATGCCGGCGGTTTAGTCTCGGACGAAATCATCATTGGCTTGGTCCAGGATCGTCTGAAACAAGCCGACTGCAACAAAGGCTACCTGTTCGATGGTTTTCCCCGCACAATTCCCCAGGCAGATGCCCTCAAACAAGCCAATGTCGGACTTGATTTCGTCGTTGAAATCGCTGTCCCAGAAGAGGACATTATCGAACGCATGAGCGGCAGGCGTGTGCATCCCGCCAGCGGTCGCAGTTACCATGTGCGGTTTAATCCTCCCAAAGTTGCCGAAAAGGATGATCTCACTGGAGAACCCTTAGTCCAGCGCGATGATGACAAAGAAGAAACCGTTCGTCACCGTCTCAAGGTTTATCGCGATCAAACCCGCCCTCTGATTGACTATTACTCGCAATGGGCACACGCAGACTCTCACGCGCCTCGCTATCGTAAAGTCGAGGGCGTGGGTACGGTCGAACAGATCAAAGAAAAAATATTTAGCGTACTGGCTTAAACATTCAAGAAAAGTCTCATGGATATCAAAAATAAAGTTTTTATCGTGACCGGCGGTGCGTCAGGCTTAGGTGCAGGTACTGCCAAAATGCTCTGCGCGAACGGTGGCAGGGTTATCTTGGCCGATGTGCAGGACGAGGCTGGCACAGCGCTTGCCTCCGAACTGGGCCAACGCTATGTGCATTGCGATGTCACTCAAGAGCAAGACGCAAAGGCTGCAGTGGCAGCTGCGTTGGAACTTGGGCCTTTGTTTGGTCTCATCAACTGCGCAGGAATCGCTCCGGCGGCTAAAACTGTCGGTAAAAACGGAGCGCACCCTTTGGATATGTTCCAAAAGGTCATCTCAATCAATCTGATTGGTAGTTTCAACATGATCCGCGTGGCGTCAGAGGCCATGAGTAAAAATGCGCCAGAATCAACAGGCGAACGAGGTGTGTTGATCAATACGGCATCGGTCGCAGCGTATGATGGGCAAATTGGCCAGGCAGCCTACGCCGCTTCCAAAGCTGGCGTTGTTGGGATGACCTTACCAGTTGCCCGCGACCTTGCCCCACTGGGCATTCGCTGCGTCACGATTGCTCCTGGGATTTTTGGGACACCCATGATGTTTGGTATGCCACAAGCCGTGCAAGACTCCCTGGCTGCCAGCATCCCGTTTCCGTCGCGTTTTGGACGCCCGGAAGACTATGCAAAGCTTGTTCATCAGATCGTGACCAACGAGATGTTGAATGGTGAAACCATTCGTCTCGACGGTGCCATCCGTATGCCTCCAAAATGAGCTTGTTGCGTGCCGCGGCGACCGTCAGCAGCTTTACTCTGCTGTCGCGTATCACCGGCCTGGCACGCGACATCATCATTGCCCGTGCTTTTGGTGCGGGTGCCCTGACTGACGCATTCTGGGTCGCCTTCCGCATTCCCAATTTGCTCAGAAGACTCTTCGCTGAAGGTGCCTTCGCCCAGGCTTTTGTGCCAATTTTGGGAGAAGTTCGAAATCAGCACGAACCAGATGCAGTCAAAGTTCTACTGGATCGTGTGGCGATTTCGCTCTTTTTGATCCTGACTCTGACGACAATCATTGGCATCATCGGTGCACCATGGGTTGTGATGGCCATGGCAAGCGGCCTGACCGATCCCTCTCGCGCTGCAGACTTCGACGCTGCCGTCTGGATGACGCGAATGATGTTTCCTTACATCGTTTGTATGTCACTTGTCGCCTTTGCCTCGGGTGTTCTCAATACATGGCGTCGTTTTGCCATCCCTGCATTCACGCCGGTCCTACTCAATTTATCCATGATTGGCAGCAGTCTGCTGCTTTCAGATTATTTTCCTCAACCCATTTATGCACTTGCTGTGGGGGTGATGGCCGGTGGAATTGCACAACTGTCTGTCCAGTGGTGGGCGCTCACAAGACTTGGACTCAGACCCAGACTTGTCGGCCCGATTCAACCCGCACTAAAAGACCCCATCGTCAGGCGCATCATGAAACAGATGCTTCCCGCGACACTCGGTGTCTCTGTGGCGCAAATTTCTTTGCTGATCAACACCAATATCGCGACCTGGCTGACCCCTGGAAGTGTCACATGGCTGTCTTTTGCGGATCGACTGATGGAGTTTCCGACAGCGCTTATTGGCGTTGCTCTGGGCACAGTATTGTTGCCTAGCCTTTCCAAAGCGCATGCAGAACAAGATGGGCATCAACGCTACAGCTACCTTCTTGACTGGGGATTGAAACTGATGCTTTTGCTCGGCCTGCCCGCAGCTTTATGCATGGTTTTGATGGCTGATGCAATGGTGGCTACACTGTTTCACTACGGTGCATTTAATGCTTCGGATGTTGCTCAGACGCGTGTGGCGGTGATGGCTTACTCTGTTGGTCTCGTGGGTTTGCTGACAGTCAAAATTCTGGCTCCAGGTTTTTATGCCAAACAAGATATCCGAACGCCAGTGAAAATTGCCATTGGTGTTTTGGTTGTGACTCAGTTACTCAATTTAATTTTGGTTCCATTACTCGCTCACGCAGGACTCGCCCTGGCGATTGGTCTGGGAGCGTGCCTGAATGCAGCGGCGCTTTTCATTGGTTTGCGACGCAAAGGCATTTACCAACCCGCGCCTGGATGGATGCCCTTTTTATTCAAACAATTTTGTGGACTGCTCGCCATGGCCATCCCGCTCTGGTTCGCTGCCCAGTACTTTGATTGGCTCAATCTTCAAGAGACACCCTGGCTCAGGATTCTTTGGTTATTTTTATCTCTTTTAACGAGCGGGCTGACCTATTTATCTACGTTATGGCTTCTGGGGGTTCGTATCAAACACTTCAAACGTCCCCCAGAAGCGACACAGGCCAGGAATTTGACCTAATAGGTTTGCATTTCAGGGACTTAGTGTTAGAATTATGGACTGAACTCAACCTGATGTGCGGATTTCAAGAGCAGATTCACAGATTTTTAATCTCCTCACAATCACGCGCGCACTTTAAAGATAAGACAGATTATTCATGGCAAATACAGCCCAAGCTCGCAAACGTGCACGCCAATCGGTTGCCCGCAATTTGCACAATTCCAGCCTGCGTTCTATGCTTCGCACAGCTATTAAGCGTGTGCGTACTGCAATCGACTCCGGCGACAAAGCCGCAGCTGCTGAAGTGCTCCAGAAAGCGACGAGCGTCATTGACCGCGTCGCTGACAAAAACATCATTCATAAAAACAAAGCCGCTCGTCATAAGAGCCGCTTGTCCGCAGCAATTAAATCACTGGCCTAATCCTTCATTTCATCGCCGCACTTTTATGCGGTTGTTGTTTGATCGGTTAATCCTGATGTAGCATTGAGGATGAAACGTAGCTTTGTTGTACGTTCTTCCGAAAAACAGCCCTTCATGGGCTGTTTTGCTTTTGATGCTCCTTGTCGAGAATAAATCTAGCCGGATAGTTTTAAACGCAGCTCTTATTGGCCTATTACATACCTAGACGGATCAAACACATGACTAAGCCCCGCATCCTGCAAATTGGATCTCTCACTGGACACCCTCCCGCAGACGCGGAGCTCGCCGCGCGTTACGAAGTTTTAGAGCTCTGGAAAGCTGCAGATCCACAAGAATTTTTGCGGGAGCACGCAGATAGCATCGAAGTCATTGCGACATCTGCCAATATCGGGTGTAAAGCCGAGGTCATTCAAGCGCTCCCCAAACTTCGCGCGATCTGCAGCTGGGGTGTTGGCTACGACTCCATCGATGTCGATCTGGCGAAAAGCCGCGGTGTCATTGTGAGCAACACGCCAGATGTCTTAAATGATTGCGTTGCGGACTTAGCATGGGGACTGTTGATCGCTTGCGCGCGTAACATTGCATGGGGTGACCGTTTTGTTCGAGCCAACCATTGGGAAAACAAAGTTGGGGGCCTCACGCTCGGGACTCGCGTGAGCGGCAAAAAACTCGGTGTCGTCGGCCTTGGTCGAATCGGTGAAGCGATCGCACGTCGCGGTCAAGGTTTTGATATGCAAGTGGCCTATCACAATCGTCGCGCGCGCCCTGAAGTTCCTTACGAATACAAAGACTCTCTTGTGGATTTGGCCACTTGGAGCGATTTCCTTGTCATCGCTACAGTGGGTGGTGCCAGCACGAGAGGACTCATCAATGAATCGGTGCTTCGCGCACTCGGTCCCAAAGGTATTTTGGTCAATATTGCGCGCGGATCAGTCATTGACGAGCCCGCCATGGTTCAGGTGCTCAGCGAAGGCGCCCTTGGTGGCGCTGGACTCGATGTTTTTGACAAAGAACCCAAAGTCCCAGACGCATTGAAAACGATGAATAATGTCGTGCTGATGCCTCACGTGGCGAGCGCCACGCATGAAACACGACGCGCAATGACCGATTGCCTGCTGGATAATCTGTCCTCATTTTTCGCAAACGGCCAGGTCATGACCCCCGTTGAGTGAAGCGAGCAACCGAATATTCTGCGAGTCTTTTTAATGTCTTTTCAGGGGATCGGTCGCAAGATCAGACTCGGTCTTTAGATTATTGTCTTTTGCGAAGTCGTGAACGAATTTCCAGGCAAGGGGTTCCAATTCACGCAGGCGCTCATCGATGACGATACTGCGTACGCCATCGATGACTGTAGGGACAGCGTAAGGCGAGAATGAAAGGTGTCCGCCCAGAGTACCCGCTGGCCGATAAGGGGCGAGAACACCCGCCAGGCGTTCCGCCCAATCACTCGGCCTAAAGGCGGTACCGGATTGGGTCAGACCAAAGATAATGAAATAGCGAACTTCTGATGTCATGCACAACCTGTATCGCCGATTATCAGACTCAAGAACTTCTGATTCATGAGTCCCACGCCAAGATTGTATATGATTGATGTTTTACGCCCATGCAAGCGATCCCGCCTGACGGGCATTTTCACCACGGAGCCTCGGCAATGACCTCTGCCATTTCAAATACGTATGCCCGTCTTCCCGTTGCCTTTACACACGGTAAAGGTGTTTGGTTATGGGACACCAACGGCCGACGTTATCTTGACGCCATGGCGGGCATTGGCGTTTCCTGCCTCGGTCATGGCCATCCCAAGCTTGTGGAGGCGATCAGCCAGCAAGCTGCCCGTTTGATCCATACCTCGAACCTTTACCAAGTTCCAGAGCAGGAAGCGCTCGCTCAAAAAATTCTTGATATCTCCGGCATGACTGAGGTGTTGTTCGGCAACAGTGGCGCCGAAGCCAACGAAGCCGCCATCAAACTGGCCCGCTACTATGGCTACAAGAAAGGGAACACTCTGCCCACCATCATTACGATGGAGTCCTCCTGGCATGGCCGCACTTTAGGCACACTTGCCGCAACTGACAGCGAAAAGGCACGCACAGGCTTTGGTCCCCTTCCGGAAGGCTTTATCAAAGTCGCCTATAACGATCTGAACGCGATCAAGGCTGCTGGTGATAAAGAGCCTCGTGTTGTCGCGGTACTTCTCGAAGTACTCCAAGGAGAGGGTGGAATCCGCCCCTCTGATATCACCTACATGCAAGATTTGCGCAAGCTTTGCAACGAGCGCGGCTGGCTGATGATGATTGACGAAGTCCAATCTGGCATTGGCAGAACAGGCAAATGGCTGGCGCACCAATGGGCAGACATTTTGCCCGACGTCGTTGTGCTGGCAAAGGGTCTGGGCGGCGGAGTGCCAATCGGCGCCATCGCGGCTCGCGGCCCCGCAGCCGGAGTTTTGGGACCCGGAAGTCACGGCACCACTTTTGGGGGCGGACCGCTCGTGTGCGCGGCTGGCAACGCTACGCTCAAGACTCTTGAGGATGACAAATTACTGGATCATGCTGCCAAAGTCGGCACCCATCTCAAAAACGCCCTCAAGGAAGCATTAAAAGGGGTTCCTGGCGTTCGAGAGGTTCGTGGCCAAGGCTTGATGCTTGGCATCGAGCTTGATAAGCCCTGCGGCGTTCTTGTCAGTCGCGCGCTTGAAGCCGGGCTACTGATCAACGTCACCAGAGATCGCGTGATCCGGATGCTCCCTCCCCTGATTATTACTGAGTCCGAGGCTGACGAAATCGTCAAGATCCTCGTCCCGCTTATCAAGGCCTTTAACGCCGAGTCGTAAGCGACTGAAAATGGCGCGAAGACTCAAACAGAGTCCTCGCGCCATGCCTCAGACAAGCCAACTTTATCGAGTGCAACATGTCATACGTCGCCACACCTAATGGCCCTATCAGGCATTTTCTTCAGTTTAGTGATTTCACGCGAACAGAACTTCTTTATGTACTGGATCGCGCGCGACTGATCAAAGAAAAATTCAAACGCTACGAGCCCCATCACTCGCTGCATGATCGAACACTTGCCATGGTGTTTGAAAAAGCCAGCACACGCACGCGCGTTTCATTTGAAGCCGGGATGTACCAGTTGGGTGGATCCGTGATCCACCTCACAACAAATGATTCACAACTAGGCCGATCTGAACCGATTGAAGATACCGCTCGGGTTGTCTCACGCATGGTGGACATCGTGATGATCCGGACGTTCGAGCAGACTCGCATTGAGCGATTTGCTGAACACTCTCGCGTACCGGTCATTAATGGTTTAACCAATGAATTTCATCCATGCCAAATTTTGGCGGATATTTTCACTTTCATTGAAAACCGCGGCAGCATTTCCGGCAAGACTGTTGCCTGGGTGGGTGACGCCAATAATATGGCATACACCTGGCTGCAGGCTGCTGAACTCCTTGATTTCAAATTGCATGTCTCTGCTCCCGCGGGATACAGGCTCGAAGCTTCCCGCATCGGCTCCGCGAAACCCTCGATACTGCAAGAATTCTCAGATCCTAACGAAGCTTGCCAGGGTGCTCATCTCGTGACTACCGATGTTTGGACAAGCATGGGGTATGAATCTGAGAATGAAGAGCGTAGAAAGGCTTTTGCTGATTGGTGTGTCGACTCGGACATGATGAGTCGCGCCGCACCCGATGCCCTCTTCATGCACTGTTTGCCCGCTCACCGGGGTGAGGAAGTCACCGCTGAAGTTCTGGAAGGTCCGCAGAGCGTTGTCTGGGATGAAGCGGAAAACCGTTTGCACGTTCAAAAAGCCCTGATGGAGTTCCTCCTGCTTGGGCAAGTTAAATAATCTTTCAAGCCCGGTCAACGGGTTAAAATCTTACTTTTATACACACAGAGCAGCTCATGAGCGATATTAAAAAAGTTGTTTTAGCCTACTCAGGCGGACTTGATACCTCAGTTATTTTGAAGTGGCTTCAGGACACCTATCAGTGCGAGGTTGTCACCTTTACTGCTGATATCGGTCAGGGTGAAGAGCTCGAGCCTGCTCGTGCCAAAGCTATTAAGTTCGGGATCAAGCCAGAACAAATTTTCATCGATGATTTGCGTGAAGAATTTGTACGCGACTTTGTTTACCCTATGTTTCGCTGCAATACAGTCTACGAGGGCGAATATTTGCTCGGTACCTCAATTGCCCGCCCTTTGATTGCGAAACGCCAGATTGAAATCGCCCGCCAGGTTGGCGCGGATGCTGTCTCACACGGCGCAACAGGCAAAGGAAATGATCAGGTTCGGTTTGAGCTCGGCTATTACGCTTTGGAGCCCGGCATCAAGGTGATCGCGCCCTGGCGCGAGTGGGATCTGGTTTCCCGTGAAAAGCTTCTCCAGTACGCTGAAGATGCCGGAATCGCGATCGATATGAAGCACAAGCAAGGTGGTGCACCCTATTCCATGGATGCCAACTTACTGCATATCAGTTTCGAGGGACGCCATCTCGAAGATCCAAAAGCCGAAGCTGAAGAGTCAATGTGGCGCTGGACAGTATCTCCTGAGGCCGCTCCGGACAAAGCCGAGTACCTCGACATCGAGTTCGAGAGAGGCGACATCGTTGGGCTCAATGGCGTACGTCTCTCACCCGCTCAGGTATTGACAAAACTCAACGAGCTTGGCGGAAAGCATGGCATTGGCCGTCTGGACTTAGTTGAAAATCGTTACGTTGGGATGAAGTCCCGCGGCTGCTATGAAACACCAGGCGGCACGATTATGCTCAAGGCGCACCGTGCGATCGAATCAATCACTTTGGATCGCGAAGTCGCGCACCTCAAAGACGATTTGATGCCCCGTTACGCTTCCTTAATCTATAACGGTTACTGGTGGTCTCCAGAACGTCGCGCCCTTCAGGCTCTGATTGACACGACACAGCAGGATGTCAATGGTTGGGTTCGCGTCAAACTTTACAAGGGTAATGTTTACACTGTTTCGCGCGATTCCAAAGATACTCTTTTTGATCAGACGATTGCGACCTTTGATGACGACGGCGGTGCCTACAATCAGGCGGACGCGGCTGGCTTTATCAAACTCAACGCTTTGCGCATGCGTATCGAAGCGCGTGCGGGTCGGAAGTAAACGTTTAGTCAACACTTTTTAGTCAATACTTTAAACGTGCCTCGGTCTCTTTCATGAACCGAGGCACGCTTTTATAGTTGTAATTGACTTAAACGATCCATGCGGTTGAGTTGTGCGCCCTTTCTAAGTCCCGGGAACAGTACAGTAATCTTGACACCGCTCATATGCGGTGTACTCACTAAATTCCACCAAGCACCATGCGCTCTGGCGATTTCTCTGACCAACGCCAAACCAAGCCCAGAACCACCCTCCATCGAATCTGAGGCACGATAGAAAGCATCGAAAACTCTGCTTTGATCATCCTCACTGATTCCACAGCCATCGTCTTCTACTGATAATGTCGGTGGCGTCGCACTGACCAGTAAACGAATACGCGTTGCGCCTTTCGCATAACGAAGTGAATTATCGATCAGATTTCCTAAAAGCTCTCTGAGTAAAACTGGATCACCTTCGATCCAGACAGGCTGATCAGGCGCGTCCAGTTGCAACTCGATACCACGCCCCTGAGCGCGTTCAAGCCATTCCACGCCACAAGTGCGGGTCCATTCGGATAAGTCCAGTAAAACAAAATGGTCTTGAGGACGCCCTTCGGGATCCACCCTGGCGAGTAACAGCAGCTGTGTACCCATCCGAATCATGCGATCTGTAACGGTTTTAATTCTCTCAGCACGCTGACGAATATCGGGTGGCAGCGACTGAGCCAACATCAGCTCGGACTCGAGTTTTAGTCCGGCCAAAGGGGTTTTAAGTTGATGCGCGGCATGACCTACAAAACGGCGTTGAGCTTCAAAGGTGTCGTTTAGTCTTTCAAACAATGCATTGGTATGCGACAGGAGCTGATCAAACTCCGTTGGCAGTCCCTTGAGCTCCATGCGCCCGAGATCTTGCGCCGATCTCTGTGAGATTTGGTCAGACAATTTCTCGACTGACGACATACTGCGATTGACGGCATTCAGAACAACCCATATCAGCAAGATAATGAGGAATATTTCACCCACTACCATTAACCAAAAAACATCCTCCCGGTCCCAATCCGCCATTTCTAACTTATGGGAGACAATCCATGTCACGGTCTGATCCAGAAGCACCAGGGCAATGATGGGTGGCAACAACCGCATAATCAAGAGCCTGGCCATTGAGCCAGCGGGAGGAAATCTCATGGATCACACCCGAGTTGCATGATCAAGGAGATCGTACATATGCATATCAAGCGCTCTCTTCAAGCTCGAGCATGTAGCCAAAACCACGAACTGTCTTGATAGCAACGCCCCTTCCCTCGAGTCTTTTACGAAGGCGGTATACATAGACCTCCACAGCGTTTTCGCTAAAGTCAGCATCCATCGCTGAAAGTGCCTGGGTAATTTGCTGTTTAGTGACGACCTTGCTTGCACGCGATAACAGTATCTCGAGCACGGACATCTCCCGTACAGAAACTGTTAATAACTCTCCCGCCACGCGCAGCTCACGATGCACGGTATCAAAGCTGATCGACCCAAACTCAATGACCGGAATAACAGTGCCCAGATGTCTTCGCGCAAATGCGCGCACGCGAGCGGCCAACTCGTCGAGCTCAAAGGGTTTTGACAAATAGTCATCCGCACCCGCATCAAGACCGGCCACACGATCGGCCAAGGCATCACGTGCCGTCAATACGAGAACGGGAATCTGGCTACCTTGCTGCCGAAAGGTTCTGAGCACCTCCAAACCATCCATATCGGGAAGATTCAGATCTAGGACAACTAAGTCGTAGGTGTAGTTTTTAATAGCCAGCAAGGCCCTTTGCCCTTCGGCGAGCCAGTCAACTGCATAGCCTTGGCCTGTCAAAAACTCTTGCAGGGCACGACCTAGCGTTGGATCATCCTCAATCAACAAAACTCTCATAGGATAAATATTACTCTTTATGAGAAAAAATGAACGATCGCCAGGCTTAAATAGACAGGAAAACTGTTCTATTTAATGCTTATTAGAGAACTCGTGGGGTAGATGCTCGATATGAGCTTGATATGCGTGAGGGATAATTGATGGGTACAGCTGCTGTGATTGGTGGGTGCTACAGGGGTCGAACCTGTGACCTACGCCTTGTAAGGGCGCCGCTCTACCAACTGAGCTAAGCACCCATGGATTGCGAAAATCTTTGCAACAAACAACTCAGGGGCCAACACAGCTAAAAAAACAAATGCGGTTCGCATTATAGCGAACCGCACATTTTTGGCAACTCGAAAGATGAGTATTAGTTGACTGCGTCTTTCAGAGCTTTACCAGGACGGAACTTAGGCACTTTGGCTTTTTTGATCTTGATCGCTTCGCCAGTACGTGGGTTACGACCTGTACGAGCAGCGCGAGCTGTCACAGCAAAAGTGCCGAAACCGACGAGAGTCACAGTGCCGCCCTTTTTGAGCGTTGTCTTGACAGCGGCAATCATTGCATCGAGTGAACGACCAGCAGCGGCCTTAGAAATGTCAGCCTTAGTGGCGATGTGATCGATCAATTCGGTTTTGTTCATATTAGAGATACCTCTAGTGGTGTTAAAAAAAGCCAGATGTTTTTTCTCATCTGTGCCAGATCATTTCAGTGCAATTCAACTGCAACAGCACATGCCAACATTAAGCCTCGTGACGCTGCGGCTGTCAAGAAAAAATCACCGTATCAGCCGCAAATTACTTGAATGTAAGAAAATGAAAGAATTTTGTGAAGCTAAGCCACACTCTTCACAATCAACGCTGGCAACAAATAAAAAAATGCGTTAAAAGCACGTCGATTTCAACACGATCGCTGGGAATTATTTTTGACATTTGTCAAAAGCTTGGGCGAAATCAGCTAGAAGATCCGCCTCATCCTCGATCCCCACTGACAAACGAATCAAGCCCTCGCCAATCCCCATTTGCGCGCGCAAAGCAGGCCCCATTTCATAATAAATGGTTTGTGCCGCAGGCAGCGCCAAACTACGCGTATCGCCAACATGGGTTGCCAAAATCACTACCTCCAGATGATTCAAGAAGTCAAATGAATCAATTCCCTCGGCAAGCTCAAATGCTATCAGATTTCCGAATCCGCCCTTGAAAAGTTTTTGCGCGCGGGCATGCTGAGGATGCGAAGCCAACCCTGGATAAGCAACCCTTGAAACCCCTGGATGCTTGGATAAAAAGAGCGCTAGTGCCTGGGCATTTGTGCAAATTTTGCTCAGGCGCAAAGAAAGTGTTTCAGCGCCAACCGCAATCCTGTGCGCCGCGTCGGCAGAAAGCGTGGCGCCCATGTCACGCAAACCTTTTTTCTTAATTTGCGTCAGACCCCAACCAGAAGCTGCACCCTTTTTATAGACATCCAGAATATTGGGATACTTTGTCCAGTCGAATAAACCCGTATCGGTCAACGATCCTCCCAAAGCATGCGCATGTCCACCGATATGCTTGGAAAGAGAATTCATCACAAATGTTGCACCGACGGTCTTAGGTCTGAAAAGCCAGGGCGATGTCAGAGTATTGTCCACCACATACACTAACCCACGCTCGGCGCAGAGCGCGCCAATTGCCTCGAGATCTGCAATTTGTGTGCCGGGATTGGCGATCGTTTCCGTAAAAACCATGCGAGTGTTCGGACGAACAGCTGCCGCAACGGCCGTAATATCGGTTGGATCGACCAGTGTCAATTCAATACCTAGCAGCTCGAGTGTGCCGAAAAGACTATTGGTATTACCAAAAATAAACTGACTGGAAATGAGATGATCCCCGGCCTTGAGCAAGGTGGTGAACAATGCGGCTAATGCGCCCATACCCGTAGCGAATGTTAAGCTCGCCACACCGTCTTCCATCACAGTGATCTTCTTCTCAAGGGCATCCGTCGTGGGAGTCCCTTGGCGCGCGTATGTATAGCCGGGTTTTCCCTGAAAAACGGCGGCAAGTTCTCGGGAGTCCGGATAGGCGTATTGAGAAGAGGTATGGATCGGCTTGTGCACCGCACCGTGCTCAACGGATAGTCGGCGATCGCCGTGCAAAATGTTCGTGGTAAATCCGTGCTTTGCCATAAAAATACTCAACAAAAGGCTATGAAATAAAACAATAGTTTAGTAGATGACTTTTACCGATTACTTGAGGCAACGCTGCCTGACTGTTTCATACAAGCAAATCGCCGTCGCGACACTCACATTCAAACTCTCGACGCTACCAAGCATCGGAATGTGCACCAACTCATCGCAAGTTTCACGCGTTAAACGGCGCATGCCCTCACCCTCGGCTCCCATCACCCAGCCCATCGAGCGCTTTCCTTGAATTTGATGAATGCCCTCGGAAGCTTGATCATCTGTACCCACTAGCCAGATGTCGCGATCTTTCAACTCGCGCATCGTGCGCGCGAGGTTCGTCACCATGATGTATGGAACAGACTCTGCCGCCCCGCAGGCAACACGTTGGACCGTTGTGTTTAAACCAACCGCACGATCCCTGGGAGCCACAACGGCATGCACACCTGCCGCATCCGCCGTTCTCAAACAAGCTCCCAAATTATGGGGATCGGTCACACCATCCAAAATCAACAGAAGCGCGGGTCCCTCGACGCCATCCAAAACCTCGTCCAGGTCATCCGCCAGTTTGCGTGCATCCGCGACAGCAACCACTCCCTGATGGCGCGCACCTCCAGAAAGCCCGTCGAGTCGGTCCGCGCCGACCAAATGCACAGGGCGCCCTGCCTTGCCCACCTGATCAATGAGCGACTGCATGCGCTTGTCTTTGCGTTGCGCTTCTACGTAAACCTCTCTGATCGTTTCAGGCGCCTGTCGAAGCCTGGCGATCACCGCGTGAAAACCCGCGAGCATTTGTGTTGCTGCCATCAATCAATTCCTAACGCCCTTTTCGAGCTGATTTCTTTACGCCTGCGCTTTTTTTAGTGGCCCGAAGTAACTTTTTACTCGGACGCGCAGATTCTTGTTTGCCCGCTTTTTTCGCTTCGGCGCGGCGGACACTCGCGACTTTGCCTAACAATTCAGAGGGTTTTGTGGGGGCCGCCTTTTTAACACGACGCGCGACAGAATCATCCGGACGAGACGCTGCTTTGCGCAAAGCGACAAAGCTTGTACCAGTCACGAGACGAAACTCAATGCGACGGGCCTCGAGATCGACGCGAGCGACCTGAACCTGAACAGCATCCGTCAGGCGGTAGCGGATTCCGGTTCGCTCTCCACGAAGTTCATGCATGGACTCATTGAACTGGAAGTATTCAGTTCCCAATTCAGAAACATGCACCATTCCCTCAACATGCAAGGTATCGAGCGTGACGAAAATACCGAAACTTGCAACACCCGTGACTCTGCCGCTGAATGTTTCACCGACGCGCTCTTTCACGAACCAACACTTCAGCCACGCTTCAACATCACGGGAAGCTTCATCAGCACGACGCTCGGTGCCAGACAGCATCAAACCCAAACGTTCCCAGAGATCATGCTCGTACTCCTGTTTAGTCGCGCCAGGAGCAGCGACAAAACCATGGAGGTTGGGTTGATAGCGTTCGCCCTTGAGTAAAGCCTTGATGACGCGATGCGTCAGCAAGTCCGGGTAACGTCTGATCGGTGATGTGAAATGTGTATATGCGGGGTAAGACAAGCCAAAGTGTCCCATATTGTCAGGACCATATATGGCCTGCTGCATGGAGCGCAGGCACATTGTCTGTAACAAAGCATAATCTGGGCGAGCCCGAGCCTTGTCCAGCAACTCGGCATAATCCTTGGCTGAGGGCTCTGCTCCACCTCCAAGACTCAATCCTAGTGTGCGTAAAAACTCACGCAGCGCCTTGAGCTTATCGGTGGTGGGTCCCTCGTGAATTCGATACAGACCAATGTGCTTGCTGCGCGCCATAAAATCAGCGGCGCACGTGTTCGCGGCCAACATGCACTCTTCGATCAAACGATGCGCATCGTTGCGCACAAGCCCGATAATCTTTTCGATTCGCCCCAATTCGTTACACACGATCTTTGTCTCGACCGTATCAAAATCAATGGCTCCACGCTCTTTACGGGCCTGTTGCAAAACTTGAAAAATTGAATGCAATCCCTGAATTTGCGGCAAAACATGCGAAAGACTTCTCGCCGCGGGCCCTTGGGGCTGCTGTAAAGACTCCCAAACCTGGTTGTAGGTTGTACGAGCGTGGGAGTGAATGACCGCGTTATAAAACTGATAGGCCGCTACCGTGCCTGCTTTAGCACCGGACAAAGGAATCACCATGTCACACACCAACACCAGTCGGTCGACCTGAGGATTCAATGAACACAAACCATTCGACAGCTTTTCTGGCAGCATGGGAATCACACGGCGAGGAAAGTACACACTCGTGCCGCGTTCGCGGGCATCCATGTCCAGAGAATCTTCGGGCGTCACATAATGACTGACGTCGGCAATAGCCACTAACAAACGCCACGCGGGACGCTTACGTCCGGATCCGAGATCGACTTCTTCACAATAAACGGCATCATCGAAATCGCGCGCGTCTTCACCGTCGATCGTAATAAAGGCGACATCCCTGAGGTCCACACGATCTTTGAGATCTTGACGACGAACACCCTCGGGAAGCTTGTCGGTCTGGCGAAGCGCCGCATCGGAGAAATCCACTGGAACATCGAATTTGCGCACCGCAATTTCGATCTCCATACCAGGATCGTCTATTTCACCCAAGATTTCGGCGACACGTCCGAGAGGCTGCGTATGTCGAGTGGGTTGTTCAATGATGTCGACTGACACCACCTGGCCGTGCTGAGCGCCTCCAGTGTCAGAGGGCGGAATCAGTACATCATGCTTGATACGCTGATCTTCAGGCACAACGATGGTCAAACCGCGTTCGTTCAGAAAACGACCCACCAATCGATTCGTGCGGCGCTCAATCACCTCGACAATGGTGGCCTCTGGTTTGCCTCGATATTCACCCGTTGGTTTGACGAGAACACGGTCACCATGCAAAACCTTGAGCATTTCACGAGGTGAAAGGAATAGATCCGGACCGCCACCGTCGCGCACCAGAAATCCGAAACCATCACGATGCCCCTGAACTCGACCTGCAACAAAATCAAGTTTGTTGGCGAGTAACAAAACGCCCTTTCGATTTGGCAAAAGCTGGCCATCACGTTCCATCGCAGAGAGGCGACGATGGAAACCTTTGAGAGTTTCTTCGGATTCGAGTCCAAGCCTGGTGGCGAGATCCTCTGGTGAAAGTGGAACGAGCGCTGTTCGCAAGGACTCGAGAATTTCCTCGCGACTTGGAACATCAGGATCGAAGTCAGGAGGCAGCTCGGGAGAAGCAGCAGTCACGCGGCTGTTTTTAGAATGAGGAGGAAGGCGGTTTGCCAAAGTTTGAATCTCGCTTATAATGCGGTGCTTCTGAAGTACAGATAGGCCCAGGTGGCGGAATTGGTAGACGCGCACGGTTCAGGTCCGTGTGCCGCAAGGTGTGGAGGTTCGAGTCCTCTTCTGGGCACCACTGAAGTGTAAAGCAAAATACCTGTTGCTTTAACGTTCCCCAGCTGATTTTCAGCAAAATAACTAACCTCAAAACTCTTTTAAAAGATTTTGGGGTTTTTTATTGCCTAAATGTCACAACCGCTGACACAACCACTATCGGGCCGACACGATCAATCAAAACATCCTCTTCATGCCAGCTTCTTTTTCATCATGATGTGGGGAATATTCGCATCCATGAATATTTCTCCGTACTCCACAAATCCCTGTCTGGCATAGAACCCAGTCGCATGAAGCTGGGCGCCTAGCAAGACCTCTGAGTAGCCCTTAGACACTGCCGCCTCTGTCAGCGCGCGTAAAACCTGAGCACCAATCCCCCTTTTTCTCTCGGACTGCTTAACGGCCATTCTTCCAATATGACCATCGGGAAGCAGCCTGCCCGTCGCGACTGCTTCACCATGGTGATCCAAGGCCAGAGCGTGGAGGCTTAGCACATCCATTTCGTCAAGCTCCAAGGCCAACGGGACCTTTTGCTCCTCAACAAACACCGCGAAACGAATTGCGGAAGCCTGACTTCTCATTTCGTCCCAAGCACCCAGCACGACTCGAATATTTTCCTGATTCATC
>JACCDH010808029.1_pt1 | contig 27400 bp, 25 predicted proteins | sample 7442481 | NCBI WGS metagenome assembly JACCDH01 (sample SAMN15323433, study PRJNA562643) | freshwater metagenome | isolation source: river surface water | place: USA:Blue River Watershed | collected 2017-08-15 | reverse complement strand
AGTCGCATGCCGTAAGCCGCCTTGCGGTCGAACTGCAGCGCCGGGTTGGTCTCGTAGAAGTGGAAGTGCGAACCGACCTGGATCGGACGGTCGCCGCTGTTGGCGACTTTCACGGTCGCGGTTGCGCGGCCGACGTTCAGTTCGATGTCGCCGCTCTCGATGATCATTTCACCGGGGATCATGGTCTGCTCCGTGATTCAGGGAATGGGATGGTGAACGGTGACCAGCTTGGTGCCGTCCGGGAAGGTGGCCTCGACCTGCACGTCGGGGATCATCTCGGGCACGCCTTCCATCACGTCGTCGCGCGTCAGGATAGTCGCGCCTTCGGACATCAGCTGCGCGACTGTCTTGCCGTCGCGCGCGCCTTCCATGATCGCGGCCGTGATCAGCGCGACCGCCTCCGGATAGTTCAGCTTCAGCCCGCGCGCCTTGCGGCGTTCGGCGAGCAGCGCTGCGGTGAAGATCAGCAGCTTGTCTTTTTCACGTGGCGTCAGTTCCATCGTCTTCTTTCCTCTGCGTGGTGTTCAGGTATTCCAGATTCTCAGTTCGGTGGCTTCGCGTGCCAGCAGCGCAGGGCGCAGCACCTGCCATGCGGCCAGCATCACCCGCCGCGCTACCTCGCTGGAGTCTCCGAGGAAGCGCAGCGTGATCAGTGATCTCATCTGCGTCGCGCCAAATTGTCCCGCATTCGCGGCCAGCGGTGCGCAGGCATTGCGCAGCTGTTCGAGCACGTCGCGCTTCAACGGGCCTCCGACGCAGACCATGCTCGCGCACACCGTATGCCCCGCGAGACCGAGCGGGCCACGCATCGCGTCGCTGCCGCCGATCAGGCTGCCCTGTTCCAGCCATAGCAGCTTGCCGGCCACGCGTACCGACAGGTGCTGCCGTACACGGCCAGCGTTGAAGCGCTCGCCGGACGCGGTGCGGCCGAAGCAGAGTATTTCTGCGCCGATATAGCGCGCATCGGCGGCCAGCGCTATATGGTTGTCGAAACGTACGTCAGCCTGGTCGAACAGGATGGTTTCCTGCGGCAGCCATTCGAGCGCTGCGCCGGCGCCGACTTCGATGTCGAGCCGCTGTCGCGACACATGGCCGTTTGCGCGGTACCACTTTGCCGCGCCGGGCGTCGACAGCAGCACCTGCGCGCCGTCGCGTGCCTGCACGTTCATTTTCAGCTCGTCGCCGCCGACCACGCCGCCGGGCGGGTGCACGATGATTGCGTGCGCGACCGACGGTCCTTCCGGGTACAAGGCCTTCTGCACGCGCAGCGGGCCGAAATGTTCGCGCTTCGTCAGCCGCGTGGTCTCGCCGTCGCGCACGAACCCGAGCGACAGCGTGGCCAGCAGGTGACCCGGCGCATCAGGGCGAGTTGAACCGGAGGGCGCCGGAGCAGAGCCGGCGTCGGGATGAAACGTTCTTGCCATCGGGGAGGGGCTTTTTGGTTATGTTCGTTGTCGCGGTCGCCCGCGGCCTTCGATCGGCATTGAATTTTTCCGTAGCATAGCATTCGCCGTGCCAGTCATTTTCATCTTTGCGATGCAGGCCGCGCCCCGCGTTGGTGCGGCACTGCGTGATCAATTTAAGTGAGCATCGACGCGGCAAATCAGGTTTGCACTGTTGCGATGCAGCGCGCACCTTTGCGCCTGCGCACAGGTTTGATCGCTAAGAAAAGTTTTTCACGCACTTCAGAAAATCTTATTTAAAAATATTGACAAGGCAAATTTTAACGGCGTAACCTACGGCCATCCTGCAACTGCGCAGGATCACAATACGAAACCGCCCAGCCAAAATCTGCCTGGGAGGTTTACCGGCAAAAAAGCCCCAGTCGAGCATTGCTCGACTGGGGCTTTTTTCGTTTGCCGTCGCGCAGCCCGCGGCAACGAAGCCGATCCGTGTTGGTGATGGCTGTACGCATAGTCTGATTCTTAATCTAAAAACGAGGAGACACGGGCATGACAAAATTCAATCGTCGGGACTTTCTGCAAGCGGGTGGTTCGCTGATTGCGGCCAGCGCACTTCCCGGCATGCTGCCGTCGGCCTTTGCGGCCGACACCGTCAAGCTGGGACTGCTGCACTCGCTGACCGGCACCATCGCACTGGCTGAAGCTTCGCTGGTCGACGCGGAGAAGCTGGCTATCGAAGAAATCAACGCCGCCGGCGGCGTGATGGGCAAGAAGATCGAGATCGTGATCGAAGACGGCGCATCGGACAACCCGACCTTCGCCGAAAAAGCGAAGAAGCTGCTCGAGCGCGACAAGGTCGCTGCCATCGTCGGCTGCTACACCTCGGCTTCGCGCAAGGCCGTGCTGCCGACCCTGAACCAGAACAAGGGCCTGCTGTACTACCCGACCTACTACGAAGGCCAGGAGCAGGACAAGCAGGTGATCTACCCGTCGCAGGAAGCGACTCAGTCGGTGATCGCTGCGATCGAGTGGATGGCCAAGCAGCAGGGCAAGACCTTCTTCCTGGTCGGCTCGGACTACATCTATCCGCGCCTGTGCAACAAGATCGCCAAGCCGACCATCGCGAAGTCGGGCGGCAAGACCGTTGGCGAAGAGTATGTTCCGCTCGGCCATACCGAGTTTTCGTCGATCATCAACAAGATCAAGGCGGCCAAACCGGACTGGATTTACTCGACCGTGGTCGGCGGCTCGAACGTCGCGTTCTACAAGCAACTGAAGGCGGCCGGCCTCGGCGGCGACAAGCAGAAGCTGCTGTCGACCGTGGTGTCGGAGAACGAGATCGACGGCATTGGCAAGGACAACGCGGTCGGCTACTACGCTTGCATGGGCTACTTCCAGAGCATCAAGAGCGAGCGTAACGAGAAGTTCGTCAAGGCGATCAAGGCCAAGTACGGCCAGGACCGCGTGGTCGGCGACCCGATGCAGGTGGCGTACAACTGCGTGTATCTGTGGAAGATGGCCGTCGAGAAGGCGAAGTCCTTCGACGTGGACAAGGTGATTGCCGCGTCGGCCGGTCTTGAACTCGACGCGCCGGAAGGCAAGATCAAGGTGCATCCGACCAACCACCACGTGGCCAAGAAGGTTCGCATCGGACGCGCGCGTCCGGACGGCCAGTTCGATATCGTGCATGAAACCGGCGTGATCGAGCCGAACCCGTTCCCGAAGCTGTAATCGCTGTCTCTTCGCAGTGAGCCAGGCCGTCCGCGTTCGCGCGGGCGGCCGACTGAAGCATCTTTCCGGAGCGCGCAATGTCGTTCGATATTTTTGTGATGCAGCTCTTTAACGGGCTGTCTCTGTTTACCATCCTGTTGTTGATGGCGCTGGGGCTGGCGATCGTGTTCGGCCTGATGGGCGTGATCAACATGGCGCACGGCGAGCTGATGACGCTCGGCGCCTACGCGACCTACCTGACCGCGCATTTCTTCTCGCGCTACGTACCGTCGCTGATGGATTTTTACCTGATACCAGCGGTTTTGGTCGCGTTCGCGGTGACCTATGCGGCGGGTTACCTGCTGGAGCGCGGTTTCGTGCGCTTCTTCTACAAGCGGCCGCTGGACACTTTGCTGGCCACCTGGGGACTGTCGCTGATCCTGCAGCAGGCTTACCGCTCGATCTTCGGCGCACAGGAAGTGTCGGTGCCGCTGGCCAGCTGGCTCACCGGCGCTTGGGAGCCGACTGCCGGCATCCAGCTGCCGCTGAATCGCATCTTCATCATTGGGCTGACCATACTCGTCGCGTTCGGCGTCTGGGTGCTGCTGTACAAGACGCGTGCCGGACTGCGTGCCCGTGCCGTCACGCAGAATCGCGCAATGAGTTCGGCCGTCGGCATCAATACCGACAAGGTCGATGCCACCACCTTCGCGCTGGGCGCAGGTCTGGCGGGAATCGCCGGCTCGGTGTTCACGATGATCGGCTCGACCAATCCCGGCACCGGACAAGCTTACATCATCGACTCTTTCATTACGGTCGTGTTCGGCGGCGTCGCCAGCCTGATTGGTACGGCAGCCTCCGGTTTCATCATCGCGCAGACGCAGACCACGCTCGAGTTCCTGATGAGCGGCTCGATGGCCAAGGTGTCCATCCTGCTGTTCGTGATCTTGGTGCTGTACTTCCGTCCAAACGGACTGTTCTCTTCCAAGGTGCGGAGCTGACATGAATGCATTCAAGTTCAATGCCGAGTATGCCGCGCACGCGTTGATGGCGCTGATGCTGCTGGTGGTATTCCCGATGGTGCTTGACCCGTTCTGGATGAGCAACCTCGGCAAGTACGTCGCCTTCGCGTTTGTCGCGGTCGGTCTGGTGCTCGCCTGGGGCTACTGCGGCATCCTGTCGCTGGGCCAGGGCATCTTCTTCGGCATTGGCGGCTATGCGATGGCGATGTTCCTGAAACTCGAGGCGTCGGCGCCGAACCTGCCCGACTTCATGGAGTGGAGCAGCGTCGAAGTGCTGCCGACCTGGTGGGAGCCGTCGAAGTATTTCGCTGTCACGCTGCTGGAGATCTTCCTGCTGCCGATCGTGATCGCCTTCCCCTTCGCCTACGCGATCTTCCGCAAGCGGGTCTCCGGCGTGTATTTCGCGATCGTCACCATCGCGCTGGCAATGACGATGACCGTGCTCATCATTGGCCAGCAGGGTGACACAGGCGGCGCCAACGGCATCACCGACTTCAAGACGCTGATGGGCATGGACGTGATTTCTCCGGACGCACGCCTCAACATCTACTACCTCGAAGTCGTGCTGCTGATCATTGTCGCGGTGCTGGCGGCAATGCTGCTGCACACCCGCTTCGGCAAGATCCTGATCGCGATCCGCGACCGCGAAGACCGCGTGCGCTTTTCCGGCTACGACACCGCCATGGTGAAGGCTTTCGTGTTCACGGTGGCAGCAGTGCTGTCGTCCGTGGGCGGTGCGCTGTTCACGCTACAGGTCGGCCTGATGAGCCCGACGCTGATCGGTGCGGTCGCGTCGGTCGAGATGGTGATCTTCGCCGCGCTAGGCGGCCGGCTGTCGGTGCCCGGCGCCATCGTCGGCGCGCTGGTGGTCGGCTTTACGAAATCCTGGCTGTCCGAACAGTTCCCTGAGACCTGGTTGTTCCTGCTGGGCCTGATGTTCATCGCATCGGTCGGCCTGCTCCCGAACGGGATCGCCGGCGGCCTGCAGCGACTCTTTACGCCGAAGGAGAAGGCATGAATGCAGTACCTTCCGCTGCGCTGAAGAACATCAGCCAGGATACCCTCGGGCAGCAACCGGTGCTCACCGTCGAGAACCTGACGGTGTCATTCGACGGCTTCAAGGCGGTCGACAACCTGTCGCTGTCGATCAGCGAGCGCGAACTGCGCGTCGTGATCGGCCCGAACGGCGCCGGCAAGACCACGCTGCTCGACATGATCTGCGGCAAGACCAAGCCGACCTCCGGCAGCATCCGCTTCCGTGACATCGAGCTGACGCAGATGCAGGAGCACCAGATCGTGCGCGCCGGCGTCGGCCGCAAGTTCCAGAACCCCTCGATCTACGAGGACCTGACGGTGCAGGAAAACCTCGAGATCTCGATACCTCAGGCGCATGGCGTGTGGGCGTCGATCCTGTTCCGCCGCACGCCGCAGGTGCGCGCGCGCATTGAAGAGATCGCGACCCAGATCAACCTGCAGGATCACCTGAAAAAGAAGTCTGGCCTGCTGTCGCACGGGCAGAAGCAGTGGCTCGAGATCGGCATGCTGCTGATGCAGGAGCCGGAGCTGCTGCTGCTCGATGAACCGGTGGCCGGCATGTCGCCGCGCGAGCGCGAACTGACCGGCGAGCTGCTGCGCACGATCTCGCTCGGCAAGTCGCTGGTGGTGATCGAGCACGACATGGACTTCGTGAAATCTATCGCGAGCAAGGTGACGGTGCTGCACCAGGGACGACTGCTGTCCGAGGGCACCATCGAGCAGGTCCAGAAAGACCCGCGCGTGATCGACGTCTATCTCGGCCATTGAGGACAGCATGCTGAAAGTTTCCAATCTCAACGTGAGCTACGGCGACAGCCGCGTCATTCACGACGTTTCCTTCGAGGTGGCCGACAACGCAGCGGTCGCCATCGTCGGCCGCAACGGCATGGGCAAGAGCACGCTGCTGAAGTCGCTGATCGGCATGGTGCCGGTCAAGTCCGGCTCGATCACGCTCGACGGCAACGAGCTGTCGAAACTGCCGAGCTTCAAGCGCGTGCAGGCGGGCATGGCCTATGTGCCGCAGGGCCGGATGATCTTCCCGCTGCTGTCGGTCGAGGAAAACATCCTGTCCGGGCTCGAGACCGGTCGTTATGAAGGCGTGCCGGAGTTCATCTACGAGTTCTTCCCGGTGCTGAAGGAAATGGCCGCACGCAAGGCAGGCAACCTGTCCGGCGGCCAGCAGCAGCAGCTCGCGATCGCGCGCGCGCTGGTGTCGAAGCCCAGCGTGCTGGTGCTCGACGAGCCGACCGAGGGCATACAGCCGTCGATCATCAAGGAAATCGCGCAGTCGCTGAACCGGCTGCGCAAGGAGCTCGGCATCGCAGTGCTGGTGTCCGAGCAGGTGCTGTCGTTCGCGATGGAGGTGGCCGACGAGATCCTGGTGCTGGACCTGGGCCGGATCGTACGCACCGCCACCAAGAACGCAGTCGATATTGAGGAAGTTCGTTCGTACCTGACGGTCTAGTCGGGATTCTTTACTGGAGGAGTGAAATGAGACACGGAGATATTGCAAGCAGCAAGGATTGCGTCGGCGTTGCAGTCGTCAACTACAAGATGCCGCGCCTGCACACCAAGGCCGAAGTTCTGGAGAATGCTCGCAAGATCGGCGACATGCTGGTCGGCATGAAGCAGGGCTTGCCGGGCATGGACCTGGTGATCTTCCCCGAGTACTCGACGCACGGCATCATGTACGACTCGAAGGAGATGTACGAGACCGCGTCCACCGTTCCGGGCGAAGAGACCGAGATCTTCGCCGCTGCCTGCCGCAAGGCGAACGTGTGGGGCGTGTTCTCGCTGACCGGCGAGCGCCATGAGCAGCACCCGAACAAGGCGCCGTACAACACGCTGATCCTGATGAACAACAAGGGCGAGATCGTGCAGAAGTACCGCAAGATCATGCCGTGGGTGCCGATCGAAGGCTGGTACCCGGGCGATTGCACCTACGTGTCCGAAGGCCCGAAGGGCATGAAGATCAGCCTGATCATCTGCGATGACGGCAACTATCCGGAAATCTGGCGCGACTGCGCGATGAAGGGTGCCGAGCTGATCATCCGCTGCCAGGGTTACATGTATCCGGCCAAGGAGCAGCAGATCATCATGGCCAAGGCGATGGCGTGGGCGAACAACAGCTACGTCGCGGTGGCCAACGCGGCCGGCTTCGACGGCGTGTACTCGTACTTCGGTCACTCGGCCATCGTTGGCTTCGACGGCCGCACGCTCGGCGAGTGCGCTGAAGAAGAGATGGGCATCCAGTACGCCGAGCTGTCGGTGTCGCTGATCCGCGATGCGCGCAAGAACAACCAGTCGAACAACCACCTGTACAAGCTGCTGCACCGCGGCTACACGGGCAAGATCAACTCGGGCGAAGACGCCAACGGCGTCGCGGCCTGCCCGTACGAGTTCTATGGCAAGTGGATCAACGATCCGGAAGGCACGCGCAAGATGGTCGAGGCGCTGACCCGCGACACCCCCGGCACCGAGGATTCGCCCATCGAAGGCATCCCCAACAAGGCGGCTGCACACCGCTAAGCGCCTATCCCGTCGGGTCGCTGGCGGCGTGGGTAGCCCCCTGCCGACTTGCCATCGACCCAACGGGACGGGCTCTATGCAATGTTGTTGTCTATTGCACGCCCCAGTCTCCTCTTCTTGGGGCGTGCTTTTTTGATGGATTGAAATGAACGAGTTGATCCAGCCGTATGTCATCGAGTCCGAGCCGTATTACCGCAGCTCGGCCAACGAGATCGAACTGTTCGAGGCGGCCTACAAGCTGCGCATGCCGATGGTGCTGAAGGGCCCGACCGGTTGCGGCAAGACCCGTTTCATGGAGCACATGGCGTGGCGCCTGAAGCGGCCGCTGATCACGGTGGCCTGCAACGAGGACATGACCGCGTCCGACCTGGTCGGCCGCTACCTGCTGGACGCGAACGGCACCGTGTGGCACGACGGCCCGCTGACGATCGCCGCGCGTCATGGCGCGATCTGCTACCTCGACGAAGTGGTCGAGGCGCGGCAGGACACCACCGTCATCATCCATCCGCTGACGGACAATCGCCGCACGCTGCCGCTGGACAAGCGCGGCGAGCTGATCCATGCCCATCCCGATTTCCAGCTGGTGGTGTCGTACAACCCCGGCTACCAGAGCCTGTCCAAGGACCTGAAGCAGTCGACCAAGCAGCGCTTCGGCGCGCTGGACTTCGACTATCCGCAAGAGAAGATCGAGACCGCCATCGTTGCGCACGAGAGCAGCGTGGACACCTCGGTGGCGGGCAAGCTGGTCGGCATCGCGCACCGCTCGCGCGCGCTGCGCGGCCGCGGCCTCGATGAAGGCATCTCGACTCGCATGCTGATCCATGCTGGCTCGCTGATCCACGTCGGCATCGCGCCGCGCGAAGCGTGCCGCGTCGCGCTTGCGCGGCCGATCACGGATGATCCGGACATGCTGTCCGCATTGGACGGTTTCATCGATGCCTACTTCGCTGGCTGAAAGCCCCTCGGCGGCTGAGCTGCATCCCGCCCTGGTCGCGGCGCTGGCGTCGCTGCCGGAACGGCTGCGGCAGCCGGCCATGCTCGATGAACTGTCCGCGCTGCTGGCCGAAGCCGCCGAGGCGATGCCCGGGCTTGAGCCTGCGCTCGCGTCGCACCTCGGCTTCCTGCTGGCTTCGCTCGACGCCGGCGGCCTGCGCCGCTGGATCCTGACCGGGCTGCGGCTGTATCCGAACCATCCGGCGCAGCTGGCCGCTTACCTGAAGCTGGAAGACCCGCTGGCCGCGCAGGCCATCGTCACCGAAAGCGAAGGCAATGCGTTCGAGCGTGCGCGCCATGCGCTGCAGTTCTATGCGACCGGTTTCGGGCAGCGCGAGCTTGCGCTGGCCGCGCGCCGCCAGCGCAAGCTGAATTCGCTGCCGTTGCGTCCCGTGATCAGCGAGGGCACTTTGCTGCTGCCTGACCACTATCTCGCGTGGGACGGCGCGTCGCGCGGCAACATCTACCGGGCGGCGGTCGCGCATGCGCTAGCCCACCTGCAGTATTCGCCGCGCCACCAGCCTGCGGGCAAAAAGAAGCCGCTGTTGCTGGCCGTACTGTCGCTGATCGAGGACGCGCGGGTCGAGCGTCTCGCCGCATTGCGCTATCCGGGCTGGCGGGCGTTGTGGAGCGGTTTCCACGTGGCCAACGGCGACAAGAACGAACTGACCTTCACCTCGCTGTCGGCGCGCCTGTCGCGCGCGCTGCTCGATCCGGACTATCAGGACCCGAACCACTGGGTGAACAAGGGCAGGGAACTGTTCGAGGCCGAGGCGGCCAAGGGGCTGGACGATCCGCAGCGCTTTGCCGAAGTCGGCAACATACTCGGCAACGACCTCGGGCAGATGCGCGTGCGCTTCGTGCAGGAACTGTACGTGGTGCAGCCGGCCTACCGCGACGACAACAGCTTCCTGTGGGAATTCGAGCACGACGCGCCGCCGGACACGCCGCCCGAGGAAAGCCTGTCGCGCACCTCGGTGCAGATCGAGGCGACCGACCAGAAGGCTGACACGGCGATGCATGTGTCACCGGTCGAGCAGCCGGCCGGGCAGCGCGTCGAGTATCCGGAATGGGACCATCGCGAAAAGCTGTTGCGCGACGCCTGGGCCATCGTGCACGACAGACGCGCGCGCGACAGCGCCGCGCGCACCGGCTCCGGCTCCCGGCGCAATCCTGCGCGCGGCATGTCGCTGGACACGCGGGCGCGCATGCTCGACCGTGCGATCCGCCTGCGCCGCCAGCAGGAGGGCGAGGCGCTCGACCTGAACGCGGCCATTGACAGCCGCATCAGCTGGCGCGCCGGCGTATCGCCGGACCCGCGCATTTTCCAGCGGCCCGGCAAGCGCCGCCGCCATGCATCGATTCTGCTGCTGGTCGACCTGTCCGAATCGACGAATGACCGCGTGAAGGGCTTCACGTCCGTGCTGGATGTCGAGAAGCAGGCGGCCGACCTGCTCGCGCAATCGATCGACACCCATTACGACCGGCTCGCGATCGACGGTTTTCATTCCGACGGCCGCGAAAAGGTGCATTACCTGCGGATCAAGGAATTCGACGAGGCCTACGGCGACGAACAGCGCCGGCTGCTGATGCAGCAGCAGGGCAGCCTGTCGACCCGCATGGGTGCTGCACTGCGGCATGCCGGCACGCGCCTGCGCGGGGAAGTCACGGAAAAGCGCATCCTGCTGCTGGTGACCGACGGCGAACCGTCGGACATCGACGTCAACGACCGGGATTATCTGGTGGAGGATGCGCGGCATGCGGTACAGTCGTTGCATATGAAAGGCATCACGGTCTTCTGCCTGACCCTGGACAGGGAAGGCGGCAGGTACATGAAAAACATCTTCGGTGCGAAGAACTATCTCATCGTCGATAATGCGCTCTCGCTACCGGCGCAACTGGCGCGCGCTCTGACGCAGGTCGCGGCGCGCTGACATCCGTTCAATCAGGCAGCTCATATTCACAGGCAACAAGGCAGGCAATGGCGAACACAGATCCGGTCAAGGTGGGCGTGCTCTACTCGAAGACCGGCGCCACTTCGGCGATCGAATCCTCACAAAGACTAGGCACGCTGCTCGCGATCGAGGAGATCAACGAGAGCGGCGGCATCGACGGCCGGGAAATCGCGGCGGTCGAGTATGACCCTGCGTCTGATCTCCGTCAGTTCCGCGCGCTGGCCGAGCGCCTGGTGGCCGTCGATAATGTGAACGTGATCTTCGGCTGCTACATGTCGAGCGCGCGCAAGGCCGTTATGCCTGTCGTCGAGCGCTATAACCGCATCCTGTTCTACGCGACGCTGTACGAGGGCTTCGAGTTCTCCAATAACATTATTTATACCGGTGCCGCCCCCAACCAGAACAGCGTGCAGCTGGCCGACTTCATGATGTCCTCTTTCGGCGGCCGGGTTTATCTGGTAGGTTCGGACTATATCTACCCGTACGAGTCCAATCGCATCATGTCGGACCTGGTGAACCAGCGTCCGGGCGGCAGCGTCGTCGCGCAGCGCTATGTGCCGCTGGATGCGGGGCCGCAGGATTTCAAGGCGATTGTCGCCGACATCCGCGACAAGCAGCCGGACTTCATTTTCTCGACCGTGGTGGGTAATGCAACGCAGCATCTGTACCAAGCCTATGCGGAGGCCGGCCTGAATCCGAAAAAAATGCCTATCGCCAGCCTGACCACGTCCGAAGTTGAGGTCGCGCAAATGGGCGCGCAGGCCGCGGCCGGCCATTTCACGTCCGCGCCGTATTTCGCATCGGTCAACACGCCGGAGAACCTGCGCGTGCTCGAGCGGTTCCGCTCGCGCTTCGGCGACGAGGTGCGTCCGAACGCCTGCTGGGAAGCCGCGTATTTCCAGGTGCACCTGTTCGCCAATGCGCTGCGGGCGAGCGGCAGCGACCTGGTGCCGGCACTGATGCCGCAACTGCTCGGCGCCGAGTTCCTCGCGCCGCAGGGCCGGGTGCGCATAGAGCCGACCAATCACCATATCCACCTGTATCCACGGATAGGGCGCGTGAACTCGAAGGGCGAGTTCTCCATCGTGCGCGCGTCCAAGAACGCGGTCGCGCCCGACCCCTATCTGGTCACGCATTCGCTCGGTGACTGGACCCTCGCGCTCGAGGCGCTGGCGGACTGATGGCCAAGCCGGGAACCCTTGTACGGTCGGGAATGCGCGTTGTCCGCGAGGCGCCGCAGATCCTGCGCGACTTGCGTTCCTTGCGCGTGTGCGTGTTCCATCCGCGCGACCAGGACGGGCAGGGCCTGACGCGCCAGCTCGAGCGCATCGGCTGCCAGGTGCAGGCCTTCTGGCCGCCGCTGCCCTCGCTGCCGGAGGGCGTGGACGTGGTGTTCATGGCGGTGTCACCGGACATGGTCGACGCCGATTTTGCATGGTGCCAGATGGAAGACGGCCCGCCGGTGATCGCAGTGATCGCCTACGAGAACCCGACCGTGATCGAAGCGGTACTGCGAGTCGGCGCGATTGCAACCGTCGCGTCGCCGGTGCGCTCGTTTGGCCTGCTGCCGGTGCTGGTGCTGGCGCGTGACCTGCACGGCACGATCCGCAAGCAGAAAAAGCGCATCGCGCAGCTTGAGGCCAAGCTGCAGGGCGTGCGGCAGATCGCCGAGGCGCAGGACATACTCAGCGTCCAGCACGGGATCACGAAGGAAGAGGCGTATCACGTCATCCGTGAGCAGGCGATGCAGAAGCGTGTAACCGCTGAGGAAATCGCGCGCGCTATCATCAACGCCAACGAGATCCTCGGATTCAAGCGGGTCAAGGCCTAATTCGGCGCCAGCGCATCAGCCAGCATGCTGGCGATGGCAACCACGTTGCTTTCGTGCGCAATGCAGTCCGTGCTCCACACCTTGCGTACGCCTGCGGCCAGGATCACCTTCAGCGCATCATTGGCGAACAGCGCATGCGTGACTGCCACATCCACGGATGCTGCTCCGGCTTCCAGTGCGGCATGCGTCGCCTTGGCCAGCGTGTGGCCGCTGCTGGCGACGTCGTCGAGGATCACCACCGAACGGCCCTTCAGGTTCACGCCCGGCAGCTGTACGCTCACGTCGCGGTCGCCGCGGCGTATCTTCTCGCAGGCCGCATGGTCGAAGCCGTGCGCGCGGGCCGCGCTGGCGATCCATTGCGCGGATTCGCTGTCAGGCCCCAGCAGGAAAGCATCGGGGATCCGCTGCGCGATGTAGTCGCCGAGCAGCGGCGCGCCGCTCAGCACGACCGGGCGCTTCACCGGCGCGGCTTCTTCCAGCGTCGCCACGCGGTGCAGGTGCGGATCAACGGTGACGAGGCCGTCGAACAGTGACGCAAGGAACTTGCCGACGATCTTCTGGCTGACGACTTCGCCATCGTTGAACGCCATGTCCTGCCGCATGTAGGCGAGGTAGGGCGCGATCAGCGTCAGGTCTTTCGCGCCGAGTCCGCGCGCGGCCTGCGCGACGAACAGCAGCTCGACCAGCTTCTCGTTCGGGGCGTGCAGCGAGCGGTATACATGGACCTTTGCCGGCAGCGACGCCGGCAGCCGCAGCTTCAGCTCGCCGTCGGGGAAGCGGTGCCTGTCGACCGCAGCTGCCGGCAGTCCCGCCGCCTGCGCGAAGCGCAGCGCGGCGTCCTTTTCGTCGTCGAAGAACAATACGAGCGCGTCGCCCATTCAGAACTCCAGGTAGGAATGCGAGACCTGGGTCTCGTCGCCGATCAGGTAGCCGCTGCCCTTTTCGCATTGCTGCATCGCGAATATCAGGTCGCTCGGATATTCCGCATAGATGGTGTACAGCGAATCGCCTTGCTTCACCCGGTCGCCCAGCTTGCGGCGGATGTCGACGCCGGCATTCGCGACCTTCGGCGCGCCGGCCAATCGCGCTACCTGCGCGATCTGCAAGTTGTCGATGCCGATCACCATGCCGTCGCGCGCGGCGACCACTTCATGGCTGAGCCGGCCAAGCGTGAAGTTGTTGTGGTCGAAGGGCTTCGCGCCTTGCGCATTGATGATGGCGTGCATTTTCTCCAGCGCTCGCCCGGATTCAAGGATGTCACGCGCGATCGCGTAGCCGTCGCCGCCGCGTACGTCCGGATCGAACTCGATCATCCGTCCGGCCAGGTGCAGCGCCTTGTGGCGCAGGTCCTGCGGCGCGCGCGCGTCGTTCTCCAGCACGCGCATCACATCGCGCGCCTCGAGCATCGGGCCGATGCCGTTGCCGATCGGCTGGCGGCCGTCGGTGATGACCACCTCGAGCTTCAGGCTCATGCGCGACGCGACGTATTCGAACAGCTTGCGCAACCGCTGCGCGTCCGGCACGGACTTCACCTTCGCCGACGGGCCTATCGGTATGTCGAGGATCAGGTGGGTGGAGCCGGCCGCGATCTTCTTCGACAGGATGGACGCGATCATCTGCGTGGTCGAATCGAGCGACAGCGGACGCTCGACCGAGATCATCACATCGTCTGCCGGCGACAGGTCGGCCGTGCCGCCCCACGCGAGGCAGGCGCGGTGCTCGCGCACGATGGCGGCGAGTTTTTCCTGGTCGAGGTTGACGTTGGCAAGCACTTCCATCGTGTCGGCGGTGCCGGCCGGTGACGTGATCGCGCGCGACGACGTCTTCGGGCACAGCAGGCCGTGTGCGGCGACGATGGGCACCACCAGCATCGACGTGCGGTTGCCCGGGATGCCGCCGATGCAGTGCTTGTCGACCACCATGTGCTCGGACCATTGCAGGCGGCGGCCGCTGGCGACCATCGCATCGGTCAGGTAATAGATCTCGTCACGGTCGAGCTCGCCGTTGTTGGTCGCAATCAGGAAGGCGGTCAGCTCGATCTTGGAATAGTGGCCGGTCGAGATGTCCTTCACGATCGCGTGATAGTCGTCCCGGCCGAGCCGCTCGCCGTTGATCTTGCGGAACAGCGCGCCGATCGACGCCGGCTTTTCTGCATGGCGCACACAGGCCATCGCGCCCGCCGCGACGCCGAAGCGCCGGAACGCGTCTTCGGACAGGCCGATCTCGTCACGCCCGACGATGTAGGGATCGTCGACCACGTTCAGCGTCGCAGTGATGCGGCCCTCGCCGGAGACCACCTCAACCTTGGACAGTGCCTGGAAACCTTCGATACGGTAGATCAGGCAGTCGCGGTTCAGGTAGACGACGTTCTCGAGATGGGTGTCGATGGCGACCTGCTTGAGCTTCAGGTCAAGGTTTTGCCGGTCTTCGCCGGAAGCGAGTGACGCACGGGGGACAGGGCTTTCTTGCATGGGGATCGCCGGCGGCGGCCGTACTGTTTTTCGGGATGGATCCCAATGATAACGCCGCGCGCAGCAACCGGGCCACGGAATCGGCCCGGTCCGGGTTCCGCCTTTGAGCAGACCTATTTCAGGGTCAGCAGGTACCAGCGCTGCTGCCCCTGCCAGGTGCCGAGGCCGACGATCTGCTTCTTGTTGTTGATCGCGACCGCAGTATCGAAATGCCAGCCCAGCGCCGCGCTGTTCGCGTAGTCGTTCAGGTCATGCAGCACGCCGCCAATGATGATGATCGCGGTGCTGCCCGAGGTGCCGACGATGTCGCCGGCATTGTTCAGGTCGGCATAGGTGGTGTTGGTGGACAGGCGCGGCAGCACGCTTGCCCCCGCACTGCCGGCCAGGTAGCCGCGTGCATCGGGGGCGAGGTCGAAGCGCGGCGACATCAGCATCTGTCCGCTCGCATTGATGCGCCTGGCCTCGCAGTAGCAGTTGTTGTAGTCGAAGCTGACAGGTTTCCATTGACCGTCATAGATCTTCGGGGTCAGCAGGTAGCCGTCGCGCTCGACGCCGCCGATCAGGCCGTTGCTGGCCATGCCGACCAGTGCCATGCCGGCCTTGATCGGCGTAATCGTGTAGATGCTTGACGAGCTGCCGTCCGGCTTCCACAGCAGGATGTCCTGCATCACGGTGCTGTCGTTGTAGATGTCGGCGGCGAAGCTGCCGTCGTCGGCGGGACCGATGACTTTTTCGACATAGACCCCGGCTGGCACTGAATGCCGAGTGACCGGGTTGCCGTTCCAGGTCCAGACCAGGTACTGGCCGTTCACGACGCCATAGCCTGAGGCCAGTGCATTGTTGTTGCCGGAGCCGGTGCGCAACCGCGTCCAGTCGGGCTGGTCGCCGCCGAAGAAATTCGCCTGCGATGCGATGCCCGCGTCTCCCGGCGCGACCGACACCGGCGTGTGCAGCGCATCGGAAGGCGTGAACAGGTACTGGTAGCCGGAGGCGCGACCGAGGTCGCTCAGGTGGTCGAGCACCGTATGCTCGGTCGTGATCGGTAGCGCATCGACGGTCGCGACCGCCGATGAACAGCGCTCCGGAGGTGTCGCGTCGCTGCCGGATTGCGACCCGAAGAAGATCTTGCCGTTGAAAATCGCCTTGCCGCCTTCGCCTCCGCAGCCTGCCAGCAACAGCAGGCCGGCGGCTGCCAGCCAACTTCCTATGGATTTCATTCGCTTCGCCTTTCCCCTTGATTGAACATCCGCGCAAGATGGCGCGGGGCGGGTAAAAGTCTGAAGCGTCGGGGCCGGGCTAAGTTGTCGCCGCTCTAGGCGGAGGTTGGAGATTTGTCAGCAAATCATCAACATCACCAGCGACCTCGGCCCCAGCGGCCATCGCGGTCGTAGTCATGGTGATGATGGTGATGGCGATGGCCGCGCCAGCCGTAGCCATGGCCGTAACCGTAGGCCGGCGTTTCGTAAACAACGCGCGGTGCCGGATAGACCATCGCCGGCGGCGGCGGTGCGTAGCCGATCATGGGAGGTGGCGGTGCGTAACCGATGACGGGCGGCGGCGCATAGACGACGGCAGGCGCGGGGTAGCCACCGTACTGCACGCTGACGGCGGCGCGCGGCTGTGAAGCGATGGCATTGCCGACGATGGTGCCAACGGCGAAGCCGGCGATCGCGTCACCGCCATGCGCAAATGCGCTGCCGGCGGTGGCGCTGAGTAGCATGAGGGCGGCGATCCTGGTTTTCATGGCGGGCTCCTTGGCCAAACACGGTGCAACCAGTATACGGACAGGAAATTTCCGGTGAAGCGGGAAATTGTGAGCAGCTGTAAGGCCGCCGCCGTCGCGCTTGTCGCCGCGCAAGCGCGAGGCTTCAACGCGCGATCAGGCAGGACTTTTTCGCGTCCGCAAGCACGGCCCGGAAGCGCCGCGCCTGGTCGCGTATCTCGTCGGTGCGCACGGCGCTGCCGCGCTCGCCGGCGATGCCGAGCGCATTCGACGCGGTCTCGAGGCCGACGAAGCTGGCATACGGGATTTTCTCCGCCACCTCGTCGAACGCGCACGAGCATTTGTAGATCATTTCCTGGCGCGGCCTGTCCGGCTGCTCGCGCATGCATTCTTCGACGAAAAGCACGCGATCCAGCGTCGGATAGTCGCTCGTATTCGCATGGGCAGTAGCGATGGCGCACGCTACGAGCGCCAGCAGCAGTGGTAATGTTTTCATCTTTTGACTCCGTTCGTTTCACTGCCTGAAGCCAGCACGGCCGTGTCCAGCAGCGGCACGCGGTACGCGAGCAGAATCGCGACGATCTCCGCGCGGTTCTCGCTGATCAGCGCATCGATCCTGGCCTTCCATGCCTTGTCTTCCTGCCGCACGCCCATCGCGATCGCGAAGTCGAGAGGGCTGCCCGGCGTCGATTGCAGCGGTATCACCGTCAGTGCCGGCGAGCTGACGCGCGCCGCGAAATAGCCGGCGATCGGGCCCCAGACCAGCGCCGCATCTATCCTCCCGGCGGAGAGGTCGCGCTCTATCATTTCGCCGGGATAGCGCTCGGGATCCGCGTTCAGGCTCAGGTAGGGCACGGCCTGCGCGATGAGCCCGTGCTCGGACAGCCATGCCGAGGCCGGCGAGCGCGTATGTAAGCCTATCTTCATCGTCGCCAGCCGGTCTGCCGGCAGCGCGAGGAAGTCGCGCTCGCTGCGCACGCCGGCGGTGCCGCCGTCATTGCGTATCACGAGCGCATGGGTGGAGCGGAAGTAGGGCTGGGTGGTCGCGGTCAGTTCGTAGTCGGCTGGCACGCCGATCACCAGGTCGCAGCGATAGGGTTCTCCGGGCAGCCGATATTTCAGCGTGTTGCGGATGAAACCCATGCGCTGCGGAAAGGATGCGTACTCCAGCTTCCATCCGAGCCGCTTCGCGAGCAGTTCGGCGATCTTGTTCTCGAAGCCTTCGCCTTCCAGGTTCGAGAACGGCAGGTTGTTCGGGTCCTGGCAGACGCGCAGCACGCCGTCGGGCAGGGTTTGCTGCTGTGCGTGCGCCGTCGGCAGATGCGACAGCAACACGGGCAGCGTGATGCACAGCGCGGCAAGGGCTTTCATTCGATCCCCTCCACTTTCGCTTTTTTGATGTCTCCGTTCGAGCGGCCCTTCAGGTACGCGTACAAGCGGTCGATGTTGTCGACCACCTGCGGGTTCTGGCCGAACGACGGCATACCCTTGTCGAGCCGGCCGTTGGTCACGGTGTCGACAAACGCCTGCTTGTCCAGCCGCTTCAGGCTGTCGATAAGCGAAGGGCCGACCATGCCTTCCTGGTTCGCGCCGTGGCAGCGGTCGCAGGCGGCCGAGCGCCAGGCGCGGAATCCCTTCAGCGTGTCGCTGTCGACGCGCACGCCGTCGACCACGGTGTAAAGCTCGTTCCTGACTTCCTGTGCCTGCAACGGCAACGGCACCAGCAACGCAAATGGCGCGGCCAGCGCCGGGCCGATCAGCAGTGACTTTTTCATCATGTCGTCTCCGCGAGATCGCGCGTGATGCGGGCAAGCCGCATCACGCGCTGCACGTCATTCGAGCGTGAACACGGTCAGTGTGCCGCCGAGGGTGGTGTAGTCCTGCAGCTCGCGGTAGCCGCCGACTGCCCCCAGGCCATCGTTGTCTTTCTCGAGACCCGCAGCCATGCCGATGCCGGCCCAGCCGCCGATGCCCGAATACACGCCGACATACTGCTTGCCCTTGTGCATGTAGGTGAACACGTTGCCGATGATGCCGGACGGCGTCTTGAAGCGGAATTTCTCATTGCCGTTGAGGTCGACCGCCTTCAGGTAGCCCTCGAGCGTGCCGTAGAAGACGAGGTCGCCTGCGGTCGCCAGCGCGCCGGACCAGACCGAGAATTTCTCCGGCTTGGACCAGACGATCTTGCCGGTGCCTGCGTCCCATGCAATGAAGTTGCCCATGCCGCCATGGCTGTTCGGTGCGGGGAACATCGCCAGCGTTGCGCCGACATACGGCTGGCCGGCGACGTAGTCGACGCGGAAAGGCTCGTAGTCCATGCAGACATGGTTGGTCGGCACGTAGAACAGCCTGGTCTTCGGATGGAAGGCTGCCGGTTGCTGGTCTTTCGAGCCGAGCGCGGCCGGGCAGATGCCCTTGGTGTTCACGTCCGGACCATTCTGCGCGGTCGAGTATTTCGACACTACCTGCGGACGGCCGCTCTTCATGTCGACATGCGTGGCCCAGTTCACCGCCGGATCGAATTTCTCCGCGACCAGCAGCTCGCCACTCACGCGGTCGAGCGTGTAGCCGAAGCCGTTGCGGTCGAAGTGAACCAGCGCCTTGCGCGTCTTGCCCTTGTGCTGGATGTCCGCCAGGATCATCTCGTTGATGCCGTCGTAGTCCCACTCGTCGAACGGCGTCATCTGGTACACCCATTTCACCTTGCCGGTGTCGAGGTCGCGCGCCCAGATCGCCATCGACCAGCGGTTGTCGCCGGGACGCTGCGACGGGTTCCAGGTCGACGGGTTGCCGGTGCCGTAGTAGACCAGGTTCAGCGCCGGGTCATAGCTGTACCAGCCCCAGGTGGTGCCGCCGCCGGTCTTCCACTGGCCGCCTTGCCAGGTCTTCAGCGACGAGTCGCGGCCGACCGGCGCCATCTTGCCGTCGGTCCAGGTCATGGTCTTGTCGGGATCGACCAGCATCTCTTCGTCGGGGCCGGTACTGTAGCCGCGCCACGCCAGCTTGCCGTCCGACAGGTTATACGCGCTGATATAGCCGCGCACGCCCCACTCGCCGCCGGAGATGCCGGTCAGCACCTTGTTGCCGAAGATGTGAGGCGCATTCGTGTTCACCGCGCCGAGCTTCGCGTCGCCGTTCTTCACGCTCCACACCACCTTGCCGCTCCTGGCGTCGAGCGCGACCAGCATCGAATCGGCCTGCTGCAGGATGATCTTGCCGTCCGCGAAGGCGACGCCGCGGTTGACGGTGTCGCAGCACATCTGCGGGATCACTGCGTTGTCCTGCTTCGGTTCATACTTCCACTTGATCTTCTGCGTGTCGATGTCGACCGCGAACACCTTGTTCGGGAAGGGCGTGTGCATGTACATGGTGTCGCCGACGACCAGCGGCGAGCCTTCATGGCCGCGCAGGACGCCTGTCGACATGATCCACGCGACCTTCAGCTTGCCGACATTGTCCTTGTTGATCTGCTTGAGTTCGCTGTAGCGATGGTTCGCGAAATTCCCCGCCTGCATCGCCCAGTTCGACGGGTCCTGGCTCAGCTTCGCCAGCTCTGCGTTCGCGCCGGCGTCGGCGCTGGCGATGGCAGCGGCAGCAATGCCCGCCCATGCCCACATGGATGTCCTTCTCACGGTCTGTCTCCCTCAGTTTGTCGATGTCCGGGCCGTTCGTGGTCCGTGCGCTATCTGTAGCACCGCGCTTTAAGCAGGGTCAATGAAGCACGATGTACCTGACGGCGTTTTCGTCGCGCCGCAGGCACGTACTAGTACAAAAAAGATGACGATGTTGCGCGCGGTACGACGGCGCATGGGCGAGGACAGGCGCGCGGTTTGCGATAAAGTTACGCGCAGTACCGCCCCGGAACGGCGGTGTCATGAAGGGAGGCGGCATGAAGCTCTTGTCTTTCCTGCAGGACGTCGGGCCCGACCATCGCGGGCGCTATCTGTCGGACATCTGGAAGTTCAGCGACGACGAGATCGAGCGCACGCATGACTTCATCCAGTGGGTGTTCCCGCTGGACGAGCCCAGCGGCGCGCAGCCCGATGCGCCGGTGCTGGAGCCGGCCGAGATCGACCTGATCCACAAGTCCGGCCCGGCCACCATGAACGTCGAGCGCTCGACCGAGTGGTTTCTCGGTTTCCTGTCGCGCAGCCCGCGCTGGCTGGCCGCGTATGACCATAATCATCTGAGGATCACGCGCATGATTCGGTCGAACCGGCTGCTGCTCGGCGAGCTGGCCGCCGAATCGGCGCGGGCGCAGGTGTTGAAGCTGGCCGGGAAGGCGAAGGGGAAGATCAGCGAGACGTCGCTGGGCTACTGGCAGAGGGCCTGAGGCCGCGAAGCGCTCTGGCCGTCAGAAGGCCAGCGACTGCGGCCACACGAATTCGCCGCGTTCCCAGCGGCCTTCGAGCGTTGCGCGGCCGTCGCCGGGTTCGAGGCGCCCGAGCCCCTGGTGGCGGCCGTCGACCAGGTAGCCGGTGTAGCGGTCGCCGTTCGCATAGATGAAATGGCCGAAGCCGGTGATCTGGTCGTTCAGGAACGCGCCGCGATAGTGGCCCCCGGTGGCGAACTGGTAGCTGCCCTGGCCATGCCGGCGGCCATTGACGAAGGCGCCGTCGTAGCGGTCGCCATTGGCCAGCAGCAGCGTGCCCTGGCCATGGATGCGGTTGTTGCGGAATTCACCGACATACTGCTTGCCGTCGGCATAGATCACTGTCGCCCTGCCGACCACCTGTCCGTCGCGGAAGCTGCCAGTCAGGCGATCTCCGTTGGCAAAGACGAAGACGTCCTGCCCGGCGTCGCCCGGCTTGCGCTGCGACGCCTTCATGCGCGCATCGAACCAGCCGAAGTGGTCGCGCACGGGCACGCCGGCGCAGCCGGCGAGGGCCGTGACAAGGGCGAGCAGGGCGAGGGCTTTTGGCGGTCTGGCGTTCATCAGCTGTCCATACAGTCAGGGACTACGCCAATCAATCGGCAGCGGCCGGAAAAACTTGAGGGGCGGTGCCAGCTCGCTTTCCCGTCCGGCAACGGCGACCATGACACAATACCGGGCTGGAACGGAAAAGGCTGCCGCGCCAGCGGCAGGAGAACGATGACGGCGAATACGGAAACCAGCACGATCAACACCGGGAGCGAAGCCCGCGCCTCCCCGCTCGCGATGATCTACCGCTGGCTGTTCGATCCCGATTTCGACGGCGGCTACCAGCGGCAGTTCGAGAGCGCGATCGCGCTGCTGATCGGACTGTCCGTGGTCGCGCTTGTGCTCGAGACCATTCCTGCGATCTTCGCACCTCATGCGCTGGCCTTCCATCTGTTCGACGTGGTCACCGTCATGGTCTTCAGCGTCGAATACCTGCTGCGCGTATTGACTGCGCCGCTGCAGCCGGCATACGCGAACAGCCGCTTCCCGCGCCTGCGATATGCGCTCAGCCCGTATGCCGTGATCGATTTCCTCGCTATCGCGCCGTTCTACCTGATGCTGTTCACGCCGGTTGACCTCGAGGCGCTGCGCGTGCTGCGGCTGATGCGGCTGATGCGCCTGTTGAAGCTGTCCCGGCAGCTGGTGCCGGCCTGGCGGGAATTCCGGCAGCTCAATGAAGGCGCCAGCTTTCGCGAAAAAATGTTCGCGCTGCTCGAGCCGACCGGCCACTCCGGCAAGCTGCACCTGTATGTCGACAATTTCATCGTGTTCTGGATTGCGCTGTCGATGATTTGCGTGGTGCTGGAGTCGGTCGCCTCGATCCACACGCTGTTCGCTGCCGAGTTCCGCTGGGTCGATGACATCGCTTTCCTGGTGTTCTCGATTGAATATGCGGCGCGGCTCTACAGCGCGCCGGAGAATCCGCTTTACCAGAACCTGCGCTGGCCCCGCTGGGCGCACATCCGATCCGGCACGGCCATCATTGACCTGCTGACTATTCTGCCTTTCCTGCTGGAGCACTTCCTGCCTTATCCGCTCGACCTGCGCTTCCTGCGCGTGTTCAGGCTCACGCGGATGCTGAAGCTGACCCGCTACACGTCGGCCACGGTGACGCTGCTGCGCGTCGCGCAGCGCGAATGGCAGATCATTGCGGCATCGGTCTTCATCATGCTGCTGCTGGTGGTGCTGACTGCGTCGCTGGGCTACCTGTTCGAGCACGACGCGCAACCGGACAAGTTCGAGAACATTCCGCAGGCCATCTACTGGGCCGTGGTGACGCTGGCCTCGGTGGGCTACGGCGACATCTCGCCCATCACGCCGATGGGGCGCCTGCTGACCGTGGTGCTGGCGCTGGCCGGCATCGGCATCTTCGCGATCCCTGCCGGCCTGCTGGCCTCGGCTTTCACGGATCAGCTGCGAATCGACCGCGAAGGCTTCACCAAGCGGCTGCTGGAGGTGTATTCCGACGGCGTGGCCGATCCCCGCGAGCAGCAGGAGATCGTCGCCGAGGCCGAGCGCCTGCATCTGTCGGAGGCCGAGTTCGAGCGGCTGGCCGAGCAGGCAAAGAAGCAGTTCCAGTCCTCGCTGGAGGCGAACGAACTGAACTTCGGTCAGCTGATGCTGGATGCAAATGCACATCCGGAATTCGCTGCCGAGCAGTTCCGGATCATGGTCGAGCAGCTGCAGCTGATCGTGCGCGTCACCGGCGAGGATAAGCTGGCCGGCACCATGCCTCGCGGCAGCGACGCCGCCTTGCGGGTCCTGCGCGCGCTATCGCCCGCGAAACCGCCGCCGAGGCGCCGAGATGTTCCGCCGGCAGACGCAGGATCGCAGCTGTTCTGATCCTTGATAGCCGGATCGCGGAAGCATTGAGGCACAGAACCCTGTCCGGGAAATGTTGTCTGAGCCTCAATGAATCGTGCGCTCCGCATCACAGGCTTGGCATTGCTGGTGGGTGCGGCACTGCTTGCGATCTTGCTGGTCATCGTCGCCAACTTCGACTGGAACCGCGCCAAGCCGTGGCTTGCCGATAAGCTCCGCAATGCCACCGGCCGGCCTTTCGCGATCAATGGCGACCTCAGCGTGTCGTGGCGGCGGCCGCCGGAGACGCAAGGACTGTGGCGCTACATTCCATGGCCGCACTTCCACGCGGAGGACGTCACGCTCGGCAACCCCGGCTGGGCCGCCACCGGCCCGTTGATGGCGAAAGTGCCGGATGTCGACGTCAGCCTGAACCTGCCGCGCCTGTTGGCAAAGGACATCGTCATCGAGCAGCTGCGGCTGTCCGAGCCTGCGCTCGTGTTCGAGAAGCAGGGCGAGCAGAAGAAGAACTGGCAATTCGCGCCGCAGCAGGGTGACGGCGGAGGTGGCTGGACCTTCGAGCTGAAAAGCCTGGCAATTGCCAGCGGCAACGTGCGCTATGTCGAGCGCGAAAAGAAGACCGACGTCGCGCTCAGGATAGAGACCGAGCCCGACGGCAGCGCACGCTGGACGGCATCCGGCAGCTACAACGCGGAAAGGCTCGACGGCCATGGCCGGGCTGGCTCGCTGCTGGCCTTGCGCACGGCCGGGGTGCGCTACCCGGTCGACGCCGACGTGACGCTCGGCAGCACGAAGATCAGCGCGAAGGGCAGTGTGACCGATCCGTCAGCGCCGACTGCGCTCGACATCCGGCTCAAGCTCACCGGCGCCAGCATGGCCGACCTGTTCCCGATCACCGGGCTGCTGCTGCCAGAGACGCCGAAGTTCAACACCGAGGGGCGCGTGGTCGGCAGCATCGCGCCGCGCAGGGTCGACTTGCGCTATGAAAAATTCACCGGGCTCGTCGGCGAAAGCGATATCGCCGGCACGCTGCATTACCGGCAGCGGGAGCCGCGTGCCAGCCTGGTCGGTGAGGTGGTGTCGAAGCGGCTGCGGCTTGTCGATCTCGGGCGGCTGATCGGCTCCGGCAGCAAGGGCGACAAGCCGGGCGACATTGCGCAGCCCAAGGGGCGCGTGCTGCCGGTCTCGCCGTTCAAGACGGACCGCTGGGACAAGATGGATGTCGACGTCCGAATTGCCGGCACGCAGGTCATCCGGCGCGAGGCGCTGCCCATCGATGATTTTGCGGCACGCATCGTGATGCAGGATGGCGTGCTGACGCTCGACCCGCTGCGCTTCGGCATCGCCGGCGGTCGCCTGAACGGCAAGGTGAGGATAGACGGACGCGATGATCCGGCGCAGGGCTCGATGGACCTGCAGGCGCGGGGCCTGCATCTGGCGAAGCTCTTTCCGAAGGTGGGCGATGCGCCGGCCAGCGTGGGCACGCTGGGCGCGGGCGCAAAACTTGTCGCGAGCGGAAATTCCGTCGCCGCCTTGCTGGGCTCTGCGAACGGCGAGATGAGTGCCGTGATCAGCCGAGGCACGGTCAGCAAGTTCGTGCTGGAGGCGGCGGGGCTGAACATCGCCAATGCAGTGCTGACCAGGATGTTCGGCGACTCGCAGGTGCAGATGAACTGCATGGTGGCCAACTTTGACCTGAAGCAGGGCATCGCACGGCCGCGCGTATTCGTGCTCGACACGCGTGACGCGACGATCAATGTCGGCGGCGCGATCAACCTGCAGGGCGAGCGTTACGACCTGACGCTGCATCCGCAGAGCAAGGGCCTTCGCGTGCTGTCGCTACGCTCTCCGCTCTATGTGCGAGGCAGCTTCGGCGACCCCGACGTCGGCGTCGACAAGCGCTCGGTTGCCTTGAAGGCCGGCGCGGCCACGGTGCTTGGCGTGGCCGCCGCACCGGTCGCCGCACTGCTGGCGCTGATCAATCCCGGCGAGAGCGAACAGAGTCCCTGCGCGAATTTGCTGAAGGGGCGGCGATGAGCTGGCGCCGGCTGACGCCGAGCGACTGGTGGTGGCTGCTGAAGACGGCCGCCTCGTCGTGGCTTGACGACTACGCGCCGAGCATGGGCGCGGCGCTCGCGTATTACACGATGTTCTCCATCGCGCCGCTGCTGCTGATCGTGATCTCGGTCGCGGGCCTCGTGTTCGGCGTCGACGCGGCACGCGGCGAGATCAGCGCGCAGCTGCAAGGGCTGATCGGCACCGACGGCGCGCATGCGATCGAGGGACTGTTGGCGCGCGCGAACAAGCCTGCTACCGGCATATTGTCGACGCTGGCCGGCCTGGTGTTGTTGTTCATCGGCGCGACCACGGTGTTCGCAGAGTTGCAGGACGACCTGGATCGCATCTGGCGCGCGCCGCGCCGCAAGCAGGCCGGTGTGCTGGTGCTGCTGAGGGCGCGGCTGCTGTCGTTCGGGCTGATACTCGGGCTCGGCTTTCTGATGATCGTGTCGCTGATCCTGTCGGCCGCGCTGGCTGCGCTGGGCAAGTGGTGGGGGCCGTGGTTCGGCGACTGGCTGACGATTGCGCAGGTGCTGGACTTCGCGATCAGCTTCGCGCTCCTCACCGCAATGTTCGCGATGATCTACAAGCTAATGCCGCGCGTGAAGGTCGCGTGGTCGGATGTGTGGACGGGCGCGTCGGTGACGGCGCTGCTGTTCACGATTGGCAAATACCTGATCGGCCTCTACATCGGCAACAGCGGCATCAGTTCCGTGTTCGGCGCGGCCGGCTCGCTGGTGGTGATGCTGTTGTGGGTGTATTACTCGGCGCAGATTTTCCTGCTGGGCGCAGAGTTTACCTGGGCGTATGCGGGAAAGTTCGGCTCGCGTGCGGGCTCCGGGCCTCGACTGGCTCAGTAACCGTTGAAAAGGAAGTCGATCGCTGCCGTGATTCGATGTCGAGTTCGCGCACCCATTCGACCAGTTCGGGATCCTGAATGACGGATGCGGCCGGAGCAGCGGGTTCGTGTGACGGTCGTGCCATCGCGGTAGTCCTCGAGAAGGAAAGAGGCCACGCCAGGCAGGCCAGATCGGCAACACAATCTGATTTGGGTTGTTTTCCGTTCGGTTCGCCGAAGCTCTGCGAGGCTTGGCTTGCTTGTTCCCGAGCCCGAGATGAGGCAAGCGCGCCGGGTCTTCCATCACCGGTTCGACGACCTCGACTTTGCGCTGTGCGGTCGCTGCTCGACGAGTTCACGCAGGCCGAACCAACCCTGCTCGGGCCAGATTAATTTCCGTTATGTAATTTATCAGTGAGTCAGCGCCTGCGCCTTCATGATGCAGCGCAAACCTGAAGTCGATAGGGCTAACTTGTCGGTAGCAGCCTATCCCACCTGCTTGGGAATTACCGTCTAATGATGGCAATTGTTGCCCAGGAGACAGAATTGCACCGCCTGCGATTTCCGCAGAACTATGACTACCCCGGCGCATCGTCCGACTTCTTCAGGCTCGTCGCCTGGGTTTCGGGCGTGTTGCTGCTGGTCGTGCTGCTTTGGGTGGCCACCGAAAGAGAAATCGGCAAGGACAAGGGCGAGACGCGCAGCATCGCGATGCGTCAGGCCGAGTCCTTTGCCAACTCTTATGCGGCGCAGCTCGACCATGTCACCGAGCAGATTGACCGGCTGACGCTGGCCATCGCTTACCAGTGGGCTGATGCGCCGCAGCGCGTGGACCTTGCTCGCGATCGCGAGCGCGGGCTCTTTCCGAACCGGTTCAGCTTTTTCATTTCCATCGTCGATGCCCGCGGGCGCGTGCTTCGCACGTCGGCCGAGCCGCAAATGGTGGTGAATTTTTCCGACACGGCTTTCTTCCGGCATCATCGCCGGCATTGCTGCGACGGGCTGGTGATCACGGGTCCGGAGTACGGCCCTCTCGTTGGCCGGCAGGTGATCCGCTTCTCGCGGCGGCTCGACGATATCCAGGGACGTT
>JACCDH011516330.1_pt1 | contig 27402 bp, 24 predicted proteins | sample 7442481 | NCBI WGS metagenome assembly JACCDH01 (sample SAMN15323433, study PRJNA562643) | freshwater metagenome | isolation source: river surface water | place: USA:Blue River Watershed | collected 2017-08-15 | reverse complement strand
GAATCAGGTCATACGAAGGATTTGGACGGCATTTGTGCTTTTGTGGGGATTGATAAGAACTTATTGAAGATGGTGAATTCGCCGATGGGCAAATTGTTCGGAAAGTTCATGTAAAGTTAATCTCTTGGTAGTAAAGACTTTCAATTTTGCCTAAAAACCATTAGATTTGCAGGCATCTAATCGCGCGTCAGCATAACAATTTAATGAAATATAAAAGAATACTACTGAAGTTAAGTGGAGAAGCCCTGATGGGTGACCAACAGTATGGCATTGATCCGAAAGTATTGGAGCAATATGCCAACGAAATCAAAGATACCATAGCCTTAGGCGTAGAAGTCGCCGTAGTAATTGGAGGCGGAAATATTTTCAGAGGCGTTCAGGGTGTTCAGGGTGGAGTTGTAGACAGAGCACAGGGCGACTACATGGGTATGTTAGCCACTGTTATCAACGCCATGGCATTACAAGGAGCTTTAGAAAAGTTAGAAGTTAAAACCAGATTGTTATCTGCTATTAAAATGGAACAGATTTGTGAGCCATTTATCAGACGAAGAGCCATTCGCCATTTAGAAAAGGGCAGAGTGGTGATTTTTGGTGCTGGTACTGGTAACCCATATTTTACAACCGATACGGCTGCTTCATTGAGAGCTGTAGAGATTGAAGCCGACTTAATATTGAAAGGCACACGTGTTGATGGTGTTTACACAGCTGATCCGGAGAAGCACAGTGATGCTAAAAAATTCGATACAGTTACTTTTAGCGAAGTATACGAGAGAGGCTTAAGCATTATGGATTTAACCGCGATTACCCTATGTCAAGAAAACAATTTACCAATTTTGGTATTTGACATGAACAGACAAGGCAACTTAAAGCGCCTGATGATGGGTGAGAAAGTTGGAACTTTGGTGAGTTAATCCAATTAAGATATAAAATGAAAGTCCCCTTGCTTGAGTAAGTAAGGGGACTTTTTTATTTATTCCGGTTCTTTCTCGTAGTCGAGTTCCAGTCCCCAGAACTTCATTTGCTGTAAGCACCAGGCTTGGCGTTTTTTGGTATAGGCGCTTGGGTATTGTATAGAGAATTTTCGTGGATTAGGGAGTACAACGGCCATGAGTGCGGCATTTTTAGCCGTTAATTTTTTAGCCGATTTGTTGAGGTATTCGTGAGAGGCCGCTTCGACGCCATAGACACCATTGCCAAATTCGATGACATTGAGGTAAACTTCCATGATGCGTTCTTTGCTCCAGAAGGTTTCAATGAGGAAAGTGAAGTAGACTTCGAAACCTTTTCTGATCCAGCTTCTGCCATGCCATAGAAAAACGTTTTTCGCTGTTTGCTGACTGATGGTAGAGGCACCTCGGCGTTTGGATTTGCCTTTTTGCTCCATCTTCTCGTTAAACTTAAGCGCCTTTCTGATGGCACCGTAGTCGAAGCCGTTGTGCTTAAGGTAGTTTTGATCTTCGGCGCACACCACTGCTAATTGTATGTAGGGAGATATTTCTTCCAGCGGCACCCAGTCGCGGTAGAGTTTCACAGTTTCGCCATCCAATTTTTGTTCGACACAGCGCTGGTACATATAGAAAGTGTAGGGAACGGGCACCCATTTAAACAGGAGCACAGAAGCTACACTAAGAATGATAAAACCGAGCACGATGCGTTTGATCCATTTCCAGATAAACGACCATACAAAGAATTTGGCAAAGAATGCTGTGAATGCAGGCATGGAGGCAAAGGTAAATGTGATTCGGGTAAAAATGAAATTTTTTGAGTTGCAGTGTTTTGACCTGCCAGGTCATCTGCGCGCATGCCTTAGCAGACCTGTTAGGTCTTGTTTAGAGGAGGATTTGAGGGTGTGAAAGTAAGATTTTTGTAGATAGTTTTCTACAAAAAGCGACCTAGCAGGTCTAGACCTGCTAGGTCGTCTGCGCGCAGGTCTATGCTGAAATTATGGGTAGCTTATTTTCTGTATTTTATAAGTCAAATTCTGAAAAATAATTTGAAGGAATATAGAAAGTGAATTTTTGTACCTATTTTTTGTAGTGGGTTTTACAAGATTAATAATATTAAGATAAAGAACAGTTCTATAAAAAAAGTCTTATTTTTGGGATTGAATAAACTAAATGAAGCTCCTATTAATATTGTTTTTGATAAGTCTTATTTCCTGCGACACCAATGAGGCAGGGTATACCCCGCCAGGGATATTTACATCAAATCAGTACACTTATGAAGTAAGTGCGAAAGTTTTTAAAAATGGAATTGAGGATTTACGATTAGTGAATTTTTTTCACGGTGCAGAAAAAGATGCTGATAAAATTTTTATAAGTGACAACCGCCAGGTGTTTGATAAAATTGATTCGGTTTTTTATCTGCCATTTAACATCAAAAGCGACACAAGTATATTTTGTTTTGAAAGAAGGGATTTGACTAAAGACACTATTTGTTTAGGCTATAATAGGGTGATGACAACAGGCTGGAGTCACGAAGTTTATATGGCATTGAGGGGTATAAAAATACTTAAATGCTCATCTGGAATATTGTTGGATAGCAGCACCATTAGTCAGCGAAATGATTTAAGACAAGGCGAATATATGGATTTGAAAGTGGAGTTAAAGATTAAATTACGATGAAAAGAGTCTTGTTATTGGCAATGTGTCTTTCTGTTTTATCTGTATTTGCACAGCGTGTGAATATTGATTCAAGCAAACAAGTTTTACTAGGCGTTGACTTGACACAATGGACGTATTTTGTTTCTCCACATAAAACAGGCCTGAACATTGGATTAAGTGGTCAATATAAACTACTAAAGCAATTGTCGCTTAGCTCGGCCCTGTATTTTAATGATGTTTCAAATAGTCGTGGGAATGGTTACATTAATATGTCTGATTATCGTTCTCGAGGATATTGTATTAAATTAGGTGTTCAGACGGGGGTTAAATTATACAGCACAGCACGTAGCAGACATAGTTTAGTGACAGGTCTATCTTATGGACGTGTTAATTTCAGGGAGTCAGGTGTCATGAATACCAGGAGTAAGTATTGGGGTGATGAAATGAAAGTATTTAGCACCCCCGCCAAAATTGCAGATTGCATGGAATGGACTTTTGGTTATGAATTTATAGGTGTGAAACGCTCTTTTAAGTTTCAGTATTACAGCATGTTCATGGCTTATGATAGTAAAGAGATTATCGACAACAATATCGCAGCAGGCTATAGATCTGTGTTTTTGCCTGGATATGGATTTTATAAAATGGGAATCAATTGTATTTATTCTTTCAATTTACATAATATTCATTGAGGAGATATGTGAATTAATTGACTTTTTAAAGGAAACGGTTGGGTCGCCTGCAATTTTATGCTGACCTTGCAGGTATTGTTTAGGGGGAGATGAGAGGATTTTAAAGTGAGATTTTTGTAGATAGTTTTCTACAAAAAACGACCTAGCAGGTCTAGACCTGCTAGGTCGGGAAAAACCCAGGTTACTCGGGGGGAATAAAATCTTTAAAAATTTTTAATTAAACACGTTGACATCCGCGGCTTCAAACACTTTGGTTTTGGCGTTGTAGCGGTTGCCTTTTTCGAGGATATGAACAATGAAGTTTTCGACAGAGATAGGTTGACCCTCTTCGATGTCGGCGATATTGTTGTGGCGGATATGTCGACCATCGATAATGATAACAGCTCCGCTGCCAATGGCTTCCATTTCATGGCCATTTCTGATGATGACACCGGTATCTTCGCCGAGTCCGATGCCTATAGCTGATGGGTTTGAGGCAACCGCTTGAGCAAGTCGCGCAAAACGACCACGTTTATTGAAATGCGAATCGATGATAACATCTTTGATAAATGCCAAACCAGTGGTGATTTTTACTTCACCTTTTAGGTGGGCGTCGGTAGCATTACCCTGGTAGATCATGGTATTAGACATGGCCATCGCACCAGCGCTCGTTCCTGCAATAATGAAGCGTTCGTTTTCGTAACGGCGATGAAGGATTTCCAAGAATTCTGTGCCGCCGAAAATAGAAGTTAGTCGCAATTGATTGCCACCACTAAACATAATGGCATCACATTGTTTAAGTCGCTCGCAGTATTCTGGCATCATGGCATCTTCGCGGTTGCGAATTTTCATGTGACCAACATTGGTGCAGCCTAGTTTTTTGAAGGCATCCAGGTAGTTGTCACCTACTTCATCCGGAATTTGGGATGCGGTTGTGACAACCTCAATGCGCGCATTGTCTTTGTTGATTTCTTTAACGATATTTTTAAGAATACCGATTTCGAAGAAGTTAAGATTGTTTCTTGAGATGATACCCAGTTCCAGATCTGTACCTTTGTCTTCTGCTCCCCCCACTGAAATTAAAATGCCTTTTGGCTCTGAATGCGACATGTATTATGGTTTAGAAAGTGCAAAGTTAAGACATTGTTAGGAATGCCTAATTAGAAGATATTGACATAAATACTGACAAGGTGTCAATAAAAAATGTCACTCTTAATAGGAATGGCAGAAAACTGTCTGTTGGCATGGTTCGTGATAAGATAGAGGAGAATAAACAAATAATAATTACATTACATATGAACATCAAACCATTAGCAGACAGAGTATTGGTAGAGCCGGCAGCGGCCGAGATCAAAACAGCAGGCGGTATCATTATCCCTGACACAGCCAAAGAGAAGCCTCAAAGAGGAATTATCGTAGCTGTGGGTAGTGGAAAAAAAGACGAGCCTATGACTTGCAAACCGGGTGATACCGTATTGTATGGTAAGTATGCCGGCACAGAGATCAATGTAGAAGGAAAAGACTATTTGATCATGAGAGAAAGCGACATTTTCGCAATTATTTAATCATTAACAAAAACAAAAGCGTATAATTAACAATGGCAAAATCAATTCATTTTAACATAGAAGCCCGTGAGGGTTTAAAACGTGGTGTTGATGCATTAGCGAATGCAGTAAAAGTAACACTTGGTCCGAAAGGCAGAAACGTTGTAATCGGCAGAAAATATGGTTCACCTTTAGTTACCAAAGATGGTGTTTCAGTAGCAAAAGAAATCGAGTTAGAAAACGAAATCGAAAACATGGGTGCACAGATGGTGAAAGAAGTGGCCAGCAAAACTGCTGATTTAGCAGGTGATGGTACCACTACTGCAACTGTATTGGCACAAAGCATCGTTACTACAGGATTGAAGAACGTAGCAGCAGGCGCTAATCCAATGGATTTGAAACGTGGAATCGAAAAAGCCGTTGCAGCTACTGTAGATTCATTAAAGAAATTATCTAAAGAAATCGGCGACGATAATAAAAAAATCGAACAGGTTGCTACTATCTCTGCGAACAACGACAATGCAATTGGTAAACTGATTGCAGAAGCGATGGAAAGAGTAGGTAAAGATGGTGTCATCACTGTAGAAGAAGCAAAAGGAACTGATACAACTGTAGAAGTGGTTGAAGGTATGCAATTCGACCGCGGATACCAATCGGCTTATTTTGTTACCAACACCGAGAAAATGGTAGCAGATTTGGAGAATGCTTACATTTTGATTTTTGACAAGAAAGTAAGCAACATGAAAGACTTACTTCCAGTATTGGAGAAAGTGGTTCAAACAGGTAAGCCATTATTGATCATCAGCGAAGAAGTAGAAGGCGAAGCATTGGCTACTTTGGTGGTGAATAAAATCAGAGGTTCTCTGAAAATTGCAGCTGTAAAGGCGCCAGGATTCGGCGATAGAAGAAAAGAAATGTTGCAAGACATAGCGGTATTAACTGGTGGAACTGTCATCAGCGAAGAGCAAGGCAGAAAATTAGAAGACGCAACAATGGAAGATTTAGGTAGAGCCGATAGTATTACTATCGATAAAGACAATACCACTATCGTAGGCGGTGCAGGCAATAAAGAAGCCATCGAAGCCCGTATCAACCAAATCAAAGCTCAGATTGAAAACACTACCAGTGATTACGACAGAGAAAAACTTCAAGAGCGTTTGGCTAAATTAGCTGGCGGTGTAGCGGTGTTATACATTGGTGCTGCCAGTGAAGTAGAGATGAAAGAGAAGAAAGACAGAGTAGATGATGCATTACATGCCACCAGAGCTGCTGTAGAGGAAGGTATCGTACCAGGTGGTGGTATCGCATATATCAGAGCTGTTGAATCGTTAGAAAAGCTGAAAGGTGAAAACGATGATGAGAATACCGGTATTGCGATTGTGAAACGCGCTCTAGAAGAGCCATTGCGTCAGATTATTGCAAACGCAGGCGGCGAAGGTTCTATCATTGTTCAGAAAGTAAAAGAAGGCAAAGACGACTTCGGTTACAATGCCCGTACAGAGCAATATGAGAACCTTATCAAGTCGGGCGTAATTGATCCTACTAAAGTGAGTCGTGTTGCATTAGAAAATGCTGCATCGGTATCAAGCATGATTTTGACTACAGAATGCGCATTAGTTGAGATTAAAGAAAAAGAAGCTCCGCATGCACATGGCGCACCAGACATGGGCGGAATGGGCTATTAATTTCGGATAAGTTAAAGAAAGATCCCCGCGACTGAGAGGTTTGCGGGGATTTTTTTTGGGGGGTAGAGATCAAAATGTATTGACCTGGCAGGTCTAGACCTGCTAGGTTGTTTTTTGTAGAAGGTAAACTACAAGAGTAGTGACCTGCTAGGTCGCAATTTGTGGCAATCATTTTACAATCAATACGAAGGGGTTTTATTTGTTTTTTCAAACTTTGAATCTCAATTCAGCGTTAACCTGGCAGGTCTAGACCTGCTAGGTTGTTTTTTGTAGAAGTCAATCTACAATTACTCCTACTTACATGTTCTGTCTTCTGTTTGCCTTAACAGACAAAATAGTTGGCGTTATTTTATGAATTGTGGTATTTTGTGAAAATCCATTACATTTGAAGTACATGTCAAAACTAATTGCTCTGTTATTTCCTTGTTTCTGTTTTGTTGCAGTTTATGCCCAAACAGAGCTTGCTGTTGATACTGATTCCAGTAGTAAAGAAAAAATTCACAATGAAATTTTTAAAGTCAATCTATTTCCCATGATCGGCGGCAAACTCTCATTTGATTATGAAATTGGGATAGATTCCAAGTCAAGCAAAGCTAGTTTGCTGTTTGGTGTGGATGCTTTTGGCGTGTTTCCAGTAACGCAGTATAGCGCGAATAAGCCAAAAGGTTATGCCGGTGCATTGACTTATAGAAAGTATTTCAGTTCTAGTAATGCACATCCTTTGGATGGTAGCTTCGTACAGTTAAGTGGTCGTGTAGGGGTATTGAGCCATGTTGAACAACGTTCTATTATGGTGGCACCTAGTCAATATGTATCGATCGACGAAAGGATCAATAATACCCATGCAACATTCTTTTTGGGGATAGGAAAACAATATGTTTTGTATGACAGATTTGCCTTGGAATATTCTATGGGCGTAGGAGCATATATTGGCAATAATGATTTGTCAAAAGAGACCTATTATTCGATTTCACCTCAAAATACGCCTACCATATTTGGTTTTTGGAATTACGAAGACACCCCGCTGGCGCTGACATTCGGTATAAAGATAGGTTATGTCTTTGGCGGGTTTATGAATTAATTTTAAGAAGAGATTAGAGCCGACCTAGCAGGTCTAGACCTGCTAGGTCTGTTTTTGTAGAGGAAGAACTACAAGAGCCCCAACCTGCCAGGTCGCAATTTGTAGATGATGTTATACAAAATTTATATAACCTTCCAGGTCTAGACCTGCTAGGTCGGTTTTTGTAGAATACATGTTACAACAACCAAAATTCCACCCATCTTCGTTCTCTTTCTCATTCTCGCTCTCATTCCCAACCTGCTAGGTCGGTTTTTGTAGAATACATGTTACAATAACCAAAATTCCTCCCATCTTCGTTCTCTTTCTCATTCTCGCTCTCATTCCCAACCTGCTAGGTCACTTTTTGTAGTACCCCTCGCACAAAACTTACGAAAGTTTTCGACCTTCTCAGATCAATTACAATAGTATTTTCTTGTACCTTCGCACCTGCACACCCAATTAACATCCCTACTTCTATGACAAACCCAATCATACGTTTAGCCGATTATTCAGAAATTCCAGATGTTATTGAAATCCTGGAAGAGCTGGGACTCGATATGGAAGATCTCGATGAAGATGATTGGATGCTGGCGATCGTTAAAGGCGAAGTGGTTGGGGTGGCCCGACTCCGCTACTATGAGGATGCCTGCGAACTGGCATCTCTTGGTGTGCTCGAAGAACATAGGGGCAAAAAAATTGGAAAAGCGATTGTACAGACTTTACTCGCAGATGCCGGTGTAGATGAGGTCTTCGTAGTCACTGATATTGCTGATTACTTTAAATCGATCGGATTTAATGAGGTCGAAACATACCCGCAAAGCATTCAGGATAAATACAACAGATGCCTAAGCGAACTGCAATGCCAGTCACCTAAAGTGCTGGTCAATCTCCTTAATAAAATCTAAAAGTTACTTCAGCTGTTTTAAAGCTAATTCTGAAATCGTATTGCCAATAGATAAAGAGCTGGTAGCGGCGGGACTGGGAGCATTCAGTACATGAATCTGACCCGGAAGTTCTTTGATGTAGAAATCATCAATCAAGCCGCCATCTTTGTCACATGCCTGCGCTCTCACGCCTGCACCACCTGGCTCTAAGTCGCTCTTCTGAATCTCTGGTAATAACTTCTGTAAGGCAGTTGTAAAGGCACTTTTGCTGAAGGATCTGTAAAATTCACCAAAACCTGTCTTCCAATACTTCTTGGCCACTTTGATAAAACCACCCCAGGTTAATGATTCAAATAATTCAGATAAATTGATGTGAGATTTCTTGTAGCCTTCTCTCCTAAAAGCCAATACAGCATTCGGTCCCGCTTCAATCTCGCCATCTATTCTGCGGGTGAAATGCACGCCTAAAAATGGGAAGTTTGGATCTGGTACAGGATAAATTAAATGCTTAACCAATTGTCTTTTCTCCTTTTTTAATGAGTAATACTCGCCTCTGAAAGGAATGATCTTAACCTGTAAATCTTTGATGGTGAATGCTGCAATCTTGTCGCAATACAATCCTGCGCAGTTGATGATCAGTTTACTTTCTATCTCGCCTTTACTAGTGCTGATGCAGATTTTGCCATTATTGTCTTTAACGCCAGTTACTTTGGTGTTCAGCATCAAATGACCACCGGCTTGCTGAAATACTTCTGCATATTTAGCGGCTACGACTTTGTAATCGACGATGCCAGTTTGTGGGACTACCAGTCCTCTAACGCCGTATGTATGTGGTTCTATAGCTTTGATTTCGTCCGTATTGATGTAACGCAACCCTTTCAGTCCGTTTTCTACCCCTCTGTTGTAAATATTATCCAGAGCAGTTAATTCAGAATCAGATGTGGCGACGATGATTTTACCACAAAGCTCATACGGAATGTTGTGTTTATCGCAGAATTCAATCAGCATGTGGTAGCCATCGATACAATTTTTGGCTTTTAAACTGCCCGGTTTGTAATAGATGCCGCTGTGAATTACACCGCTGTTGTTGCCAGTCTGGTGTGCTGCCACTTTGTTTTCTTTTTCTAATACAACAACATTAAGTTCAGGTTGTTTTTCTTTTATCTTAAGTGCTGTGGCCAGTCCGACGATGCCGGCGCCAACAATGGCAATATCGTATGTCATTGATTCAGGGTATTGTTATCTTTTGGTTCTTTGTATTCCAGTAATTCTATTCTCGCTTTTAGTTCTTCAATGAGTTTAGTTTTTCTTTTTGAATGTCTGCTGATAGGCCATAATGCCACTATAGCGATCAATATGCCCAGCATGAAACAAATCACAAACCATAATACCAATGGTGCATTGATCTCCCAGAAGTACATCTTTACGGTCGCGGGAAAACTGTTCTGTACCGAAAATACTACCAGCAATAAAACGATGACCGTTCCAATAATGATTTTTGGAATATGGTTTTTTGAGGATTCTTCTGTTGGTGTCATAAGGCTTGTTTTGGGCAAAGTTAATGATTTTCTTCTTTTTACTTACATCAGGTAATGCTTCTTGAAATTCGACCATTCTCTTAAGTGTATCAACAATGGTAAATGCAGCAACCTGCCACCGAAACGCATGTTGCGCCATAATCTCAGATAATGGAAACGTATGATCAAATGAAAAAAAACATCAGTATTGCTTTTTTGCAATTGTTTGAGCACTTTTAAAATATATCTTGCCTGAACTTGATCGAGACTGGTATTGTTATACAGAAAATGCACAAAACCGGATTTTTCTTCATCATTCAATTGCACCTGCAGTGATTGCCATTTGACTTGCCACAAAGTATTCAAGTTTTCCTGAAAATGTCCAGCAGTTCTCTTGCGCTCTAATTCGGCACCAGTGGTCATGTGGTAATAAGTGAGGTAGTTCGGTAAATTGGCGAAACGTTTCTTGTCTCTTAATCGGTACCATAACTCGTAGTCTTCAGCAGTATTGGCAAATGCTTCGTTGTAAAAGATGTTTTCTTTAACATAAAAATTGCGCGACATCACAGCCGGCTGAATAATACAGTTTTTAAACCACAGACAATGGTAAATATCTTCGTGCGATGTCGGCAATTGCTTGCTGGGTAAATCTTCATTATCGGTCCATATCCATGAGCCGAGAATATCTGTTTTGGGATGGTCTTTGAAATAAGCCAATTGTGTAGCAATGCGCTCAGGCAACATCTTATCATCTGCATCTAACCAAGCTATAAACGTGCCTTTCGCCAGTTTTAATAACTGATTTCTGGCAGCCGCTATGCCTTTGTTTTCGCCGTTTTCATGGAGCTGTATTCTTTCATCTTTGATATCTTTGACAACTTCCGAGGTGTGGTCGACGCTACCTGTATTGAGTACAATTATCTCAATGTTTTCATATGTTTGGGCACAACACGATGCAATGGCTGCTCTGATGGTTAGAGCCGATCGGTAGGCAGGAATTAATATAGATACTAATTCTGACATATTGTTTTCAACCATTTTTGAGCGGTTTTTATATCGTATTTGTTGAAGAAATCTGTATCAGCCTGCATCCATAAATGCTCAGTTATACAAGTGTAAGCTTCATCAACTGAGTTGACGATGATGCTATTGCTTTCCTTTAATAAATCGCCAAGACCACCGCTTTTATAACCTAATACAGGTGTGCCCACTAATAAACTTTCGTGCGCAACTCTGTTCCAACCTTCCTTTACTCTGCTGAGTGCCAGAGTGCATTCGCAACGTGCCATATGGTCGAGATAGTCACTAAAATGCTCATATTTAACAATGTCGTAATAAGATCTGCCTACACGGTGTAGTCGTTCATCCAATGTGCTGAAATAGCAGTAATAGCCAACTGTGTTTAATCGTTTGGCTAAGTCAAAAATAGCAGAATCATTTTTGCTGGAATATTGTCCCAGATGAATCCATTTATTCTTTCTCTGATTGCCGGCTTCTCTGTAAATATCCAATTCAAACAAATTTGGAAACAGATACACATGTTGGATTTTTTTCTCCGTTTTAAAATAATTTAGCCAGTAGGGTGCCACTGCAATAAGTTTGATACGACTGTCCTTGTTTTGGGCGAGGATTTTAAACAATATCTTATAATAGAGCTTCATTAACCCTGATTTGCCGTCATTGTCATCAAAGTTATGCAAGACAATCCAAACTTGTTTTTTGTTAAAGTGATTACGCCAAATCGCAGGGATAGCTGTTCTGGCGGTGGTGATGTTGATATCACCATTGCTTTTTAAAAACGACCAGAACAAGAGGTACAGATAGTCAATCCATGTCTCAAAAAGTTTTTCTTGTCGATAGGTTTTTTTTGTGACAGTTTCATTGACTCCAAAATACTCGGCACAGGCATTCAATAACCGACTTTCGTGCTGATAGCCGCCGCTTTTATGAGGACCGTGACTGATGTAGTGGATGTTCATCGTTGCTTGCTACGAGTATATCTGCAGCAGAACAAAGTTACAACATTTTTTCAAAGCCCGTATGCGTTAAAAAGAGAAGTAAATAAATGGCGTCATTTCGCTGTCCATGGTCTGGTAAATCATAATAACAGTAACAACAGTTATGGCCACTTTGGCCCATACCGGCGACTTGATGAACATTTTCTTGTATTGCCATTTGATATTATCAGGCAACCAGTGCACCACAAATGCCAAGGCCAATAGCAAGAATACTTCTTTAAAATTGATGAGAATATCCGGTAAAATCGACCAGTGAATATCACCAAAAATTTTACCAATCACTTCATTGGCCTGATTCATGTCTTCAGCTCTGAAGAAAATCCTGGTCATGGTAATGAAGATAAATGTGTTGAAGACTTTCCACCAGTGCACAGGCCATGATTTCATTTTTTCGTATGGCGATATTCGGCGCCAGAATTTAGAAACAACAAGTCCTAATCCGTTTAGTCCTCCCCAAATGATGAAGTTGAGAGTAGCGCCGTGCCATAAACCTCCGAGCAACATGGTGATCATTAGATTGATGTTGGTGTTGATGTAGTTCTTTAAATCTGGTAAGAAATAGGAGAGTCCTGCCAACACCAAAGCAATAGAGCCTACAATCCACAATATCCATGTGGCATCCAACAGCAGGGCGATGAAGACGGATAGAATACCAATAATGACATAAGAAGCGATAGATCCTCTACGATTGCCTCCTAATGGGATATACAAGTATTCTTGTAACCATGAAGAGAGTGAAATGTGCCAACGCTTCCAGAAGTCGGATGTGTTTTTCGCTTTATAGGGCGAATTAAAATTCATTTTTAATTTAAAGCCCATCAGTAATGCCAATCCGATCGCAATATCTGTATAGCCTGAGAAATCTAGGTAAACTTGCATCGAATAAGCAATTACCGCCAATAAATTCTCGACGCCAGAGAACAACAAAGGATTGCCATAAACACGGTTGATGAAGTTGTCTGCTATGTAGTCGCCAACCACCAGCTTCTTAATCAGTCCATTTAAAATCATGAATATGGCCAATCCAAACTGGTACTTGTTTAATGTAAAAGGTTTGTTGATTTGAGGGATGAAATCGCGGGCTTTTACAATAGGGCCGCTTAACACCTGTGGGAAGAATGAGGCATAGAAAGCAAAATCGAAAAAACTGTTTAGTGGTGTCAGTTTCTTGCGGTAGACATCAACCGTATAGCTTAAAATCTGAAAGGTATAGAAGGATATACCTACAGGCATAAGGATTTTATCGATATCGAAATGTGTACCAAATGCTGTGTTGCTCCAATGCGCAAAATAGTTAAATACTTTGTTGTCGGTATGAAAGATCTGATTGTATGAATCTGTAAAGAAATAGGCGTATTTGAAGAAACTTAAGAGACCAAGGTTGAGGATAACACTGTAGATGATTAGTAATTTTCTTTTACGGGCGTTTTCAGATTTGTGAATGGCTTTCGCAACGAAGAAATCATTGGTGATACTGAATAGCATCAACAGAAAGAACATACCACTTGTTTTGAAATAAAAGAAAATGCTTACTACGAGAAGGAATAAGGTTCTGAGCGTATACTTTTTGTGAACAATAGCAAAGATACCGTAAACAACAGTAAAGAATATCCAGAAACTCACCTCAGTAAAGAAAATGGTGCTCTTGGGTGAGAAGCTAAAAAATTCTTGAAGTTTCGGTAATAAATTATCAATCATGTTTTATTCGTGCAATGGGCGTTAATAAATAATCTTCGTATTTCCGGATAAAGGCATTGAACATTAAATCGCCAATCAATCTGTAGCCAGAAGGCGATAAATGGACTCTGTCTGAAGCGGCCATTTTATTTCTAACCCAGAATTCCATACTGCCTAATCCTCCCATGATGGAAAATAAATCCCACACGCCGGTATTGTATTCGTAAGACAAATTGCGCATGGCGGATTTTACTTCCAATCCTGTTATGTTCTGAAAGAACTTGCCTTTTCTGCCGCGCTTGTAACTGTCTGTATTGGTGGTAAACAGAATAGCCGCATTTGGAACAACTTTCTTGACAATGCGCAGCCACTCACGGTAATTGTTTTCATAGCATGACTGGCAGAAATTTGGGTCGAAGGCATCGTTGATGCCTACAGAGAAAATTACTAAGTCGGGCTTTATGGCATTTAATTGCTGCTCTAAAAGCGAGCTACATTTTAAGTAAGTGGGAACAGAGGCGCCGTTGGCTCCGATGGCATTGTAATTGATGCCCGGAGCCTCCAGGTCGGTATACATGCCATACATGGTAAAAATGTTTTGCAGTGAATCGTTTTTAAGGAGTTTGAAAGTCACTTCTTTCATGGGTTGTTCAAACACAAATTCGGTATAGCCGCCAATTTTGTTGGTGATGATTTGTTTGGCGAAGTATGGCGAATCCAAGCCTATTTCGTAGCTCTGATGATGGATGTCGTAAAATACTTTAATTCGGTCAAACACATATTCTGTCTTGCTGGTTTGATTCAGTGTAAAGGTAAAAGTGGCGGCCGAATCATAAGTGGTGGTTTTTAGTGCATTCATGCCGATATTGCCAGAGCATGATGCGTTTACAGCTCTACAGCCATCCCATTTGCCAGTATATGTAAAAGTATAGTTACCAGGATTGTTGTTTTTGGAGAACCCCATTTTAAATGGATATACCCAACCTCTGGCAGCTTGTTTTTGATTGATGAACTGATTGAAGTTTTCGCGCATTCTACCGGTCCATATATCTGCCTGCACATGCGAGCCTCCAAAATGAACGATATTGATTTTGCCAGTACCTGTAGTTACCAGTTTATCCAGCTTGCGAAAGAATCCGTAGAAGTCGATGCTATCTCTGAAAAACTCAACCTCATTTAATCCATAGTTGACGAATGGATATTGCGCGATATTTACCGCACCTTCCTGTGCATCACAGGTGCTGATGTTAAAGACAGTAAAAATGCCAATGAGATATGCGAGGATTTTTCTCAATTAGCTGTTGATTTTCTTTTTTAATTTGTAGATGTCATATTCTTTCATCAATGATTGATAGAAGATATTTGAAATTTTTTCGGCACCTTTCTGACTAAAGTGGATGTAATCCGGAGAGCCCAAAGCAGGCTTAGATTTCACCCAGGTAATCATACTGCCATTACCACCCATGGCTTCGTACATGTCCCAAAATACACCTCCGGCGTCAAGGGTTGCTTTTTTGAGCGCATCTCTGACATTTTCGAGTTGTTGATGGGTCTGTAAGGTGCCGTTAACTTTAACGCTCATGTCGGCTGGACCAATCATGAAGACGATTAGGTTAGGGTCTATAGATTTAAGGAATTTGATTTCGTCGTAGATTTTTTTGCCGTAAGCATCTGCACTGCTTTTGCTGCTCATACCTGGCAATGAGTTGCCGCCAAATTGCAGAATAACCATTTTAACACCCAGCATTTGGTAAGTTCTTCTTAGGTTATCGGCACCAATTCTTCTGAAGATGGTACCAGAGCAACCACGCATTGGAATATTATCTACTGATACACCACTGTTGCCGTCCAAAGAGATGCCCAATACATCGGCATTCGCTCCACTGAATTTTAATCCGACACTTCCATTGCAGCTGTCCAGATTAAACTGTACCATTTGTTCAATAGTAGAGGCTTGTAGGGTTTTAGTATCAACGGTTTTGCCAGAGGTTGCAATACTGATTTCCAGAGGACGATCGAGTGCACCTATCAAAACTTTGCATGATTTAATGGCTTTGTTTTTATAGCTGGTGTTTTCGCGGGCCGTAATAACGACACTGGCAACTTCCGTTTCTTTTTTACAGAAGTAGGCCATTGGTCCATAGCGGTTGTGCTTGGCTCTGTTTTCGGCACCGCCAAAAGTTAAGCGACGGGTCCACCCCCCGGTGCTTTGAACGGCAACGGTGTATTTTGGTGTGACTTCAAGAGCCGGCAATAAGCCCATGCCGCTACCACCATAGGTGCGTTGTAATTGTTCGCGAATGAAACTGCTGATACGGTCCATCTCAATCTGTGAGTCGCCGTAGTGGATAATTCGAAAGGCCGTGTTGTCGGCTTTCACTTTCTCGAGTTCGTCAAAGAACTGGTCCATCACCTTGCGGTCGTCGTTGGCAAAATAGAATTTAGCCGGACTCTCAAGCGCTTCTACTTGCATGAGCACCAAGGTGTCGGCAGTAGATCTCGAAGGTTTTTTTAGGATTTCAGCTTTGCGTTGTTGAAGTGATTTTGATTCTTCCAGTCTTTTCAGATTGGCGAAGTACTCGGTTGAATCTGGTTTTGCATTCAGTTTTTCGTTGATGTCCGGAAGCACTGTGTATTCCTTGTCGCCAATTTTTAATTTGGTTTTGGACAGTAATACTGATGCCAGATATAAAGTAATCAGACTGCTGAATAAAAATAAAAAGACACGAACCGGTTTCATTTATCTGCTAAAAGTGCAAAAGTAACGAATAATTCAGGGCATTTATGATGCTATCAAAAAAAATAATCAACTCTATACAAACGATTGATTATTTTTGTAGAGCCATATGGATACCATAGTAAATAAAGTCGCGCAGAGTGGTTTGGAGACCATTGATCTGGAAGCTTTTTATGATGCTGCTCCCAAAGTACAACTGGATATAAAAGACTGGTTGTTTATGGGACTGATGTTGAAGGAAAAAGAGTTCAGAGAAAGTTTGAAATCGCATAACTGGGAGCAATATAACGGTCAGCATGTGGCGGTATTCTGTTCAACCGATGCCATTGTGCCAACCTGGGCCTATATGTTGATTGCGAATAAGCTAAGTGGTATTGCCAAAAGTGTTGTATTTGGTACTTTGGCGGATCTCGAGTTAAAATTGTTTGTTCAGGCCATTGATGGCATGGATATAGAAGCTTTCAGAGATCAGCGTGTGGTGGTGAAGGGTTGTAGCAAGCACCCGGTGCCAACCAGTGCTTATGTTTATCTAACAGAGCGACTAACACCAGTGGTGAAGTCGATTATGTATGGCGAACCTTGTAGCACGGTTCCAATTTACAAAAGACCCTGATTTTTGGTCGGAAAAATTGCAGGTATTGCCTTAATTGGTAATATATTCGCTGCTTTAAAATCCGATTTATGGAATTATTACTCATTCTCATTTTTGTCATAGGCTATTTAGCCATTGCCTTCGAGCATCCTTTAAAAGTTAACAAAACAGCACCGGCTTTATTGTTGGGTGCATTGATGTGGTCGGTTTGGGCAGTTTCCGATTTCGGTCAGATCAAAGAAATTAACTCTGAATTGAATCACGAGTTAGCGGATGTTGCTCAAATTTTGTTTTTCCTGATGGGTGCCATGACGATTGTAGAATTAATTGATGCGCACCAAGGTTTTAAGATTATCACCAACAGAATCAAAACGACCAATGCCAGAAAATTGCTTTGGATTATATCTTTTATCACCTTCTTCTTGTCTGCTTTGTTGGATAACTTAACAACTGCCATTGTTATGGTATCCTTGTTAAGGAAGTTGGTGCACGACAGAGAGCAAAGATTGTATTATGTAGGGATAGTGGTGATTGCTGCTAATGCCGGTGGCGCCTGGTCGCCAATAGGAGATGTCACCACTACCATGTTGTGGATAGGCGGGCAGATTAGTAGTGTGAATATCATGAAGACACTGATTATCCCATCTATTATTTGTATGGTAATTCCTGTTTTTGTGATTGGGATAAAAATGAAAGGCGAAGTAAAGCGCGATGCCTACGATTATGATAAAGCGGCAGAAGAAGAGAAAGTAAAAGGCAGTTTAACCATGTTGTTGTTTGGAGTAGGTGCACTCATATTTGTGCCAATCTTTAAAACCTTTACCCATTTGCCACCGTATTTGGGAATGTTGTTAGGCTTGTCTGTGGTTTGGGTGGTTTCTGAATTGTTGCATATCGACAAGACTGAAGAAGAAAAAAAGCCGTACAGTGCCATTCATGCTTTGTCGCGAATTGATGTATCCAGCGTCTTGTTTTTCCTCGGTATTTTATTAGGGATTGGCGTATTGAGAGGTACAGGCGTTTTAGGCGAATTAGCCGCATGGATGGATAAGGCCATCGGCAATCAGGATTTAATCGCGTTCTCAATTGGTTTATTGTCTGCTGTGGTAGACAATGTGCCTATTGTAGCAGCGACGATGAAGATGTATCCTTTGGATGCATTTCCGATGGATGCCAAGTTATGGGAGTTCATAGCATATGCAGCAGGGACAGGCGGAAGTTGTTTGATCATAGGATCGGCAGCCGGTGTTGCTGTGATGGGCATGGAGAAAATCGATTTCATTTGGTATTTAAAGAAAATTTCCTGGTTAGCATTGTTGGGGTATATCGCGGGTGCATTGGCTTATTTGGCGGTTTATCCAATTTTTGCGGTGCATTAAGAGAGAGGGGATAAGATAATAGATAAAGGCAGTCGGGAGAATCGGCTGCCTTTTTTTTGTTTGTGTGTGGGGGAGGTAGTGTGACGAGACCTAGCAGGTCTAGACCTGCTAGGTCGGAATTTGTAGTAGACAATTTACAAGAAGCCGACACCTGCTAGGTTGATTTTTGTAGAATACATCTGACAGAAGTTGGTTTGTGGTGACCTACTAGGTCGGAATTTGTAGAAGAAGATCTACAGCAAGCCCCCACCTGCTAGGTCCAAATTTGTAGAAAACAGTCTACAAAATTCCAAAACCTCCTAGCCCTCTTTTTCTAAAAAAGTCTAAATATTTTAACATATGAATTTTTTGTTTTAATAAACCCTTGAGGAAATCAATAAACTTCATAAAATCAATGTGATAACAAAAATTCAATTTAAGGTACTTGTCTAATTTAGTTAGTGAAATTTTGAACAGTATTTGAAAATTGTCTCAAGCAGAATTTTGGCCCTATCGCTCCCCGAAAATGGTAAAATAGTCCCCGAAATGTAAAATTTGAGCAAAAAACATGAAAATTAATCTCGTTGATAATCAGGTGTTTAAAAATTATTTTTGTTCTATATAAGAGAGAAATCAAATTTTTTTTAGACAAACTGTTTTTAAAATCGATCCGGTCGTATATTTGATTAAACAGTGAAAATAAATATAAAGTTTATTACTCACTAAGTAAAAATACCTAAGTTAAAAACAAAAAATAACCAGCGTATGAACGAGATGACTCAAACCAAAGAAGGATTTATCAAATCGATGATTTTATTCATCTTTTTGTTAGGATTATGCTTCGCCCCATTCTTTGCCTTCTCGGCAGAAAAGGAGGCTATGATTAATGACACTCCAGAAGCAGGTACTGTTAAAGAACAAGTATGTTTTACTCCAAGTAAGCCGACTATTGATGCACAAGTTACCGAGGCTGCCATTCTTGTGGATGGCAAGCCAAGTGGCTTTTAGCATCGTCAAAGATATTAAGTGTAGATATTCATAGTGCGTTTGTTGATTTTCAATTAAAGCCGGTGTTGCGCCGGCTTTTTTTATGGCTTTTTTTATGCTGAACATTATTGAATTTGTATACCTTTGTTTGAATTTAATGCTTTGCCCTCATGAAAAATCTTTACTTATTTCTTTTCCTTTTATTGGCTTTTTCTGTTGCCGCTCAGAATTGCTCTGTCATCGATAAACCTGATGTGAATTTCATGGACGAAAATGGTGATGGCATTGATGGTGATACCAATAATGCTGTTTTTGTTTCCATGCAATCTGGGAACGATGTCAATCCAGGAACAATGAGTGCCCCTCTGAAATCGCTAACAATGGCGATGGCTAAAGCCCATGCTACTTCAAAGGATATTTATATCGCCGCTGGAACATATACCATATACGCGCCGCTCATAATGTTTGATGGTATTAGTATTTACGGTGGATTCAGTCCCAGTACATGGAGCCGACATGCTTTAAATAAAGTGACCATTTACGCACAAACTAATGTGTTATATTTCAAAGGCAATACTAAGAATGCCACTGTGCTTGGATTAGAGATTGTAGCTACCGATGCTACTGGCACTGGCAACAGCTGTCACGCGGTTTTTATCGATTCGTGCAGTGGTACTATCTTATTGTTGCAAAATACCATTAAAGCGGGTAGGGGTTCTAATGGCGCCAACGGTGCGCCTGGTGTTGGAGGAGCAAATGGTGGAGATGGCGGAAATGGTGGTAATGGTTCTTGCGATGCCAATGCGCCTGGAGCCGGTGGTGCAGCTGGATTCTCTTCTTGCGCTCCGGGAGGTAAAGGTGGTAACGGTGGTTTTGGCACCCAAGCTGGTTTCAACGGTGCTGTTAATTCTGCCGGTAGTACTGGTGGAAGTGGTGGTACAAGCGGAGATCCGGGACAGAAAGGCAATAATGGTCTCTCAGGAGGCAATGGTAGTCTGGGTGCTTCTGCTTTTTCCAATAGTCAGTTAAACGATCTTAATAAAGATGGTGTCAAAGGGAGTAAAGGTCTGGATGGTACGGATGGCACTAATGGTGTATCTGGAAGTGGCGGCGGCGGTGGTGGCGGACAGCATTGCACATTCTGTGACGATGGCTCTGGCAATGGTGGCGGCGGTGGTGGTGGTGCTGGCTGTAAGGGCTTAGGTGGAAAAGGTGGTTTTGGTGGAGGCTCTTCTGTCGCTGTATTTATAAGAAATTCGCGGGTATATCTTGAAAACAATAAAATCTATACGGCTAATGCTGGTAATGGTGGTGCAGGTGGCAACGGTGGCGCGGGAGGTATCGGTGGCAACGGTGGTGCCGGTGGAACAAATTGCACTGGCGAAGTTGGTGCTGGTGGCAATGGTGGAAAAGGTGGGAATGGTGGCAATGGTGGTGCTGGTTCTGGTGGTAATGGTGGCTCTTCTGTCGGTATAGTATCTGTTGGAACAGCCGATGTATCTGAACATAATAACACGTTTTTTATAGGTGACGCAGGCAATGGTGGTATGGGGGGAACTGCTGATAATTTGCCGGATGGCGCTATCGGTTTCAATGGTCAGGCTAAAAACATTGATGGGATTACTGTGAATACAGTGGCTTCTGTTCAAGGTGATTTGTGTATCGAAGATATTACAGTGGTCCGCTATCAAAATTCCTTGAGAGATGCAGTTGCTACAGTGACGCTTTCTGAACCAAACCCTAAAGAAGTCAGGGTGTCTTACAATTTCATTAATGGCACAGCTGTGGATGGCTCTGATTACATCGGTTCGCCTGCAACAATATCTTTCTTGCCTTATAATACGGTTCAATCTATTCCTTTTAAAATTACCAAAGATATGGGTGATAACAGCACGCGTCAGTTTAATATAGTGCTCAGCAATCCTACTGGAGGTGCTGTGTTAGGTCGTTCTACGGCCACAGTTACCATTAAACCTTATGCTGGCGCCAGTCTGAATTCAGTGCATAAATTGGTACAGGTAAAACATTATCCAAATCCGGTAACACAATCTGCCAGAATTGAAGTAGAAGGATTGTCTGATGAACAAAGTACAGTGAGCGTTTATAACCAGGTATCACAAATCGTGGCCAGTGTAAAAGGGCATTATGAAAATGGCACTTTGGTATTTGATCTTAATTGCGAAAGATTGGGTGCTGGCGTTTACTATTACGAGGTTTTGTCTGAAGGTGTTTCCATCAGCAAGAAGCCTATGCTGGTTCTGCCTCAGTAAGGGGAGTCTCGTGTACTTGCCAGGCGATATAAATCACCACTATTAATGTAATGATACCTGTAACAATAAAGGTAGTTGCCGGACCATACATCATCCATATTACACCGCAAATGGTGCTGGCTAACATCGCGCAAATACTCTGCATGCCAGCGTAAGTGCCAATAGCTGTCGCTGTGTCTTTTTCTTCGCAAATATTGCTGATCCAAGCTTTTGAGATCCCTTCTGTTGATGCCGCAAAAGCGCCATACAATAAAAAGATTCCTGTAATCACCATGGTTGATTCTGACATTGCCATGCTGAAATACACAGTGGCAAAGATGATTAAACCAAGGATAAAGATTTTCTTTAATCCAATTTTATCAGCCAAGATGCCCATAGGCAAAGCCAAAATGGCATACACCAGATTGTATAAAATATACATGCCAATGATGTAAGTGTCGTTCATGCCTGCTTCTTTTGCTTTGAGTAATAAGAATACATCCGAGCTGTTGAAAAGGGCGAATAAAAGCAGTCCCACCAACAGTTTTCGGTACATCTTAGGTCCTTTTTTAAGATAGGCAATAAAGTCAACTAGCTTGACTTTCTCAGTGGCGCTTCGGTCGGCTTTAGTTTTATCTTTTAGGACAAATGTAGATAATAATGCCAGTATGCCTGGTGCAAAAGCTATGAAGAACAAGGTGCGGTAATCGCCGGGGCGGAAGTACAGATATACCAGTGCAGACAGAGGACCGATAACAGCTCCGAAGGTGTCCAGTGTCCGGTGAAACCCGAAGACTTTGGCTTTGTTGCTTTTGTCTGTTTCGTCGGATAACATGGCATCTCTGGCGCCGGTGCGAATACCTTTACCAAATCGGTCTAATGTTCGTGCTGAGAATATCCATAAAGGCATGGTGAGTGCTCCCATCATTGGTTTAGAGAGTGCACTTAACGCATAGCCCCATTGGATGAAAGGCAATCTTTTCCCGTTGATGTCAGACATCTTTCCAAAATAGCCTTTGCTCAGTCCGGCAATGGCTTCAGCAAATCCTTCCAATACGCCAATCAATACAATAGAAAAGCCGATACTGCCCAAATAAATGGGCATCACAGGGTACAACATTTCTGTCGCAACATCGGTAAAGAAACTGACAAGGGATAAGACGACAACCGTTCTGGATATGTTTTTCATCAGCACATAATTAACGGTCGTACTCAGGTAATTCTAAGCAATTTTTTGGTCTCGAAAAATGGTATTTGGAAAACAGAAAATAAATCGAAACTCTCTACTTTCTTTTTTGGATTGTACGTTTTAAAGGTCTTTATTTCTTCCGCTAAATTGCCGCCTTTGAGGCAGAGGATTTCAGAGTCGGGTTTTAAGTTCTTGTGGATCCAACTGTAAAAATCATTTAGTTGTGTTACGGCTCTGCAAGTTACCACATCGTATTTGCCGTTAATCTGTTCGGCTCTGGCTTGCTCGGCTTTCAGATTTTTTAATCTTAAGCCCTCGGCAACAGCAGTAACAACCTGAATTTTTTTACCGATAGAGTCAACTAGGTGAAATTGTATATCCGGAAATAAAATTGCCAGAGGAATACCCGGAAAACCACCACCCGTGCCGATGTCTAAAACGGTATGAACATCTGAGAAATCGGCAAATTTGGCAATGCTAAGCGAATGCAAAACATGGCGAACATATAATTCATCAATGTCTTTGCGCGATATCACATTAATTTTGCTGTTCCATTCGGTATATAAAGGGTATAGCAATTCTATCTGACGCTTTTGTTCGGCGCTCAGATTCGGGAAATACTCGTATATCAGAGTGTGACTTACCATTTCTTTTGTTTGCCGAAGATAGTGACTAATCCGAAGACAGTATTATAGGTTAGGAATAGGATATCAAATACAGGCATCCAGATGCTGGCGCCGGCTTGTTTCAGCTTTTTAAAGCCCATATAAATGAGCGGCCATTTGATGGTCCAGAATAAACCAATGACGATCAATGCCCAGCCCAAACTATCGTATATAAAGCAATTGGCAATAAAGCTAAGCCATAACAAAGCGTGGGTAAAGGCAAACATGCCGAGTTTAAATCGGTGAGCGCCTTTGTAGTATTTGCCAACAAAGTTATGGCGTTTTTTCTGAGCAAACCATTTACCGAAGCTGGTTTTAGCATCGGTAAACATATAGGCATCAGGGTGAATGCAAATTGCAGTATTGGTGCTATTCGCTGCATCCTGAATAAACAAATCATCATCACCGGGCGCAATGTGCAAATGCGATGCGAACCCTTTGTGTTTAAAGAAGAGCGATTTTTTATAGGATAAATTTCTGCCAACACCCATGTATGGATCTCTGCCCAAGGCATAAGAGAAATAGGAGAGGGCGGTGTAGAGATTGTCCATGCGCGAGAAGAGGTTAATCAGCGAAGTGCCTTTGTTAAACGGTGAGTAACCGAGAACTATTTCGGTGTCCTGACTACCGTGATAAGGCAATACCATGTGCTTGATCCAATCGTTGGAGGATGGCATACAATCGGCATCGGTGAAGAGCAGAATATCATTGCTGGCAGCTTTGATGCCCAGTGATAAAGCCAATTTTTTGCCCTGGTAATTTTTCTTCATCTCGTCAGTGATAAACACCGCTTTGATGACTTGTTTGCCATTGAGTTGGAACTTCTCCAGTTCTTCCAGGTAGCCAGTGGTGCCATCCCAGCTGGCATCATCCACAATGATGATTTCAAAATTGGGATAGTTCTGAGCCAGAAGCGCAGGAATGAGTTTTTGAAGATTGTCGTATTCGCTGCGCGCAGCTATGACAATACTAACGGCTTGCCAGTTTTTTTCAACCAGTTCGTAAGGCTGTTTTTTAAGCAGTTTGCCAAATACCGTGAAATGATAAACCAGTTGCAGTACAACAAACAGTGCCAGGGCACTCAGTAAAATAATCGAGATAATGGAAGGATCTAATGTCAGCATGTATTATTTGAAACCTATACCTGTTCTCTGCGTTGGAATATTATCCGCTTTGAACTCTTCCACATCTTCCAGAACCAGAGTGCCTACCATTTTAGGTGTGCGTTTGGTTTTTGGCAATTCACTTAATCTCAGGTGCTGGTTTCTTACAGCTTCTTCAATCACTTTTCTAACAGCGCGACCGTTACCGAAGAACTTATCGCGTTTGGTGTACATATATTCGATATACTCTTTCAATCTTTGTTTTGCGGCCTCATCAGGCGTAATATTATGGTCGGCTAACTGCTGAACAGCAATGCCCAACAAATCTTCAGGATTGAAGTCTTCGAAGTGGAAAGTACGGTCGAATCTTGATTTCAAACCAGGGTTGGCTTCAAGGAAGCGTTCCATGTTTTGGGTATAACCAGCGGCGATGACGATGAATTTACCACGTTGATCTTCCATACGTTTCAACAAAGTTTCGATGGCTTCTTTACCATAGTCGTTGCCGCCGCCTTCTGTCAGAGCATAGGCCTCATCTACAAACAAGACACCTCCCATAGATTTGTCTATCAATTCGGAAGTCTTGATAGCAGTCTGACCAATATAACCACCCACTAAAGATTGTCTGTCGCATTCTACCAGGTGACCACGTTCGAGGATACCCAGGGCTTTGTATATCTGAGCCAGAATACGGGCTACGGTAGTTTTGCCAGTGCCTGGATTGCCGGTGAATACAGAGTGTAGAGAGAAGATTTCTCTAGGGTTTTTACCAGATTCTTTATAATAGCGCACCAGTTTGATGAGTTCGTCGATGTCGCCTTTTACTTTTTGTAAACCGGTGAGTTTTTTGAGCTTGGCCACAGATTCTTTTAGTAAATCCTCATCGATAGGAATATCGGCAGATTCGCCTTTGTCTTTAAGGTATGCTTTTTCGATATCTTCTTTTTGGATGGTGCTAAGGTTGTCGACAGTAAGTTTTTTAGGGTCTTTCACCTTCATAACACGCAGACCAAGGTTCATTTTAAACTCATCGATCAGGGAGTTCACCATACGGGCATTGCCGAAGAACTTATCGCGTTCGCGGTAGGCTTCCACCAAATGTTTGTACATCTCGGTGCTGGCTTCTTCGCTTAATTTAACGCCGCGTTTTTCGCAGGCGTAATTGGCGATTTTAATGAGCTCTTGCGGTAAATAATCTGGGAAGTCGTACACCATATTGAATCTGGATTTCAGACCCGGGTTCGACTCCATGAAGGTATTCATTTCGGTTGGATAACCGGCTACGATAATGGCGATATCGTTGGCATCACTTAATTCTTTCAAGAGAATTTCGATGGCTTCTTTACCGAAGTCTTTGCTATCGTCATCTTTTCTGGCCAGAGAGTATGCCTCATCGATGAAGAGGATACCATCTTTGGCTTTCTTGATAGCTTCTTTGGTTTTAGGCGCAGTTTGACCGATGAATTCGGCTACCAGGTCACCACGGTCTACTTCGTGAACATGGCCTTTTTTAAGGAGACCGAGTTCTTTGTAAATGCGACCCAGCATACGTGCTACAGTGGTTTTACCAGTACCAGGATTGCCTTTGAAAACGGCGTGAAGGTTGATATGTTCGGTATCGGCCACTCCTTTTTCTTTGCGAAGTGCAATGAACTTAAGGTAATTGGTATATTCCTTAACCTTGTCTTTGATGCTGTTGAGCCCCACCATGGCATCGAGGTCCTTCATGATGTTCTCATAAGAATCCGGCACAGTGGTGGTTTTAGTTTCAGGTTTAACTTCGAGACTATCTTCATCTTCCTCATCTGGCATATCGAAATCGGCGTCGAAGTAGAAGCCAGTTTGCACCAGCGGGATGAAGTCCTCTTCAACCGCCTCGATATAATCGTCGCCCACCTCAAAAGGCACAGAAGCTATGAGTTCGTCCATGAAGACCACTTCGATGTAATAGCGACCGCGGCCCCAGGTGCCCAACATATCGCTGCCCCAACCCACTGTAGTAGAGAATTGGTCTTCATCGGGTTTAACGAAGAAGAGTTTATTGGCGGAACCTTTGAGGTAACCGGCAGAAGTTTTGTAGTTAAAGGTTAGTTCGCACGCCCAGTCGCTGCTCTTACGTGTCAGGTTACGGGCATTGAGTTCTATCCAAATATAACGGGTGCTGAGCGCGTTGAAGCCAATATAGTATTTGCGTTCAAGTTCGGCCAGATTAGCATCCGGACCCTCATAGAGTTTGAGGGCATCAATTTTGAAATACGGGTTGATGCCGTTTTTAACGATACCTTGGTGTTCGATATAGAAGCTTTTTGTCGCGGTCAGTTCTTCGTTGACGTAGGCTTCCCAGCGGTAGGCGCCAGCTTTCCAGTATGTAGAAGGCGTTTTAACACCCCAACCTTCGCGGACGAAGACGATGTTATCGCGTTTATCGATGGTGCGATCGCACACCAGATCGCATATTTCTTCATCGGCCTCATTGAGGCATTTGAGTTTTAGCTTGATATCCCAGTTTTCTTCGTCGTATTTTTTGTTGAAGAAAGAGAATTCGCAGTAGATGTAGGCGGCTTCTTGTTCATCAAAAACAGATCGGTATTTTTTAGCGTTGTTGGCCAGCCATTCAGTGGAGCCGTAGGTTTTGATATCTCGAAATTTAAACAAATCTTTAATGTTCATAGTAGCTACAAAAGTAGTTTCAATAATACATCAAAGTGGGGGTGAAATACAAGGAAAACCATAAAAAAGATATGTCAAATAAAAATGATTTTGAATTGTCGAATAATATAGTAATTTTGCAACCCCAAAACGGTGAGATGACTGAGAGGCCGAAAGTAGCAGTTTGCTAAACTGCCGTACGGGAAACTGTACCGAG
>JACCDH010428745.1_pt1 | contig 27410 bp, 28 predicted proteins | sample 7442481 | NCBI WGS metagenome assembly JACCDH01 (sample SAMN15323433, study PRJNA562643) | freshwater metagenome | isolation source: river surface water | place: USA:Blue River Watershed | collected 2017-08-15 | reverse complement strand
TTTTTATATTTATCAAAAGAATAAGCACCTAACATCCATCCCACTATTTGGTTTTCTATCTCTAAATCTGTTCCAATGACAACATCTACCCATATTTTAGATCCAGAAGGTTCATTTGCAAATCTTTTACCTAATATACCATATAAATGATATAAAACATCTTTATTACACTCTTTCTTTTTACCATAACCGATAAATTGAATCTCTTTATCATCCATAAAGAAACTCTTCTCTTCACCTAATTTACCATGAAATCCTTCAATTAATTTTTTGGGTAATTTAGGAATCTTCATTAATTTGGCAATTCTTTCCATCTCTTTTTTTACATTTTGACAAACAAAAAAGAGATAAATATCCATCTTCTTTAAATACTGTGTGGTCACTTCAATTTTCTCCATCTCATCATCTATTTTTTGTTTAGATTTTTATCATTTACCCTTTGATAAAAAAAATACATTTAAAAAATTAAATTCCCTTCTTTTCATAAATCGGCAAAACATTCGGTCTCCACCATGAACATATCATCTCCCACAAACTCTTTTGTCTTACTAAAAATCCCTCATTTCGCTTTGTTGAAATATTTTCACTCTCTACCATATTTCGTAACCATCGATCGACATAATACCAAACCATTTTACTCATTTTACTTTTCATTTCTTTATATTCAAAAAAAATATACATAATATAGGGGATTTAAAGAATGATAGGAGTACATATGGATCATAGTGAATATGGAAGTTTATTGAATTTGATAAAGAAGTTAGATGGGAAATATCCTTATTTACAAGTTTTTGTAGGTGACAACCATCATACTACTCTCTCTCAAAAAAATCATTTTTCAAAAAATGATTTTGATCAAATGAAACACTACTTAAAGAAATCAAAGATGAAATTGCTGATACATGGATTGTTATCATTGAATTTTTGTTTTCCTCCCAAAGAGCCTCGTTTCAAATGGGGAATTGATAATTTAGTTCATGATTTGTCTGTTTGTAAAAAGTTAGGAGCAAGATGTGGAGGTGTAGTAATACATTTGGGAGGTTTTCAAACACCCTCTATCAAAACAACGTATGAAGAGTGTATGAAGAATTTTGTAGAATCTTTACAAATGGTTTGTAAAAGAGTAAAAAGTGGAAAGATATTATTAGAAACATCGATCAATCGACCTTATACAATAGGTGGAACGATAGAATCTTTAGCAGAATTATATGAAAAGATTCCAAAAAAGATAAAGAATAGAATTGGATTTTGTCTTGATACATGTCATATCTTTTCTGCAGGATATCCGATACATACCATAGAAGGAATGAAAGATTATTTCTCTGAATGGGATCGTCATATAGGTTTAGAAAAGATAAAATTAATTCATTTGAATGATTCAAAAGAACCATTTCATTCGGTAAAAGATCGTCATGAGTCGATAGGAAAGGGATATATCTTTGGAGAAAAGTTAGGTGGAGATCCAAAGGTTTTAGGTGAAATTATCAAAATTGCTAAAAAGAAAAGAATACCGATTGTTTTGGAGACGGATCCAGAAGGATTTCAAGAAGATGTAAAGATGGTGAAGAAGATGATGGGTGGTAGGAAGGATTGGAAACCCAAGATAGTAGAGATTTTTGAGAAGATTTTGATGTTTCATAAGACTTTAGGTAAAAAGGGAAATATGCAAACAAAATTCAGAATTTCATCTTATGAGAAGATATTAAGATCTATCAAATCTTCAAAACCAATTTATACAATGGAAGATGTGGAAAAGATTTCAGGAATAGGAAAAAATACAAAAGAGAAGATTGAAGAGATTATGAAGACGGGAAAATTAAAGATGTTAGATGAAATTGAGAAGAATCCAGATTATCAAGCTATTTATGAAATGCAAGGAATATGGGGAATTGGGGTCGAAAAGGCACAACAAATTGTTTTAGAAGATGGAATTCATACAATTCGTGAATTAAAAAGAGCTGTGGAAAAAGGAGAAGTTCATTTGAATGAACAACAACAAAAAGGTTTAGAATATTATGAAGAATTGTCAGAACGAATACCGAGAAGAGAGATTACACAATTTACAAAATGGATACAGAAAAAAGTAAAGAAATATGGAATAGAAGTGGTGAATGCTGGATCTTATCGTTTAGGGAAAAAAGAGAGTGGAGATATGGATTTATTATTTGTGAAAAAAAATGTAAAAAATCATACAAGTTATGCGAAGGCAGAATTATTTCAAAATGTAATTGATGATTTGAGAGAAATCATTCTGTATATCTTTAGTCAAGGACATGAAAAGATGATATCGATTATACAAAATCCAATTACAAAGAAGATTCGTCAAATGGATATTATGATGATTGATGAAGAGGAGTTGCCATGGTATCTTTTATATTTTGGATCTGATAAGGAGTTTTCAAAGAAGATTCGTAAAATTGCGATAGAAAAAGGTTATAAATTGAGTGAAAAGGGAATATTTGATCGAAAGACAGGAAAAAGGATTAATTTTCATCCAAAAAAAGAAGAAGAGATCTTTACATTTTTAGGAATTCCTTATATATCACCTTCAGAAAGAATTCTTATATAATTTTTTTATAAATTATTTAGTTTCAAAGTAAAATTTGTGATATAGATTTTGAACTAATTGAAACATATCCTCTATATTCATCTTTTCAATTAATGATTTTTTTAATAAATAACCAATATCATTATATTTTTGATAAATCTCTTCAATCATTTCAATTCGATTTTCAATAAGAGGAGATTTCATAGCTTTTTCTTTTCCTAAAAGAATTTCAAGAACGGATACACCTAAAGAATAAGCTGGAATATGTCGAATCATGAAATGTTCATTTTCATTTGGCCAAATATAATATTGAAAATTACCATTTTGTTTATCAAACTCATCAAGTTGAAATATAGATTCATTTTTGTTTAGTTTTGTTTTTTTGATAAGACTATAATCAAGAAGCATCATCTTTTCATGAAATTGAAAAGGTAATATCATTTTAGACTCTTTTTTTAATGGTTTTATGACATCATCTTTAAAAAGTAATGTTGATGAAGAGTCATATAAATACATAATATTTGTTAATTTAATGTCTAAATGTATAATATCATATTGATTCTCTAAATAAGAATTGGCTTTGAGAAGTTTGAACATAAATTCATAGACAAAACGTTTTCCATCTTTGTGATGTAAAAGTGGATTGTTGCGAATTTTATAGATTTTATGAAATGGAACACAAAGTGGTAAAATCACAAAATAAGTATATTTTTGAAAAGTGTAAGAGTCGAGTTTGAGTTCATCGGTAAGATATCCGATACCGAGAGGTGGAAGAATATGGTTATCAAGATGTTTTTGAATATCTTCTTTCATTAAACGAAAATAAAAAGCTAATTCTCGATTTTCATTTTTGTAAGGAATGACACTTGGTTTCTCTTCAAAAACGGTTTTTCCTAAAATGGAATGAAAGAATATTTTGACAACACAACCTTCCCCTATATCATAAACAACTCCATATGATCCACTTCCTAATTTTTGATAAAATGAAAATTCATATCTTCCATCCGATTTATATTTATCTATCTTTGAATCAATCATATAAACATTCGTATTTTCATTCATATTTCCCCATATTCTTTTATCATATTTATTTATAAATTACGTTTCATTTAACCAAACCATGTGTGAATTGCATCGATCTCTTCAAAATGTGTTTCAAAGATCTTCTCCTCGGATGGTATAGGTGTTTCTAATATATGAGGAATTCCATAATCAATTGTATGTTCTATCAATCGCTTCATTCCATCCATAATAAAACCTTTCATTATATTAGCATGACGATCGGCTTTGCATCCACATCCTCCAATACTTAAACTATCATTTAGATGAATGACAGCTACATTTTCCCAACCTATTTCTTTTTCAACCAATTGGATATATTCTTCACATCCATCTTTTGTATGAATACGATATCCTGCAGAGAAGATATGACAAGTGTCAATACAGATGCGAAGATGTCTTTTTTCTTCTTCAGAGAAACGATGAAACATTTTTCCTAAATCTTCCATTCTCCAACATAATTCGGTTCCACAATGTGCAGAAGTCTCTAAAATGAATTTTGTTTCATATCCTCTTTCTATAATATGATGAATCAAGTGTTGAATATATTGAAACATGAAATCCTCACCTTCTGAAATAGGTAATTTGAGATGTTTCCCAACATGAAAAACAACACCATATGCTCCAATCTGTTCAGCTAAATCAATTTCATTGATTCCATTGGCAATCTTAAAATCCCACTTCTCCGGATTTGCTGTATTCAAAAGATAACTTGCATGAGTAATCAAAAAGATATCATGTTCTTTTACGAAGTCTTGGCATAAACGCGCATCCTCTTCTTTGATTTGTGTGATTTTGAATTGACGAGGGTTTTTGATAAAGATTTGGAATTCACGTATCCCATTTCCTCTCTCAAAATGATACCTTACCGATTCATATGCACTCTTCATTAAAGGTATATGAAAACCAATCTTGGCCATTTTACGTTTCTATATAAAGAAAGGAACGTAAATCTTTGGATTTAGACGAATTTGTTAGAATGAAAGTTTTTTTAAAATCATTTTTTGTGGCTCGCTACGCGAGTAAGGAATCGTTTTTCGAAGAAAAACGATCATATAGTCGGCTCACTGCGTTCGCCGGTAGTCAAAATTTATCAAATGAAACCAATATACAAAGGCCTTCAGGCCTTAGCGCAAAACTCCGAAGGAGTTTATGAAAAAATCTGTTTTTTTAAGTACTCTGTATTTTATAAAAAAGTATGAATATAAATGCTTTCTTTATATTGATTTCATTTAATAAAAATAAATAATTTATATAAAAGTAAATAATTTTCATATTTGTGTAAAAAAAAGATGACAGGTAAAATTCTATGGATATGAAGTCTAATAGACCTTTTTAGACGTCATGTCAATAGCCCCTGTTAATACCTGTCTTTTAAGACATATTACATCACTTTCGGTATCCCAAAATACTAAAAAAGAAAAACAAGCTAATACTAACTCTCGAATCAATCATTTATCTAAAAAAGATAGTGAAGATTCGGCAATTCTGAATAAGAATTGCCAAAATTTGTTATCCAACAAAATTAAAAAATGGATATTACCTGAAGTGAAAAAAATTGTTAAAAATGATCTTGTTTTTAAAAAGTTTTTAAATAAAACAAAAACACATAAATCATCAAAACAATCTATCTTATTTAAGGTAATTAAATTAGATCCTTCAAAGGATTTAATACAAAACAATAATACTAATTTAAAAGATACAATTATATTTAGATCTAAATATTCTTGTTTAATAAAATCATATAAATCAAAATACATACATGATTTTGAATATTTTAAATATATTATATGCTATACAATAAATGATTATTATATTAAAATGCGTTTAAAAACAGCACATATGATTTTCTATAATATTTTGTATTGTAATAAATTATTAAATAAACAAACTAAAATAGACGATATTAAAAAAGTTTTATTGGAAGATAAAACTTTAAAAATTAAAAATAGCTTAAATAAAAAATTTTATATTTATGAATTTATTGAATTAATACTTAATAATATAAATGCATATCCATATAAATTATATAATGTTATTTTATATGAAGATATAAAAGATGATAATATTAAACATAATGATACATCAGTCAAGACCGTATTTTTTTTGAAGCATCTCCATTAAGTTTAAATATTTTTCTTCTTGTTTTATTTCTTCTTTTATTTTTTTTTCAAATTTATCTTTATAATCTTCTTTAAAACGTATTATATTATATTCGTTACCAAACATATAGTTTTTACATCTATAACATACTATATCTAAATTATCTTTTCCCCATGATCTTATTTCATTTGGATACATTTTAAACCATGTAGCAAAACCATATTTTGAAATTTTTATGTCACATACTTCACATTTACCTCTCTTTAAATTTCCATATTTTTCTTTCCATATTTCATTTGATAACTTATTTTTTTCTATTATTTCTCTATCTAATTCATCTAAAGGATCTAATAAAAAACATTCATCACAACAATAACATTTTTTTCCATTTATTTCTATATTACTACCTCCTCTATTTAATGATACTTTTATAATTGTCCCACAATATACACAAGGTATTAATCCACCTTTAGAAAATAATTGTGGAAATTCCATTTGTTACAATTTAAATATATTTTAATTATTAATTAAAAATACATTTTATAATAAATCATTTTTTGTGGCTCGCTACGCGAGTAAGGAATCGTTTTTCGAAGAAAAACGATCTTTTTGTCAGCTCACTTCGTTCGCCAGTGGTCAAAATTGATCAAATGAAACCAATATACATAGGCCTAAAGGCCTTAGCGCTAAAACTCCTTCGGAGTTTGTGAAGAAATCATGTTTCTTTAAGTACTATGTAATTTGATAAAAATATGAATATAAAAGATATTCATAAATTAAATTTAATAATATGATAATCAATTCTACTGAAATGATAATTTCAAATTCCATTATAGTCTCTGCTTGCTTGTTTGGTTCAATTTATTTATTTTCAACTTCTTTAATTGGACTTAACAAAAAGTTGTTAAAAAATGAATCTGTTTCTTTGTTAGAATTCGTAAATGGATCTATCTTCATTTTTACTGGAACAATCATCATCATAACAGCTCATAAAGCTTCTACTAAGATTTTTAGTAAAATTTAAATTATTTTCAATATGATGAATATAAAGAAAATAGGTTTTTTAAGTACTTTGTAATTTATAAAAAAAAGTATGAATATAAAGAAATTTGATTTCTTTAAATATAATTTCATTTGATAAAAAAAAGTTAAAATAAATATTGATTTTGTAAGGACATGATGTGGAACATATATTTGCACATTTGTTCTTTTTGAATATATTTTTGAAAGAATTCGGATCCTTTTTTTATCATCTTCTCTTTTTGATTTTTTGCAAAAAGAGATTTCATCCATTCCTCAAATTTCATCTTCGAAGTCGCCAAATCATCTCCTTCTTTCATAAACACTTCTTTTTGAAGAAGAATATGTTCATCTCCTTTTAAGAATGGTTCAAACCAAACTTGATAATCACTCTCTGCTTGTATGACAATCGACTGACGATTAAAAAGAGATCCATAACGATATGCTGCTGAATTACCTTCAATATTCAATTGATATAAAGCTTCTAATTGATCTTCAGGTTTTATAAATCCTTTCTTTAAATGTTGATAACGCTTCACATCAATAAATCCAAAAGTAAAATCATTCACTTTCACTTTATTGACTAATTGATGCAGACCAATATCACAATGTTCTGGATCTTTCATTTGATCACTTATTTCAGATAAACGCAAACGAGGATTGTTCATTTCTGTCAATCCACATCCTGTGGAACCTCCTCTGAAAATAATCTTCTCTTTTCTCACTATATTTAAAGGTTTCATGACAGGTTTTGATGCAATTCGCCAATCATCTGCATTTGGAATCGGTATATCTTTATTATGATCAGTAGTCGATTGACTCAAAACAAACCAATACTTTTTAGGTGGATTGGGAATCTTTATATTTGCAGGAAAGAGATGAGTATAAGCATAACGAGTCGGATCTTGATGAAGGACTTGTAAATCCTTTCGATTGACTAAAAGATCACAATCTGGAACTTTACCTTTATACAATTTCACAGTTTCTGAAACTAATTCATAGATCTCTTTTACATATTCAGTAGGATTTCCTGAATCACGCCAATTTTCTAAACTAACCACACAATCAATTCCTGTCCATAAATCAGGTTTGGTAAGTTCTCCTCTCCATGGATGTAAATTTTGATTTCGTTTTTTCATAAAAGATTCATAATTCATATTTTGAGGAAATTGAATATATTTATGCCATTGATTTTCAAAATCTTTATTATAAATATGATAAGCAAATTCAATTCCACCTTGACGAATTCGAAAATATAATACTTCTCGATATACATCAAACAATAATTTTAATGTGGATTTCAAATCATCCACTGTCATACCTTTTTTATACTCTTTTGAAACCTTCTCTTCAATCACACTCTTTATCTCTTGATTTGTATTTTGATTTTTACCAAATGGTTTGGGTTCTGTGTAAGTTTCAAAGATGTTTTTTTCGACTTCATTCCAAGTAATTAAAGGACGTATTAAAGATTTGTATTCCATATGTTTTTCATGATAGAATGGAATCTTTACTTGATAGAAATATAGATTTGGATTTTGAGTAATGATTTCCGATTTCACGATATAAAGAGAATCTAATTCACTCAATCCATCTCTTTTCCATTCTTTCACATTTTGTAATAATCCTTCCCATTTTTGAGGATTCATTTCATTTTTAGTAGGTCTTCCATGTTCCAATAATCGAAAAGATCCTTTTGAAGGACGATATACTTTTAAATGATTTAAAGCAATACGATCATAAACCGCATCATCTTCACCACCCCATCCAAAAAAGAAATTTGGATATCCATTAATTTTTTCATAATCTTCAGCTGTAAAACCCATAATACCTCCCAGAAAAGTTGGATAATCATATTTATATCCTAAATAAGGAGATGCATAATGAATAATCTTTTTACCTTGATATGAGTATAATTTCATTAACTCTTCATCAGGAAGTGAATCTACATCATGAAAAATATAATAATCATAATGTTTATTTTTTTTGGCTAAATCAAAACCAATATTTAAAAGAATACCACGATTAAATTTTTGTGAATTCATTTGTTCAATTACATAAATATCAAAAGGAGAATTTTGAAAATGTTTTTTCAATTCATTTAAATGTTCTTCACGATTTCGATAAGGAATAATAATCGCTACTTTTGCATCTGAAGAGAGTTCTTTTTCAATCAGTTCATTTTGTAATGTTTCAAAATGAATATGTTTTCGACGACGTTTGTATTCTCGAAATCTCTTTTCACTCTCTGCATCATTGTTTTTATGACTCATGATTCATAAAACCTCTATTGTAAAAGAATATTTAAATTTTATTTATTCACAAACTTCACTCCCCATTCCTTCTGTATCTTCTGTATCACTTTTTTTGTCTCTTGGTTATAGATCGCTTTACCACTCTCTATATCTGTGATTACTGTCGGTTGCACACACAACTTTTTTGCTAAATCTTTCTGTGTCTCCTTCTTTTCACAACGAACTTTTTGTATCTCTTTTGCCAATGCATTTGGTATATATTCAATCTTCACCACATCACTCTCATTCTCTATTTTTGCAAACTTTCTTGCTAATGCCTTCTCTTCATCACTTCTCTTATCTTGAATCTCTATCGGTGCTTTCGCCTTTGCAACCTTCGGATTATGCAGAGTTACCACATTCCAATCTTGATGTTCCATTTTACTCTTTTTTCATATTTTTTTTTTAAGTTCATTCATTTGATCAAAAAATATATCCATTTCAAAGATAGAAGATGAAATCGATTATTTTATTATTGGCGATCGTGGGTATTTTAATGGTGGGAGTAGGTTTTATACAAAACAATATGCAATGTCCTCCTGCTCGTATTGAATATCGTTATGTGCCAAAGACTTTTACAGAAGAACAACAGGTGTCAACACCACTTTTGGCGATGTCATCGACATATGATATGTTTGAGAAAGATAGTCCTTGGATGATTGATCGAAGCTGGGCAACACAAGACATACGTAATTCAAATCCCGTCTAAAATAAAAAAAAAATAAACCATAAGAATAGATAGAAGATTCAAATGAGTGTAAATCTTAAGACAAATGTTGCTGTTCTTATCTACATGATTAAACGCCAAGAATATTATAAAAATATTGTCGTTGCCGCTAATAACAATGCAGGTAGTTACATTCACAATAATAAATTATATTTCTTTGAATTCTATGATTTTGAAACAAGAAGAAAATATCAATTAACTGCTTATGAAATACTCTATTCGATTAAAGGTATGTATCTTTATAACATATGTCAATATGATAGTTGTTCTCTTGTTCTTCAAAATTATCAGGTTTTTGGAGGAAAATATGAACAATTTAAAGAAAAAGAATCAATTTATCGAGCATTTCATCAAGCTTATCAAGAAGCTTTATATTATGGGGATGTTTATACACAAATTCAAAATTCCATTTATTATAAAAATACAGGTTTAGAAGGATGCTTTTTCTTTACAGTTCCTTCACATCTCTTCCCTTCTGTTCCTCAAAATGAAATCAAAAAAGCATATTCCAATCAACAAATTTTTAATATTTATCATTCTTTGTCACAATATTATTCATAATTTCTTTTTCATTATTTTTAAGATAATCCTATGATCATCTTAATGATTTTATATTTAAAATTTAAAGATATTTCTTTTCAAGTGAATTCACAGAATCTACATATTTTTCCATGGCAACTTCTTTTTTCATTCCTTTTCGCTCTTTCCATGCATTCCATTTTGATTTCTCTTTCATTTGAAAGAAACTTGGTTCGGGAATGTTAATATCACCGACAGTGACTTGTTTATAAAGAGAATAGGTATAGAGAAGTTCTTCATCCGTTGGACGTTTTGAAAATTTTTTTGTAAGAGCAACAGCTTCATCAAATGTTTTAGCAGGCATTATCTTTATTCTATTTGATGATTTTATATTTTAATTTTAATCGCATTATTCAAAATGAAAAGTTGTCATACACATGTCAGCAATTTCTTCATTGAAATTATTAAATATTTTCATATCACCTTTACCTTTTGTAATATAATCAATTTCTCCATTTTTCTTTTTATAAATATGTATAAAATGATTAAAGATATATTCATAAAAATAAAGGAGATCTGTAGCATCCCACTCTTCACCCATAATTTTTTTAGTATATTCTTCAATCTCTTTGAATTTGATTTCATTTGAAACTTTAAGAGTCTGTTGAAGTAAAATAGAAAGTTGATTCAATGAATGTAATATATTTGGATTACGGTTACATTTCATCATAAATCCGAAAAACCAACTTTCTTGATTCATATGAGGTGGTTTTGTCAACATATTAGCATCAAGGTGTTTTCTTCCTTCTTTAATTCCAAAAAAGATTTTTGACCATTCTCCATCTTTATTTTTTTCATATATTTCCATATAGACACAATCCCATATATCTTGTGCAACAAGAGAAGTTGTTTTGATTTTTAAACCTAATTTACTTCTTAATTTTTGAATAAATGATTTTGATAAAAGGGCTTTATATCCATCTTTCATAATTTGATGAAGAGCTTCAATCCAATCTTTATCTTGATATACATATCCTTTGGTTTGATGTTTTCTTGAATTTTCTGCAATAAGTGCAACATGAGAAGTTAAATATTTTAAAAAACGATCATTAAATTGATCAAATATTCTAAATTCAATACCATTTGGTTTGCTCATAGGTGCTCCACTTTCTCTTGCCTCGGGATGGGCTGGATCCGTGCTTCCGAAAGTTCTTAAATCAGTGCTTAAAGAACTGATTCCTTTTTCTTTTAAAGCAGAAGGTGATGCAGGAATGCAAGGTTTTAATTTATCCGTTTCATATAAATCTAATCCTTTTCGCCAATAATTAGGTGTTTTGGTATAACGACCTAAACCTTTTGTTCCAAAGAGTCTAACATCAGATCCTGCAAGATTACCCCATCCTATATTTAAAACACGATAAGATCCTCTGACACGATTTTTGTTACTTCCCACTGCATATTCATCACCACTAAAAAAACCAACTAACATTAAAGGTTCTAACCATTGTAATTGATTACCAAAGTTTTGATGTTGTTTGATAAATAATTTATCTGAAGTTTTATCATCATGTGGTAATGTAAACGTAATATGATAACTACCAGTATAATCATTTCTGACAAATCGTTTTCCAGTATCTTTCTTTTTGACAAATAAGTAACGATCTTTTAAAATCTTTTTGGGAACAGACATATAACGAGTCATACCGAAAGGATATTGTTCAATAGGTCCATATTTTTGAATTAATTTTTGAGTAACAGGTTCTTTTAAAAGAAGGTTTAAAAAAATCTCTTTTGCTTCAATCATATTAAATGTTAAATTATGAATATTTCTTTTGGTTTGCATAGAACAAAATGGTTTCCATGTTATAAATTCAGGCATTTCATAAGGAGCTTGTTTAACAATATGTTGTCCATTACATACTCTTCCAGATGTTTCAAATGTCATATGTGTTAAATAATCATATTCATCATTTGTTAATTCGATCTTTCCTTTTTTATATAAATCTAAAAGACGTTTGGTTGCAGATTTTGAATCAAATAAAATGAAATCCTGAAAACGTTCTTTTGAAAGATGATTTGAATCTGGAATATGAAAAATCTGCATTTCATGTTCTAAACCAAATCCCCAAGTTAAATGATAAATTTCTTTTAAAGATTCTAATTCTTTTTTTGTATATTTTGTAAAATCAAGCATTTACCTCTATCTTTAGTCACTATATTTTCATTTTTACAAATTATAAAAGATGACTTACAATTCCATATTCGATGACACGTAATGGTGAATTGGAATATAAAATATCTTTTATCTCTTCAGATCGTGGAATATAGTAATCGATTTTACGATATTTTTGAAATAATGAATTATATAAATGAAAATAACTTCCATGTTTCATCATATTTTTGATAGAAATTATTTTTTTGAATTCTTTATATTCTTCTTCATTCCCTTGAAACCAACTCTCAATTTGATAAGCTTCTATATCAAAATATTTTAGTATATTACTCTTTTTCATATATTGTATCCATAATTGTAAATATATACCTCCTAAACTATAACCTTCCATAATTAATGGTATCTTATCATTTTGATCAACATTATAATATTTATATTGAATAAATTGAAAAATATTTATAAAAGAATCTTTAGCAATAGGTGTTATATAACATTGATGAATAGAAAATAAGATACCTTTTTGTAAAAAAACATTATCATAAAATAATTTATGATGTTGAATCCATTTTTTCAAATTGATTTCTTTTAAATCAGTCCATTTATGTAATCCTTCAAAAAATAAATAATCAATTCCATTTTTACCAAATAGATAAATACAAATTGATTCATGATAAAAGATATATAAATAATCAAATGAAATCCATTCTTCTAAAGTTAATTTTGTGTGAATGGTTTTATTTATTTTTATTTTTTCATTTTGTAAAAAATCATGAATTAAAAAACGATATTTTGTTAAATATTGGTGTATATGAATGATTTCAGTTTCATTTTTATTTTTTGATTTATGTAAAAATTCTTTTTTATGAATTGATTTTGAATCATGTTGAATATAAAATTCAATTCCAGTGGATAAGATTGTTTCAACAAGATCCATTTTCTTCTTATATTTTATATCTATAAAAAACAGATTAGTAACCTTGTTTTTTGATCTTTAATTGCATCTTATTCTTTCTTTGTTGATTTAATAATTCTTGATAATCATCTTCTTCATCTTCTTCTTGACGATAATTTTCACGACTAAAATGCCATGCTTCTGGAGAACATACTTGGAATTCAGGATGATTATCAGCTTTATACCAAAAGACTTGATCTTCTAATTTGTTACTACGGGCACAATTGTGAATCACTAAACATTCAAAATTATCTGTGCATTGATCCATTGTTTGACAAAACATTTCAAATGTTGGAAACATGCCTGCATAATTTTCATATAATTTCTTTCTTTCTTTTACAATCTGTTCTCGCAAAATAAAAATCCAATCAATATTTGCACGTAGATTGGGTGGAATACCTATTGCATATTGCATCAGTAAAATATACATAATACCCCAATGACGTCCATTCATAAATATTTCACGAATACGTTTATCTTTTTGCCATGCTTTATCATAAAGACAATCATCCATAATTAAAAAAGCACGATTATCAATTGTATTTTCACCATGTATGATGCGTTTTTTTAATTGTTTTTGTCTTTTCATAAATTCATTGGTAATCTTTGGGTCATATTCATCATGAATAAAAGCAGGTGGGACAATATCACTATAAAATTTATTTGCATTTTCAGTTGGTGAAATAACAGTTCCTGCAGGTATATCTTGATGGTAATAAAGAAGGTCTTTGGTAAGGAAAGATTTACCAGTATTGCGTTTACCGATTAACACAACAATTTGATCATCTTTGATCATTCGCATATTAAATTTTCGTAATTGAAGACTCATTGAATTCTTCTTATACTCCATATTTTTTTTTATCATTCCATCCTTATAAAACGCACCATCTTAGAACGTAAATATTTTTATCCATTTGATAAAAATAATATTTTTAAAAACAAATAATGATTTTATAAATTAAAAGCATTAAGATCAAATTCTACATCATGATCTGCAAATTTGGCTTCTTTACTATTCATATGTTTAAAATGTTCTTTATCTTTAATAGGACTTCTCTTCTTTCCAGCAATTAAAGTTTCATCTATGGATCTTTGATGTTTTTCTTCACGATGTCTTTTTTCTTTTTTAGGTTCTTCATTTACTTGATTGGATTCTGAAAAGAGTGAAATGGTTGGAATAGAGAGAGATGGTAATAGATTTTTAACTTGATCCATAAGAGAAGTAGTATTTTCAGTATTTTCTAAAACAGAAGAGATTTCAGGAATAATCTCTTCAGGCAGAGTAATATTTCCTTTAGGATACAAGTAATGTTTTATTCCATACATAAGACCTGTAAAAATTGAATAAGAGACAATAAAAATGAGGATCGATTTTAATTCAGGACTTAATTCTTTTTTATTTTTAGTATCTTCATCTTTTAATTTATTTCGTTCATTTAAATAATAAATAGCAGTGCATATAAAAGCGATAATAAGACTTATAAAATAAGGTTCATACAAAAATTCCATTTGTTTGATCTTTTATTAAAAAAATATATTCCTTTTTTCATTTTAAAACGAATTAAGCATGTCGCAATTCACTATCGCTTTTGTATTCATCATCACTATCTGCTTCTTTTACTTGTTGTTTGATCATCATTGATATAGATGGTTGAGGAGAGGGACGTTGAACATAAGTGATTGGTTTTTGTTGTTGTTGTAAAAATTGATCAATAGGTTTTGTGCGATCTTTCTTGCTAATTTGACTACTTGCGATGGATGAAATTCCTGAAATCATTGAATCTGATTCGGAACTCTTATGATGTTTTTTATAAATTTCAAGATTTTTTTGGTATAAATCATTACGATTTGCCATTTGAAGTTGTTGTTTTTTAAGAAGGCGTTGACGCATCTTTTCTTTTTCTTTTTCATGACGTTCTCTCTCTTTTCTTCTCAGTTTTTCGAGAGTATAATATTCTTCTTCTCTTCTCATTTTTTCTATTTCTCCATTTCCATAAAAATCTTGTCTTCGAATATGTTTTGGAGTTTCATGATGTTGATAAACAAATCCACTACTTATACTTGAAAGTCGGTCATCATCAATAGGAACAGAAGATGAGAATTCTTCAGGTTGTTGTGAAGAAACAATAGGTTCTTCTTTTTCGATAATGGTAGTGGGTGTCTCTTCTATTTTTGAAACAGTTTCAGAAGAACGATATTCTTTAGGAATACGTGATCCATCTAAATGAATCTGTTTAATTTCTGTCTCTTCTTCTTTTTCTGCTAATTTTTCTTCAATAAATGCTTGCATGACAGATTCTGTTTCTTGAGAAGATCCAATATGAATGGGTTGTTCTTCATCATCAAAAGATAAATGAATAGGTTCTTTCTCAATCGAATTTGATAATTCTTGTATATCTGATTCATCTTCAATCACTATATGAGAAGGAATATTGGAAGGAATTTCAAGAGGTTTTGATTCTTCCATGACAGGTGATGAAGATACTTCAACTTCATCTTTTTCATTAGATCCACCAAATACAGTTGAAATGCGATTTACAATACCATGAAAAATAGATCCTTCTTCATCATCTTTCTCTTCTTCTTCCGGTTCAGATTCACTCTTTTCATCTTCTTTTTCACTTTCACTCTTCTCTTCTTCACTTTCACTTTCACTCTCTGATTCACTTTCACTTTCTGAACTCGATTCTGAATTATGACGGCGACGACGACTCTTTTTACGATCTTCATCTGAATAATCAACTTCTACACTGCTCTCATCACTTGTTTCATCATCACTCTCTAATTCATGTTTTGAAAATCCTTTCTTCAAAATATCACGAATGGGAAGTAATTCGCGAATAGCATTTGATATACCTTCTTGGATCATATGAAGTGTATGACGCATATTATTATGTCTATCTTGAGGACTTAATTCTTTCGAATGATTAAAAACATAAGGATTTTTATAAATCTCACGAGCTGATGCAATATAACAACGATGCATAAAATGAGATGCACGTGGCACATGAACCTTTGTTTTTCCTTTCATATTTTGAACCGATGTTAAGATCTTTGATTCTGCTATAAAAACAGCTTCAATCAGATCTTCTAAATAATCACAATTTGAAACTTGAATAATACGATAACATTCATGATCAATGATATCTTGATTCCATAGAGGAATTTCTTTTAATGCTTCTTGAAAAACTTTTGCAATCGAGCGCGTTTGTTGATTCTTCTCTTCAAATTCATTTTCTAAAAGTTCAAGAGAATTGTCATAAATTGATTCAAATCCTTCATACATACGAGGAGTGAGGATTTGTTGAAGTTGTTCAATATAACGTTTTTTTGCTTCGATTAGAATAGAGACGTCTTTCATTTCTCTTTTTTTCTTTGATTTTTTTCAAAGAAAATATACGCAAAACCATTTTAAATATTATTTCTTATTAGAAGATAAATGATTGATCTATTTGCTGATAAAGGTCAATATTTAGGTATATTTTTTTTATTTTTTGTATGGATGATTGCTTTTATATATGGTAAAAAACATAAGTTATTAGGTGGATCAAAAAAGAAATATTCATAAAAGTTAGAAAGAAATGGAAGATAAAAAAGATCCTAAAATAATTCAACATTACTCTCTTGAATATCAAGAGATTTATCCTGATTTTAATTATGTTCCAATTGTAACTTTATTAGCATTACTCTTTTTAATTCTTTATTTTATTGCTATTTATAAAGGATATAATTAATATTTTTATATTCTATTTTTATATAGATAAATGGATAAAAACTTATTGTTTTTAATTATTGGTATTTCAATATTAATAATCGCGGGATTATTTTTTGAAGGTATCTTCTTTCTTCATTCAAAATCGATAAATATAAAAAGAAAGGGTGGTAATAAAAATAAATATATCATATTTTAATAAATGGCACTTGGTTTTGGAGATTGAAAAGCATGGATAATAATTATCATTATTTTTTTGATCTTATTTCTATCTGTAGCAACATCAAATGATCCTTTTTTTATACAAAGTATAAAAAAAACATTTATGGAAATGAATCAAAAAGGTGGTAGAAGAAGAAAAATCACATTTATAAAATCATAAATTAATATATGTATAGAATAGAGAATGGCAGAACTTCTTCAAACTGAATTATTTTATGGTATATTATTATCCATTATTTTTGCAATTGTAGCAATTATGGTTTATCGAATTATGTATGTAAATGCAAATTTTAAATCTTTGTTTGGATAAAAATAAAGATTATATTTAGAAGAATGCTTCAATCAGATATAATTTTAGTAATTTCATTTTCTATTATTTTATGTTTAGGATTCATTTATTATTCTCGTATGATTTTTAAGTCAAATAATCAAAAAATAAATACAAGTAATCCATACAAAAATTGGTATTATAATTATACTGAAAATAAAACACGAAAATCTGAATAAAATATCTGAATAAAATATATAGAATGAGTGCAATGCCTCCTGGAGTAATAGCTGTTATTGTATTAATGGTTCTTTTTGTGGTTGGAATGTTTGGATATAATAAATATCAAGATAGTCAATCTGGAAAAATATCAGTTTATAGAGGTGGTAAAAGACGTCGCGTTCGTTATTTGAAATAAAAAATTGATTTTTGTATAAATTATTTTATCTATAAAAAATAGATAAAGAAAATGTTGAAAGATGAAATTTTAATTCCTTTATTGGTTATTGGTTATTTTCTAATATTTATTTTCATACCTTATATTGCAATGAATTATCCTTTTAAAAGAGGAGGAAAACGTGTTCATTATCTCAAATCCTAATCTATTCAAATCGTCGATAATATGCCAATACGCGTGGATTTGCTCTAATTTTTGTATAATCAACATGGTTTATAATAAATAAACCATCTAAACTCTTCACTCTTGACAATGCAACATAGGTTTGTCCATATTCAAATACTTCGCGTCCAATATCGATAATCACATATTCCAAAGTGCTACCTTGAGACTTATGAAAAGAGATCGCAAATGCCAATTGAAGTGGAATCTGTTTCTTACTCACTGTCTCCTTTCCTTCTTCCATATCCCAACTGTGTGGAGCAATTTCCATATAACGTCCATCTAAGAATTGGACAATTGGATATCCTGTAACAGGTCCAAATCCTAAAATAATTCCTCGACTTCCATTTGCCAAACGTAATTCAGGCATATTTACTTTCAACATCACTTGACACTTCGTAGTAAAAGTAATCTCATCTTCAATATCACATTGTTCTTGTATCAAAGCTTTCAAGAATTCTTTATTCTCTTCTTTGACACTCTTTCCATATACATATTCTGATGTAAAAGTTTTAGTTGTCTCTCCTACATCCATCAATCTCTTCAACTCTTCGTCATTCACTTTCTTGACACGATCTCTCTTTGAAAAGAGTTGAGAAGGCATCACACCAAACTCATTCTCAGGAATAGGAACTCGACGACTTTCTATCACTGCTTTTACTTCTTCATCCACTTCTCCTCTTCGAATCTTATTTAAAGTCTGAATGAAGATGGAATCATTCTGTCTCATCACTTCTGTCAAATAAATCGTCTCATGGATCGTTTCATCCCAATTAAATGCGTCAAAAATAAATCCTTCCGCCTTGACAGGAGGAAGTTGCAATAAATCTCCAGAAATGATCAATTGAATTCCACCAAATGGAACATTCTGTCTTCTTACACGGCGAAATAAAAGATCAATCTTATCAAAAAGTTCAGGACTCATCATGGAAATCTCATCTATCATCAAAACACATGTCTGTAAATATCGCTTCTTGGTCTTTGAATTCTGCATAATCTTTTTAAACAACTCATCTACACTCTTCTCACCAGTGCCAATACCACAAAAACGATGAATGGTTTGTCCTCCTATGATCAATGCTGAAATTCCAGTAGTGCTTGTCACATAAATACGTTTATCAGGTTCTTCTATATTTTCACGATAATACTTGATAAATTGGTTCAATACAAATGACTTTCCAACACCAGCTTGTCCAGTTAAAAAGATGTTCCTACCTTGCAACATCTTTTCCATAGCATACTTTTGCTTTTCGGTAAATTCAAAACCTTCTGTGGATAATATCATGGATGCCATCTTTATCTATAAACTTCTTTCTCAACATCTTTATATCTCACTTTCTACTCATCATTTTTTAATCCATTTGACATAATTTTCAATTTAAAGAAAAAATGATCCAAAAAGTAAATAACCAATCGATTTTTACAAGTACATATTGAAAAATGTACTTCTTTTTAATTGTTTTATATTATTTATCGAATGATGTAATTGGACATTATTATAAAAGAAATATAAACGCAGAATCAGATATTCAACATATTGGAGTCATTGAAACAATACATCAATTTATGTTGTTTATCTTTTCAACTTTTTTACTCTTTTCATTTTATCATTATTGGAAATCAAAAATAAATACATATGATCTTGTTTATATATCTTTCATTTTTATTAAATATTCATCTGTATTTTATTTTCATCCAAATATTTCACAAAATGAATATGAATTACACCGTTGGTTGATGTGGTTATTTACAACACCTTCTATTTTACATATTTTCACAAAAGTAAATCAAATATCCTTTTTTAAAATACATAGTGAATATCATTTGATTCCAAATCTATTCGCAGTTTTATTACATCCTTTCAAAGATTCATTTTATATGAATTATTTTTATGCTTTATCTTATTTATCTCAAACCATCTTTTTATATCATTTAAGTCAATTAAAAGAGTATCGTTTTGTTCGAATGTTTATCTCCTTTTGGTGTTTATTTGGATTTATACAAATTTTATATATAAATGATTATATTGATGAATTTACATCAAATATATTATTTGGTATTTGTGATTTAATGGTAAAGTTTATGTCGATGTTGATTATTTATGATTCAGAGATACAAAGATTTGAAATATCACAATTAACTGATTTACAATGTCTTCAACTTGTTTCATCGATTTATCATACAATGAATGAATTTAAAAAACATAATGATTTATCAAAAAACTGTAATTCTGTATATATGTATATTATTGATCATTTAAAACATATTATTATAACAAATACGAATAATAAAATAGTTAAGTTAGAATTATTACAAAAAATATTACCTTATGATTTTGATGATAAATATCTTATGACAAATATTAAAAAATATCGTCATCTTGATAATATATGTGTATTATTTACTGATATTGTTTCTTATTCTGATTATTCAAACCAACATAATGATATAGATGTTTATCTTTTGTTAAATGACATGTATATTAAATTTGATTATATTTTAAGAAGATACAAAAATATTCAAAAAATTGAAACAATTGGTGATTCATATATGGTTGTGAGTAATATTTCAAAAGAAGATCAAAATCAAGAAGATATTCATCAAAATGTATTATCTATGATTCAAATTGCACATGAATTTATCGATTCTTTAAAATATCTTCATTATCAAACAGAAATTCAAATTCGTATTGGAATTCATATAGGTCCTGTTGTAATTGGTATTTTAGGTTTAGATATACCAAGATTATGTGTGATTGGAAATACAGTAAATTTTGCATCAAGACTCCAAACAACTTCTGAACCTAATAAAATTCAGATTAGTAGAGAAATATATGATAAGATTGAAGATAAATCAGATTTTGAATTTAAAGAGAATCAAGATGTTATTTTAAAAAATATTGGTGAAATGAATACATTCTTTGTTCATAAATCTTAAATTTTTTTATAAATTGACTTAGTATTTAAAGAAACATGATTTCTTTATATTGAATTCATTTGATCAAGTTTTTTAAAAATTTCATTTCTTTATATTGAAATCATTTGATCAAGTTTTTTAAAACTACCTGTTTCTTTTTGGCTACGTGAGGCTAAAGCCTCACTGCGCCGCGCGACCCCCCGAAGGGGAGGGTCGCGTCTGGGCGAACTCTACCCACGAAGTGGGTATGAGTGAGCCCAGTAATGTTGGTTTTCCGCAGGAAAACCATTCCTCTCTCGCGTAGCGAGCAACAAATCATGTTATTTCATAAGTTTCTTTATATTGGTTTCATTTCACTAATTTTGAGAATACTTAAAGAAAAAATATAAATTTGGCTATTTTTCAAGTTACTTAAAAAAGCTGTAAGAATAAAAGGATATACAAGAGTTATATCTTAAAAATGAATTCCAAAAAGCCGATGATGAAAGGTAAGACAAAGGAGAAGGTTACAGAGCATATCGATGTGGAAGAGAATAAACAGAAGTTGGTTGGAAGAGTGATCTATGATCGAAACAAGACGGAAGGTGTAAATTTGATTCATCAATATTTTGAGTTGCAAGTGGAATTTGAGAAGAGATATGGACCGAATACGGTCGTGATGATGCAAGTTGGAGATTTTTTTGAGTTTTATGGTGTAGATAATGACAAAGAGAAGATTGGGAATTTGATAAAGATTTCGGAGATTATGAATATTATTTTGTCAAGGCGTAACAAGGCAATCTTGGAGAATAGTCGTGAGAATCCGCAATTTTGTGGTTTTCCATTTGACAAGATGTCTCGTTTTCTCAATGTTCTTTTGACCAACAATTATACAGTTGTTATGGTGGAACAGGTGCATGATCGTCAGGGAACAAATCGAGTCATTACAGCGATTCATAGTCCAGGGACTTATATTGATGAAGTGTCGAATTCAGATCCGAATCATGTGATGTCGATTTATATTGAGGAGGAGAAGGCATTTAAGACGGGAGTTCCCATTTATTTTGTAGGAATGGCATCGATGGATTTATCAACAGGATATTGCACTGTATATCAGAAACAGAATCATCTTTATGACAAAATGGCCGTGATGGAGGATATGTATCGGTTTATGGAATCCTATAACCCGAAAGAGATCGTAATCTATTATGGTGAGTTGAAGACAATTACTGTGGATGAGATTATGGATCATTTGAATACAAATTCTCGAATCTTTCATTTGCCGATTGAATCGAATGAGGAGTGGGGTGGAAAGTTGCCGATGAAGTATCAGCAGATTTTATATCAGAATCAGTTTTATGGAAAGGTATATCCTGAACATGGTTTTTATACTCCGATTGAATATATTGGTTTGGAGAGAATGTCTCAGGCATCTTTGGCATTTTTGATGTTATTGGAATTTGCCCACGAACATAACATTTCGATTCTTCGGAAAGTTCAAAAGCCTGAATTGTGGGAATATCCTCAACATCTGATTTTGTATCATAACACGATGTATCAATTGAATATTATTTCTCAGGGAAATGTTCAACAAGAGATGGGATATGGAGGCAGTGCTTGTTGGAGGAAGGGAAGTGGAGGAGGAAGTCGTTACAAATCCCTTCTGGATGTGATTCAAAAGACATCGACCGCGATGGGTAAGCGTCTATTAAAGTATCGTTTGATGAATCCATTGACATCAAGTGAGGAGTTGGAGAAGAGATATGGTTGGATAGAGAAGATGATGGAGAAGAAGAGATTGGAAGAGTGTCAAAAGAGATTGATGGAAATTATGGATATGGAAAGGATGCATCGTAAGATGGATTTGGGAATGATTCATCCTCATGAATTCGGATCTTTGCATTTGACTTATGATAAAGTGTTGAATTTGATGGAATGGATGGAGGAAGAAGGAATTTTGGCAGATTATCAACTTCAAGAAGAGACTTTGCAAAAGTTCCGAGAGTATCGAGTGGAGTATCAGAAAGATTTGAATATGGAAGAGATTCACAAGCATAGTTTGCAAGCGATTACTGACAATTTCTTTATGAAAGGAGTTGTTCCTGAATTGGATGAGATACAGAATAAGATGAATGAGATTATGGATTATTTTGAGAAGACAGTAATTGATTTCTCAAATTTGATTGAAGCTGGATCTGATGCTGTCAAATGGGATATGAATGCTCGTGATGGTTATTTTATGGTTTGCACAAAGAAGAGATGTGATACCTTGGAAAAGAAGATGACTTCTGAAGAGAGGAAGAAGTGGGATATTAAGAAGTTGCAAGCAACTACAGTGAAGATAACTGGAGATGAATGGGATACGAAATCGCATCAATTGATTGCTTTGAAGGAAAGAATGAGAATTATTGCAAAGGAGAAGTATTTGGAATTGATGCAACGGTATGTGGTATCTTATAATTCCATTTTGCATGAAATTAGTGGATTTGTTGGATCTGTGGATGTAGTGAAATCTGGAGCATTGTGTGCAAAGATGTATGGTTATCATCGTCCTAAGATTGAAGATCGTTATGATGGAAAGAGTTATTTTTCATCAAAGAAGATGCGTCATCCTTTGATCGAAGTGTTGCATGAAAAGGTAATTTATGTAGATAATGACATTGAATTGCTCAAAGGAAGTGATGAGACGGGTGGTATTCTTCTTATGGGTCTTAATGGAGTAGGAAAGTCGTCGATGGCCAAAGCGATTGGATGCAATATTGTGATGGCACAAATGGGATATTTTGTGGCTTGTAGTGAATTTGTGTATTATCCTTATGAGAAGATTTTTACAAGAATTAATGGAGATGATAATATCTTCAAGGGTATGTCATCATTCGTAGTGGAAATGAGTGAATTGAGATCGATTTTGAAATATGCAGATGAGAGATCGATTGTATTGGGAGATGAAGTTTGTAAGGGAACAGAAGAGACAAGTGCATTGTCAATTGTGAGTGCGACGATTCAAAGATTTAGTGAGAAGGGAGTGAATTTCATCATGGCGACACATTTCCATAAATTGTGTGAAATGGAAGAGATACAAAAATTGAAGAATGTGGTATTTAAGCATTTGTCTGTATCATATGATGAAGAGGGTGATAAGATTATTTATGGAAGAAAGTTGATGGATGGACCAGGTGATACTCTATATGGTTTGGAGATTGCTCGTCATCTGATTAAGGATGATGAATTCTTCCAGATTGCAAGGAAGACACGGAATAAGATTGTAAAGGAATCAGATGAGGTCGTAGAGATGAAGAGATCGAATTATCACTCACAGTTAATTATGACTGAATGTATGATTTGTAAAAAGACTCATCATCAAACAATGCTTCAAACACATCATTTGAAGGAACAACATGAATATGGAGATGAAGTGATGAATATTGATGGAGTGCGAAAAGATCAATTGGGTAATTTAGTAGTATTGTGTGAAGAACATCATGAAGAAGTTCATCATGGACAATTGGAGATTGAAGGATGGAGAGATACGATAATAGGTCGTGAATTGGTGTGGAAAAGAAAGGAAAAAGTAGAAGAAGTAGAAGTATCAGATCCATTAAAGATGTTTGAGAATGAGATTGAGAAGATGAGAAGGAGTGGAATGGAAAAGAAGTTGATGGTAAATGCTGTATTTGAAAAGATCAAGAAAGAGAAGGGACAAGTGGTATCAAAGAAGACGATTGAACAACGTATTATGGAGATTTAACTTTTCATATATTTTTTACTTTTTATTTTTATTTTTATTTGATATAAATCATAGATTTGTATCAATATATTAAAAAAGATAAATTATTATGAGACATGGAGTTGTTTGAGGATTTCATCAGCACGAAGAGTGGAGACATCATTGGGATCATAACGGAAAGGGTTGGATCCAGAGGGAGCAGAAGTTTGAGGACGGCGTCCATTGGGAGTGGGTTTTGATGCAGAATTTGCCATTTGAGGAGTTTGCACTGTCTTGATTCCTTTCATTTCATTGATTTCGCGTTTGAGAGTTTGAACTTCATTTAGAAGACAAGCACAAAGAGTAGTAAGACGATTGTGAGAAATAGCAAGATCATTCATTTTCTTGCGAGTGTCGTGAAGATATTTGGGATCCATGATGTTTAATAGATGGAAATAAAAATATTTTTAAATTCAAACCTACTTTTCATTTTTCAAATTCTCTTATATTTTTGTCGAAATGACAAAAAAATTGATTTTACATTTCTATTTAAAAAAAAGATACAAAGAATGTATAGAAGAATCACAAATGCTTATTCCTATCCGTTGTTTTACCTGTAATAAAGTAATTGGTCATCTTTGGGAAGATTACCAAGCAAAAGTTCAACAAGCTTATCAAGAAATGAGTATGGAAGAGAAGGATCGTATTATTAAGTTTAATGTTTCTAAAAAAGATCAATTGAAACAAAAGACGATGGAAGGTAAGATTTTAGATGAACTTGGATTAAATAAATATTGTTGCCGTAGCATTATGATTAGCACTGTTGATTTGACTACTAAGATTTAATCAAATGGAAAATGATTTTTAGTGCGAAAAATAGATATAAAAAAATCCTCAGAAAAGAGTATATAAAAGTAAAGATGGAAGATGATATGCAACAATTCAAAAAGAGTGTCAAGAAGTATCTTGAACTTCATGATGTAGAGGAACGTCTCAAAGAACAGATGAAGGAGATGAAAGAAGAAAAAGATCAATTGGAAAATGGTATATTAGCTTTTATGGAATCACATGATTTTCAAGATCGTGATATTGTAGTAGGTCAATATAAAATGAAATATACAAAGACAAAACAGACTGAAAGTGTTACCAAGAAATTTACTTTTGATCGTCTTTCTACTTATTTCCAAGGTGATGAAATGAAAGCAAAAGAAGTTTTGGATTTTATTTATAATGAGAGAGGAAGCACAGTCAAAACATCACTTAAGTTGAATCTGATTCAACAACCTTCTTCCAATTAATTATTGTTTATTTTTTATTTTTATATATTTTTTATTTTCATATATTTTTTCATTTTATAAAAATCATAAAATGAATATAAAAAATGATTTTGAAATAAAGAGTATAGAAAATGGAGACTCGTGAATGGCGTTATCAAGAACTTACAAAGAAAAAGAGTTCATTTGAAGTATGGTTAAAACATCATTTAGTTCTTCTCGAATATTTATATGATGTTTTCCTTCAAACATGTATTGAACATGAAATGATTATTGAAAGATCAATTGAAAGTCGTAAAGACTTTTATCGAATGATGTATGAAGAATCAAATGGAGAACTAATTGATAAAAGGGATTATTTATCTTTTTATCCAGAAGAGGAGAAGAATCATGAATAATTTTCTTTAAGTAGTGCGTTTTTTTCATTCAAATAAAATCTAAGAAAAAAGAAATCTTAGATTTGAAAGAAGTATTCATTTTATAAAATGAAGAGTTGGGCAGAGATAGCAAAAAAAGAGGTTGTCAAGAAGGAAGTGGAGATCCTCAAAGAAAAGGAGACTCCATCAGGATATAGTGAAAATATGAAAGAAGATGAATTACGTGATTTTGATGATGAATTTGATGTATTTTGGAATAGTGTAGTATCGGATATTAAATTTGATTTTGTAGAAAAAATCGAAGAGTTATCAAATTATGAAAAACTGCCATTTTTCAATTATCCTTTTCATGAAAAGAAGAATTTCTATTTCACTTTTTATTCATATATGAAGAAACATAGTGTAGAAGGAATTGAATTGAGAAATCGTATTTGTGAATATAATGAGGTGATAACAGGAAATGTTCAAGAGGATGATCATGAAGGAAAGTGGCAAGAAGTTTAGTTTTTTTATAAAAGTATATCATTTAACAATCACTGATTTTTAAATGAATCTGTTCAAGAATCCAAGCATCCTCTTCAGGAGTAGAATGTATGATAGGTTCTTGAGAGGCGGGAACGATAATAATATTCGAAGCAGAAGGAATATATTTTTGTTGAATATTTTGATAGATAGAGAGTAATCTCTTCTTTTCATCTTTTTGTAAAGTTCCAGATTTCTTATTTTTCATACGAATGAGAAAGAAGATCTCTTTCAAATCAATTTGAAGAGCCACTTCTAAATAATTCATAAATTCTTTTGGAGTTGTATATTCAAATTCTTTATTGACAATCCATCCTTTGATAATGGATATTGTCAAATGTTGAGGAAAAGCAGATGATTCTTCCCACATCAATTCCAAAAACTTTTGTAATGGCAAAAAATCAATAGGATATGCACGTA
>JACCDH011566460.1_pt1 | contig 27428 bp, 19 predicted proteins | sample 7442481 | NCBI WGS metagenome assembly JACCDH01 (sample SAMN15323433, study PRJNA562643) | freshwater metagenome | isolation source: river surface water | place: USA:Blue River Watershed | collected 2017-08-15 | reverse complement strand
GATCAAGGAAAAGGGAAGTCAATCCAAGGTGGGTGCTAATCGAAATGGTCAGAAGCACGGTGGTAAATCACCAAAAGGGAATGCTTCAAAAAAGGGTAATGCTGGTGGTCAACATGGACATGCAAAGGGTCATTCCAATCCAAAGGGCGGAAAAAAAGGAAAACCATAAAGGTTGAAGAGTGGAAATTGCCCTTTATCGGCTATTTCTTCTCGCAAGTGTTCATTCCCAGCGGAACGTACAAAGGGCAAAATCCTATGGCGGAGGTCAATAAAAAAATCACTCCCAAAGCCAAAGAGATATTGTACATTAGTCCTTCCACTTTTCCAGACAGCGCCAGGTAACCCAAGATAATCGCTACAACGACACGCAAGGTGCGGTCTGTTTTTCCCATGTTGTTTTTCATTGTTTCTTGTTTTATCCAAATGTAAAGGCCTTTTTAAAAGGTTAATATGACCTGAGTCACATACACGCTGGAGGCTTGGACGGCATTCACCTCATCGGTCAAGAATTGAAGGAAATGCAGTTGGAGTAATTTTCAACACAACCTCCCACTTCTCAAATCCATTACAATCTCCTACCTTTACTTTGCATTATGTGTGGACGTTATATTGTAGTAACCAAGGTCAAGGAGATTGAAAAGAAGTTTGGCGTAACCATGCCCAAAGGTTTTGATTTTTCTCCTACTACCAATATGGCTCCAGGCAGCCCCGGTTTGGTCATTACCAATGATCAACCGCAATCCCTCCAGCTGTTTCGCTTTGGTTTTACCCCTTCATGGTCCAAAGACGGTAAGCTATTCATCAATGCCCGTTCCGAGGGCGATCACAACCAAGAGAATCGGCGCGAGTACACGGGAGCCAAAGGCATCATTGATAAACCCATGTTTCGACGTGCCATCCGCAGTCAACGCTGCCTAGTGGTGGCTGATGGATTCATCGAAGGTCCACAAGGTGTTGGATTGCAAGAACCTTATTGCGTTTATCCTAGAACAGGCAATGGTCCCATGGCCCTGGCGGGTATTTGGGATACCTGGCAAAAGGGCGCAGAAACCATTTCGTCTTTCGCCATTCTCACCACCGCGCCCAATGCGGTGCTTCAAAAAATTGGTCACCACCGTTGCCCTTTAATACTACCTCCTGAATATCATTCGACTTGGCTCAATGCAGATGCTCCGCTATCGGACATCACTTCCATGATGCAGCATTGTCCGGATGGATGGCTCAATGCTTATCCTATTTCATCCGCCATTAAAAATCCAATGGCCAATGGAAAGGAGTTGCTGAAACCCATTGGTGAAAGGGTATTGCAGGAATTTGATTACGAGGTGTATCAGGACATTGAGATGTTTGGGATGGGAGAAACCCGATCCCGCAAGCGACGGGATGATCAAATGTCATTGTTTGATTGATCATGGTCCACGTCCATTCCTATTTCTCTTTGCGTTACGGAACAACAGCTCCTCTGGAAGCCGCGGAGACCTTGCGCGATGAGGGATGGAAGACCTTCCTTTTTGCCGATGTGAACAACACTTCGGCAACCTGGGATATCAAGCGTTGGTGCAAGAAAGAGAAATTTTTGGGATTGACCGGCGTTGATTTTAAAAACAACGTCACCACCGTTTTTGTGGCCGTTCCTGTCAGTGAGGAAGGGTTTAAAGAGATCAACGAATGGTTGTCTTTTCACCTGCATGAGAAGAAGGATTTTCCAGAACGCGCGCCAGAGTGGCAATACGTAAAAGTGATTTATCCGCTGGATCAAGTGCGCGATTGGCCCATGGACATCATGCGGGAAAATGAGTGGGTGAGTGTGGCTCCGAATGAAATCAATCGTTGGAGAATTTCGAGATGGAAAGACTTTGATCGCTGTTTGGCTTTGCCTGTTTTTAGTTTTCAAAATAAAAGAGCATTCAATGCGCATCGCCTGCTGCGTGCGGTGGAGAACAATGTATTGTTGAGTAAGCTCAGTACCTTGGATCACGCGACAGAGCGTGAAATTTGGAAATCCAAATCAGAAATAGAAGAAGGTTATGCGGAGTATCCGTTGTTACAAAAAACAACAGATGTATTTAAGGAATGGGCAACGGCTTGGGTGATGGAAGAGTCGGTGACCATGAAGAATCAATTGATCTATGGTCTCAATGCGGCGCAGGATGAGGATTTATTGGAGCAATTGTGTTGGGAGGGGTTACCTTATCGTTATCCCGAGGTGAGTCGTGAAGATGAGGAGAGTCCGATTGTTGTTCGGATTCGAAAGGAGCTGGACATGATCAAGGAGAAATCCTTTGTTGCGTATTTTCTCATCAACTGGGACATCACAAGCTATGCGCGCAGCAATGGATATTTTTATGTGGGACGAGGGAGTGGTGCGAATAGTATCGTTGCGTATTTGTTGCGCATCACCGATGTGGATCCCATTGAGTTGGATTTGTATTTTGAAAGATTCATTAACCTGTATCGCCAGAATCCCCCTGATTTTGACATTGATTTTTCTTGGACGGACAGAGAGGATATGACGAAGTACATATTCTCTCGCTTTCCCAATGTGTCGTTGTTGGGGGCTTACAATACCTTTCAGTACCGCGCTGCCATAAGGGAATTGGGAAAGGTGTTCGGATTGCCCAAAGAGGAGATCGATGTTTTGGGAGATGGGAGATTTCAATTGGATCAATTGGATGAAATGCAGCGATTGACCTTGCGCTATGCACAGGTGATTCAAGATTTTCCGAATGCATTGGCCATTCACGCTGCAGGTATTTTGATTACCCAAAAACCCGTGTGGTATTATACAGCAACATTTTTACCGCCCAAGGGATTTGCCACTACCCATTTTGACATGTTGGTGGCTGAGGACATTGGAATTTACAAGTTCGATATTCTCTCGCAACGCGGATTGGGAAAAATCAAAGAGTGCATGGAAATCATTACCTACAACCAACCGGAAAAGGCAGACTTTGACATCCATGATTTGGCGCGATTTAAAAAGGACGAGGCAGTGAAAAGTTTGAGTCGTTCAGCCGATGCCATTGGATGTTTTTATGTGGAGTCGCCTGCGATGCGGATGTTGTTGGGTAAGTTGCAAGTAGACGACTATCTGGGATTGGTAGCGGCGAGTTCAGTGATACGCCCTGGCGTATCCAAAAGTGGCATGATGCGGGAGTTTATCATGCGGCAGCGGATTCCTGAGCGCAGGAAGCAGGCCAATCCGGTGTTGCTTGAATTGATGCCAGAGACCTACGGAGTGATGGTGTACCAAGAAGATGTGATAAAAGTAGCGCACTATTACGGTGGCTTGACTTTGGGAGAGGCCGATGCTTTGCGCCGTGGCATGAGTGGAAAGTTTAGAGGAAGAGAAGAGTTTGATCGAGCGCGTGATGCCTTTATTGAAAAGGCCATGGCCAAGGGAAGACCATTGGAGGAGGTGGTGGAAATCTGGCGACAGATTGAAAGTTTTGCAGGATACGCTTTTGCGAAAGGTCATTCTGCATCTTATGCGGTGGAGAGTTTTCAAAGTTTGTTTCTCAAAGCCTATTTCCCATTGGAATACATGGTGGCCACTTTGAACAACGGCGGTGGTTTTTATTCGGTAGAGTTTTATGTGCATGAGGCGAGAAGAAAAGGAGCGATCATTCATCCGCCCAGCATTCAAAAGAGCAGCGCGGTGACCATCATTCAAGGACGAGATATATTCCTGGGATTGGGGATGATCAAGGATTTGGAGCATCCATTGATTGAACGACTGCTATTGGCGAGAAAGACCAACGGTCTGTTCAAAGACTTTGAGGATTTTCTAGACCGCGTTCGCATTGGCGTTGAGCAATGCACCTTGCTCATTCGCGTGGGTGCTTTTCGGTTTTTGGGACAAAGTAAAAAGCAGTTGTTGTGGAAGGCGCAGTTGTATTTTACGCAGCGATGGGACGTCCAAGAGCAGTCGCTGTTTGGAGTGGAGAGAAAGCAATTTGATATCCCCAATTTGGTCGATCTCCCATTGGAGGATGCCTTTGATCAATTGGAATTGCTGGGATTCCCATTGTGCAGTCCATTTGATTTATTGCCAATGGAGTGGAAAGGTGTTGGCGTTCCAGCGCGATTGTTACCCGAGTTCTTGGGAAAGCAGTTAGCCGTGTTGGGGTATTTCATTACATGCAAGCCTACCAGAACGAGCAAAGGGGACCGTATGTACTTTGGAAATTTTATCGATGCGGAAGGAGAGTTCATTGATACCGCGCATTTTCCAGTTGTAGGAAAAGACAACATGTCTTGGAGGGGTTCGGGCATTTACCACATTCAAGGTCGTGTTATTGAGGAGATGGGTGTGTACAATATCGAGGTGGATGCCATGACCAAGCTCGCCTACGAAGAGGATCCGAGATATTCAGATTTGCGGGCTGGCGAAAAGAACAGAAAAATCAAGAAGCATTAACGATGTTCATCGCGCGCTCCAATCCCATTTGGACAAAATGAATGCAGCCCTCTGCCGCTTTTTCAATGCGGGCTTCTAGCGTTTTTAGTTCATCTTCATTCCAAACGCCAAGCACATAATCTACCTGCTTTCCTTTGGAAAATTCACTACCCACTCCGAAACGGAGACGAGGGTATTGGTCGGTATTAAGAATGGCTTGAATGTGTTTCAACCCGTTGTGTCCGCCGTCGCTGCCTTTGGGTCGCATTCTCAATTTTCCAAAAGGCAAAGCCAAATCGTCGGTGATAACCAAACACTGCGCAGGGCTCAGTTTCTCTTCTTGCAGCCAGTAGCGCACCGCATTGCCGGAAAGATTCATGTAGGTGGATGGTTTGATGAGTACCAGCGTTTTCCCTTTTACCCTGATTTCAGCGACATCTGCATAGCGCGAAGTTTTCCAAACTCCTCCGTGTTTTTCGGCTAGAAAATTGACCACATCAAATCCAATGTTGTGTCGGGTGTTGTTGTATTCGAAACCAATATTTCCAAGACCAGCGATGAGAAACTTCATGTTGTAAAAATAAAAAAGGGCAGCGATGGTGCTACCCTTTTGTTATCGAATTGATGGTTTAAGGCAAAACAATTTTTTGAGTGAACACTTGGCCATTGTCATTGGTGGCTTGAATGAGGTATACACCCTTGGCCAGGGATACATGTTCCATTTCCCATTGCGGGACATAGCCATTCCACGATTGGACAGTTTTTCCTGTTGCATCCATCACTGTAACCTGAGTCAAGTTTACTCCTGCGTTGCGAACAGTGAATTGCGTTCTTCCCATGAAAACCTCTAGTTTTGAGGCGTCTCCTTTCAAAGTTGAAGACTGGATGCAACCACCTTGAGGGCAATAAGTCAAAGTACCAATTTGGCCGTGCATTTCACCATTCAGAGCGATGCGGAATTGTGTGCTTTTGGAGCATTGTATGGCATCTCCAGCGTAGAGGATATTCCAATTGTCGCCATCATGCGTGTATTGCAGGGTAGGAAGAAGATTGGTGAAAAACCAATTTCCTTCGGCAAAACGGGCAAAAGACAATACGGCCATTTCATTGTTGGTTGGGATCAGATCAACTTGCACCTTCATGGAAACATTTTGATCAGGATGAACAGCATTGGCAACCAAAACGTGGTTGTCTTCTGTTACAATAGAGACATTGGATTTGGATCGATCTATATCAAACATATCGGCAATATCCAACCCCGCATCGTATCCCTCATGCGCATCCGGATTGAGCACGATGTTGGCTTGGTCATTGAATGGTTGATTCTGCAAAGAAAGGTTCAGCGACACCATTGGGAAGCCTACTTCATTTCGTTCAAACAATTTTGGAGAGCAGCGACTGACCTTGGCTGATTCTGGAAAATTCACAATTTGTCCACCAGAAGTGGCAATGACAAAAAAGCTCTGGCTATGTGGGATGTATTTCCCTATACCATCTGGATATCCAGCAGAGGTATTAAAGGTTCCATCGTTGTTGTTGTAGTATAAGTAGTTGGAGCTTTGATAATCATAGACGAAATAGGCTCCGACATTAGAGCTGTTGCTTTCTACCACACTCCAATCAATTTCTGATGGAAAAGGATTGGCAATCAAATTTCGACCATAAGACTCAACAGTACCACTGGCGGTATAAGTCAATGATGCTGTTCTTGTTCCTTTGCCAAAGTAGCCTGATGGATTCAGCGTTCTTGCCGAGGAATTGGCAAACACGTTGTAACCCAACATGGGGTTGAGTTGTCCTGAGGTGGGATTCACGACAGTAAATCCAAAATTCGTCACACCTGATAAAGTTTCATTGTACCACTTGATGCTGTTAGAAGTCATGGACAACGCAGGATAGCTGATGCCATTGACTGTTTTTGCTCCCCAAGCGATACTGGGTGAAAGACGAGTGGTCAAGGCGCTATTGGCGTACAAGGGGCAGGATAAGAACATCCAATTGCTCGCTGAGTTGGAAGGGATATAGCGCTGCAACAAGATGGGTCCAGAAACGTTTGCACTAGCACCGATGGTTTGAATAGAACCAGAGCAGGTTGCATTGGATAACAACGATAAACTTCCACCTGCACCATCAATGGTCAAGGTGCCAGCATCCGGGTAAACGGCGTTGGTAACGAAGATGGGTGCGTTGAGGGTAACGCCAGCATTGTTGTTAATGGTCAAATCCATGAACTGCGTACCTGCTGTTCCGCCAATGGTTTGGGCACTTGACCCAGCCATAATGACTTCGCAACCTTCTGAGCAACAGCTGCTGCCAAATTTTCCGTTGAAAGAATTGGTTGCATTGTTGTTGGTCCAATTTCCGCTGAGGGTCAAACTTTGTGCTGCACCATTGGCAGTCAAACTTCCGCCAGTTGAAAAGGTGACATCGGATAAATTGTAGGAACCATCAATGGTGATGGCGTGTTTGACAATGATATCCGTATTGATGTTGAATGACGGAGTAACCGCTGATCCGCCATCCGTTAAGGACCAAACAGAACCGCTGCTCATATTTCCAGCTGCAATGCTATAGTAGGTGGCTGCAGTAGAAGTTTGTGAAATAGTCAAATCGTCAAATGCAAAATTGTTGTACACCGAATTGGCTACAGGAGTTCCTGAAGAAGTTGTATACAATGTACTCAAACCAACATAACCCATATTGGAATAAGTGGCATCGGTCAATGCAGTACTTGAGGCATCGGTAATACCGTTGCCATCAAAGTCAACATCCACGGTCCATACTCCCGTTGAGTTCCGATTTACAGAAATGCCAACAGCATTGGGAATACTTTGTGCACCGTAGCCCCAGGCAGAAGTTGAGGTCCATGAAATCGTTGTGGGCCCCGAAGTTGAATTGATTCCTCCCGTGATTTCTGTTAACCTTGTTGCAACTCCTGCGTCTACGCGCATCAATTGCAGTTTTCTGGTATTGTCTGGTGAGGTGCCAAAAGGATTGATACCAATGGCATATCCGGAGAATTTTTCCGAGGGAGTACCGTAGGCTACGTTGCTGGTTGAGCTGATGTATGGGGTAGATTTATCAGAAGCCAAGATCACCCAAAATTTGGATCCAGTTCCCACACTCTTCGCAAACGTTTTGACCTTAAAACTCCATGTTGTACTGACACCTGAAATATTGCTGAGACTACCGTCAACGGGCACGGAGGCGCTGGTATAAACAGAAGCCCCAGAAGTATAGCCATTGTTGTTGTGTCTGATTGAACCAGCCCCATTGATGGGAGTGGAGGTGTCATGGGTCCATTGACTGTTGGTGGTCCATCCAGAAGGAATTCCGCTGTTGAAGTCAGCGGTCATTTGCCCTTTGGAATGAAAGGAAAAACCTGCCATCAATGTGGAGATGATGATGTGCAGCAAAGGTAAATTTCTAGTCATGCTAAAATCTTTTGCTCGAATTTACGAAGAATTGTTTTAAAGGTTGCAATTTTTAGGGTTATCGATTTCTGAATAAGTGTTTTATGCTTTCATTTGCATTGTGATGAATAAGAAAAAATGGGCCGTCATTGTGGCAGCTGGTCGAGGTAGCCGTTTTGGAGGCGAGGTTCCAAAGCAGTTTGTTTTGATGAATGAAAGACCTGTCATTGCCTACAGTATGGAGGTTTTTTTTCAGTTGCAATACGAACTCGTTGTGGTACTTCATCCCGATGATGTTTCTTATTTTCAAAATCTTGCTCAAGCATACCAGCTGCCTCCTTACCATGCTGCCATTGGCGGGGAACAGCGATTTCATTCCGTTCAAAATGCCTTACAGTTTATTCCTGCCGATGAAGGGGCTATTGTCGCTGTGCATGATGCCGCCCGCCCCAATATTGATTTGGAATTTCTTCAGCAATTGGAAAATGAGGTAGTAGGAAAGGGCAATGCAATTCCTGCTTTGCCGGTTAGCGATAGTTTAAGGATGAGGAAGGGTGATCTTTGGTGCGCAGTTCACCGCGATGATTACCGGATCATCCAAACCCCTCAGTGTTTTAGTGCAGCTCTGCTGAAGAAGGCGTACCTACAGGAATACACTGCTTCATTCACCGATGATGCTTCTGTTTTGGAAGCCGATGGAAATGAAATTCATTTGGTAGATGGAAAAAATGGAAACATTAAAATCACCCATGCGGAGGATTTGAAATGGATGTCTTTTTTAATGTCTGATAAAGCATGATCACAAAAATTAAAATGTACGGATGCATCGCGGTTCTATCAATTTGCGCGATTTTAGCACCTGAAAAGTTATTGAGTCAAAAAAAAGTAAAAATGAGCATACCAAAACCAGCAAAAAAGGACGTTGTATTGGAATACAAAGTGGGTAATGAAGTGAGAGATACCCGAATGGATTCTTACTATTGGATGCGCTTGACGGATGAACAAAAGGAAGCTGCTCAGCCCGATGCACAGACCCAAGAAGTTTTGGAATATCTGCATGCTGAAAATGCCTACACCAAAGAGGTGATGTCTCCCACAGAGGCCTTACAAGAGAAGTTATTTGCAGAAATGAAAGGGAGAATCAAAGAAACTGATCAAAGTGTTCCGACCAAGGACAATGGTTATTGGTATTATACACGATTTGAGCAAGGTAAGGATTATGCTTTTTATTGCAGAAAGTTGGGCAGTATGGAAACCGGCAGCGAGGAGGTGTTGATTGACGGCCCTGCTTTGGCAGAAGGAAAAAGTTACTGGGCACTGGGAGGCATGACCATCAGTGAAGACAACCAATGGATGGCATACGGTGTGGATGAGATCAGCAGACGGGTGTATCAGGTATACTTTAAAAACTTGGTGACAGGTGAGGTGATTGCTGATAAGCTGGAGGGAACCACAGGACGCGCAACATGGGCCTCGGACAATAGAACTGTTTTTTATTCCAAAAGAGATCCCCAGACCTTGAGAGAGTTTCAAATCTGGAGACACATTGTAGGAACCAATCAATCAGAAGATGTTTTGGTGTTTGAAGAGAAAGATGAAACCTATTCTTGTTTTGTATTTAAAACCAAAAGTGAACAGTTCATTATTATTGGCAGTAGCCAGACATTGTCCACTGAGTATAGGGTGTTAGAAGCCAGTAATCCAAACGGAACCTTCAGGGTTATTCATCCGCGAGAGAAGGATTTAGAGTATGCCGTGGATCATTTTGAAGATGCATTTTACATCACCACCAATTGGGAGGCAAAGAATTTTAGATTGATGAAATGCCCATTGGATAAGACTTCGAAGGAGAATTGGATGGAGGTTATCGCGCACCGGGCTGATGTGCTGTTGGAGGGCGTTGAAATGTTCAAAGAGTACATGGTCATTGATGAACGTCAAAATGGTTTGACTCAATTGCGCATCAAGCGTTGGGACGGATCAATGGAGTATTATATGCCCTTTCAAGATGCTGCTTATTCAGCAGGTGTTGGTGCCAATCCGGATTTTGATACAGAAATTCTACGTTACGGATACTCTTCGATGGTAACCCCGGCAAGCACCTTTGATTTCAATATGCGAACCAAAGAGCAGGTGTTGCTTAAGCAACAAGAAGTTGTAGGAGGATACAACTCGGCTGATTACAGCTGTGAACGATTAATGGTGCCTGTCACGGATGGTACTTTGGTTCCAGTATCGCTGGTATATAAGAAAGGTTTGGTAAAGGATGGTCAAGCGCCTTTGCTCTTGTATGCCTACGGTAGCTATGGATATAGTTTGGATGCAGGATTTAGTTCAGGACGACTTTCACTTTTGGATCGCGGTTTTGTTTATGCCATCGCCCACATTCGTGGTGGTCAAGAGATGGGGCGTGAGTGGTACGAGAATGGCAAATTATTGAAGAAAAAGAACACCTTCACCGATTTCATTGATTGTGGAAAGCATTTGGTCAGAGAGCAGTATACTAGTCCAGAAAAACTTTTTGCCATGGGTGGAAGTGCTGGAGGTTTATTGATGGGTGCCGTGACCAATATGGCGCCAGAGTTGTTCAAAGGAATTATTTCTGCTGTTCCTTTTGTCGATGTCGTGACCACCATGTTGGATGAGAGCATCCCCCTTACAACGTTTGAGTATGATGAATGGGGCAATCCCAATGATCCAACCTACTATGATTACATGAAATCGTATTCTCCCATTGACAATATTGAGCACAAGAATTACCCGAACATTTTGGTGACCACCGGCTACTGGGACAGCCAAGTGCAATACTGGGAACCTGCAAAATATGTGGCCAAGTTGAGGGAGTTCAAAACCGATAACAACCAGTTGTTGTTCCACATCAATATGGATGCAGGACACGGCGGTAAATCAGGTCGTTTTGAAGCTTTAAAAGAAGTGGCCTTGGAATACGCCTTTATGATGCAATTGATAGGAATTAAAGATTGATTTAAAAGTCAATCTTTAATTTTTTAAGTTCAGAGAGTAGATCCATTTCTCCGGTCAGGTGTAAAGTTTGTAATCCTGCAGCCTGAGCGCCTTGCACATGCTGAATGGAGTCATCGATGAATAAGGTTTCAGCAGCCAGCAGACCATGAAGTTTCAATAAATGTTCAAAGGTTTTGGGATGGGGTTTGCGCATGCCCAGCACTTGACTGTAATGAATGCTTTCAAATCCATTTTTAAAATTTTCAAAATCGCCGGATTCTTGCATCATTTTTTCAAAAGCAGGAACATGGATGGCGTTGGTATTGCTCAAAAGAAAAGTCCTGTAACCAGCAGCTTTGATGAGGGGAATGGCCTGGATGCGCTCCTTTATCGGGTGCAGCAAAATGCAGTTCCATGCCGACATCACCTCTTCTTTTTTTGCATTGGGCATTTGTTTGTACAGATGATCCATAAAGTCATCGGGCGCAATGGCACCAATTTCCAATTGATCGTAAATGGGGTTTTGATTGGCTTGTGAATATTCAGCTCTGAATCCATCCCACCCCAATTGCGAAAAAGCAATGGCAGGAGCGTTGTAATCAATGGCAAAGAGTACTCCGCCAAAGTCGAAAATAATATTCTTGATGTGCATTATCTTTTGGTCCAAGCCCGGGGATCAACCGTTAAAACTTTGGCGCGCAATTGCGCTTCCTCTCTTTCATTTTTTGCAGTGCCATAAACGGCGTAGAAATAGTCTTGAAAAGGAATCACTTTGGCTTGAGAAAATCCTTGGTCATGCATCTGCGCTACTTGCTCTTCTGCATTGATTTTGGATTTGAATACACCTCCTACCACCCATGATTTGCCCCATTCTGAGAACGTTTTGGATACTGTGGCCCTTTCTTTTTGGGAAACAGCTTGGGTTTCTTGGTTGACTGGTGTATTATCTATTTCTTTTTTCTCGGTGCGTGTAATTTGGGCTAATTCAATGGGCTCAGCATTCCACAAATCCAAAAATTCTTTTTGAAAATTCTTCTCTGAGGCAGGAATCTTCAATTGGGGAATACTGGGTCGATGGGATTGGAAGTGAGACTTAGGATCTAAGTCAGGGTTCCAACCCGCTGTGTCTGCTTGAGTAGAATTGTTTTGAAATACAAAAAGTCCAGAAGCCAAAAGAATAGCGACAGACGCGGCAACAGCTATTTTCTTCCACGCGGATTCATTTTTCCCAACCTGAATGGCTTTGGCACTCTTGGCAGGAAGATGAATGTTGCTCAAACCGAATGAAGTAAAATCCGCAATGAATTTCTCACTGGGAACAAATTGCAATTGTCCTTGCGCATCGGCCCAAAGAGTTCCAATGCCCACCAAATGCGCTTTTTGACCATTGGCCAAGTGATTGAGGATTTGTTGGGTCCATTGATCCAATTCCTGCTGTGCTTGACGCAAATCCAATCCGCTGAACTTCACATAAGTATTCAACAACAACCCATCGCTATTGGTTAAATGACGATTAAAACCCAATTGTTTCGTGGGCGGTTGAATGGAATGATTGATGGGATGTATTACGGCACTTTTGTAGAATGTGACAAATCCGCCCAATTGGGGAACAATAACACAATCGTGCTTCAGCAATAGTTGGGTAATGATAACTTCAAACTTCACCTTTCAAAAATACAAAAAATGATCAAAGAAATTGACTTAAAATGAGCTCAAGATCCTCAGGTGTGTCTACTGAGGGTGTTTCTATCTGAGTTTCAATGGTTAGTATTTGATAACCGTTGTCCAACCACCGCAATTGTTCCAATGATTCAGCTTGTTCCAATGGCGAAGATTGAAGTTGATGGAGGTTGTGGAGAAATTGCGCGGTGTAGGCATACATCCCCAAGTGTTTAAAGAATCCGGTAAAATCAGTTGTTTTTTGAAAATGGGGAATGGGGCTGCGCGAAAAATAAAGGGCATGACCTTTTATACTTCGGGCACATTTTACACGGTTGGCATTGTGATAATCTTCCACATTGTTGTTCCATTTGACCAAGGTGGCAATGTCAGATGACTCATGCTTCATTGCCAATGCAAGGGCATCAATTTGTGTAACATCCACCAACGGTTCGTCTCCTTGCACATTGATGACAACATCAAAAGCATCGGGAAAGGCCTGAAGCACTTCGGCACAGCGGTCTGTTCCACTTTGCGCATTTTGGCTGGTCATCATGGCCCTGCCACCAAAGGATTTTACGGAATCAAAAATGCGTTGATCGTCAGTGGCTACAACCCAATCTTTCACGTGTTGTGATAAAACACAACGATCCCAAACATGCTGGATCATGGGTTTTTGGCCAATCATTGCCAGCGGTTTTCCTGGAAATCTGGTGCTGGCAAAACGGGCGGGAATAACACCGAGTATTTTCATAGGTCAATGCTGTATTGAAGATTGATCAGGCGTGTGGATTCGATGGCCAAAGGCCGTATGGCGTACAACCGGTTGGTCAGATTATTGACGCTGATGGTCAATTGTTTGTGGTTCCATTGGAAACCCGCACGGGCGTCTAAAACCAAGTCACCGGTTGTATGATTCTGTCGCCATTGAATGATGCCTGGATTGAATTCATTGGGGAAAAATTCTTCGAGCAATTCAAAAGCGTTGTCAATGTTTTGCATGTGGCTGTTGTAACGGGCGCTTCCTCCTACGGTCCAATTTTTCCAACGCAAGGCCACATCTCCACGAATGAGGTGTTGCATGCGGTATTTTAGAATGTTTCCATTGGGATCAGAGGAGGTACTATTGTAATTGGTTTGGGCAAAAATGGGCAGGATAAAAGGACTATCCATTGGACGTGTAGCATAATTGTAGTTGGGTGAGGTTGATGTTGGGAGGGTGTAGGTATATCCTGCCAAAAGATCAATGTTCAACCCCTTGAACCAAACGCCGGTTCCCATCACGCTAATCTCAGCACCTTGTACCTTGGCCGTGCCGGTATTCAAACTTTTGAATCCAAGTCCCAACATGTTATTGATTCCGGGATTTTCTCCCCATTGTCCAAAAGTAAATTCAACAAATTGATCAAAGGTTTGCTGGAAAGCAGCGGCATCGATATACCCTTTGAATTGTCCCAATTGAAAGCCTTGCTTGACACCGAACTCAATGTTTTCTGAAGATTCGGGTTTCAGATCAGGGTTGGCATATACTTTCACGGCCCCCAAAGCGGTAATGATGAATTTCTCAGCGATGCTGGGGAATCGGAATCCTTGTCCATAAGAGGCTCTGAGATGGGTGTGTTCAAACCATTTGAAATTGATACCCGCTCGAAAAACAGGTCTTTGTGATTTTTCTTGGTTGATGGTGAATTGTTCTAAACGACAACCAGCCGAAAGGAACAATCTTTTTCGCCATTGCCCATCGGCTTGAAAAAAGGCAGCTCGATTACTTGCGGTGTTGATACCATCGGGATTTCCGCCAATGTACAATTCTCCTTCTGCAGCGGTGATGCTATTGACTGCACCGATGGTCGTTCTTAGTCCGGGTACGCCCCAACTCTCCCAATCTTGTTGGTATTGGTATTCTGTGTAATAGACGTCGCTGTAATTTCCTTGTGCATTGTTGTTGTAATTGTCCAAAGATTGCCAGCGGGATTTAATGGAATGTTTGCTTCCTCTTTTGTTGTAATATTCTACAAAGGGATCAACTGCAGCAACCAATTTATAGGTGTAGGTATTGGAGCCGCTGTAGGCTCCAAAAAGACCATTGGTGCTGTTTTCCCAAATCAAAGTTGAAATGCTTTGACTTTGTGCAACAATGCCATTGACCCCGTAAGAAAGTCCTTCAATTTTGGGATTTCGGTGCCTCAATTGAAAGTTGATTCGGCTTCTGTTCTCGCTGCTGTAGCGATCAACTGTGAATGGATTTTGATCATAGGCCTGAACAATGCCCAGGCTGTCTTTGTTCGGGCCCATGTGCCCATCATCGGCTTGCAAGGTCGCTGCCAATAGCCATTCCCAGTTCCCGTTCTTTTGACTGTGATTGAAAAAATATCCGGCTTTTTTGTTGAACCCATTCCAATAGTGGTGCGGTGCTTTGGGTGCACTGTAGATTCCTGACCAAACTTGAAATCGGGTTTTGGGGGTTGAAGTGGGATAGGCCGTCCGGAAGTGAATCACTCCAGAAAGTGCAGAGCTTCCATAAAGTACACTGCTGGCTCCTTTGATGATTTCCAATTGAGAAATGTTTTCCAATGGCATAAATGCCCATGAAGCTTTTCCTGCATCTCCACTCAAAATAGGAATGTCATCAATCAATACCTGCACGCGGGAACCGGCACCAAAGCTGTAACCGCTGCCGCTTCTGATTTGAGGTTCCTCGTCTACAATGACTACGCCGGGCACTTGCTGCAAACCATCTTCCAAGGAGGTAACATTTTTTTCTTGAAACAACCGCGGTTGAATGACCTCCATACTCATGGTGACATTGGCGATGTCTTGCTGGAATTTTCCAGCAGAAACTACAAGTTGCTTGAAACTCAATGATTTTTCGCTGAGAAATATGACGCCCAGGTTTCTGTTCTCCTTGAGATTTTGAATGGTCAAAATTTTGTCATGATAGCCAATGCATTTTATGATCAAGTTGTGATTTCCTGCCGGAAGGCCAAAATTAAAATCTCCATTCATATCGGATCGAGTACCTTCTTGTCCGTTGGAAATGGTTACTCCAGGAATGGATTCTTGAATACGGCTGCTGTCTCTAAACGTACCCTGAATGAAGAATAGGGCTTGTTTCGTGGTGAATTGAGCTGAAATATTAGTAGAGAAACCCAATGAGATCAGGGTAATGATGCAGCAATGTATAAATAATGTTCTCGTCATGGCCTTGGTTTGTTCTGTTGGAGAATTCAACATCGGAAAGATAATAATTAGTGATAACAAAAGCGGAAAGAAGCCGGTTTTTTCTTTAATTATGCAACAACTAAGGCTTTGAGGCCGTAGAAATTAAAAACGAAAACCATGAAAAGAAGTTTATTCTTATTCTCCACTTTTTTACTCACTGCTATCAGCGCATTTTCGTGGGATATGCGGCAGGGTTTTATTTTGAATCAAGGCCAGTGGAAGGGTGGTCATCGCACTGTTTACTTCGAGAATAAGGATATGCAGCAAGCCATTCGTTTAACCAACGAGGGAATGGAATATGAGTGGTTGAAATTGGAGGATGGTGAAATGACCATTCAACGTGCCTTGCTCAAGCCAGTGAACGGACAACTCAATCAATACGAGGTTCAAGGCTCGATGGGCGCTGTTTATTTTTACAACAAGGAGGGTCAATTCAGCACAGAAGGATTTCAAACAGTAACCTTTAAGAACGTTTATCCCCAAGTGGATTGGAAGATTTATCAGACGGAGAAAGGTTTGAAATATGATTGGATTGTTCATCCTGGAGGTCAGGTAAGCGATATTCAAATGAAGTGGAATTATTTGGAAAGCATAGAGAAAAGTGCGGATGGTGGTTTGCTTTTTAAGTCAAAATTGGGAAATTTAAAGGAAGAACACCCGGTAAGTTTTCAATCAGGAAAAGAGATTCAGACCCAATTTGAATTGAAAGACAATGTCGTGTCTTTTCGCACAGCGTCATACAACGAAAAACAAGATTTAATCATCGATCCGGAGGTCATATGGTCATCGTACTATGGCGGTGAGTCTTATGATGAGGTGAACGGCATCGCGGCCGATGTTGCGGGCAATGTTTACATCACAGGGACAACGACCAGTACCACCAATATTTCTGGAAATGCAGCAGGAGCCTTGATCCATCAAACCAATATGAATGGTACCCGAGATGCTTTTTTGGCCAAGTTCAATATGAATGGCCAACGTTTGTGGGCTACCTATTATGGAGGGGAAGGTCAGGACGAAGGCAATGCCATTGCAATCGATGAATACGGTTTTGTTTATTTGGCGGGTACGACAACAAGCACTTTTGCCGTAGCATCTTTTGGATTTCAAACTTCATTGATGGGCATCCGCGATGGGTATATGGCCAAGTTTAGCAGCAATGGCCAACGTGTTTGGGGAAGTTATTTGGGAGGGTCAGGTACTGAGAATGTTTTGGGAATGACCGTTGACAATGATGGACGTTTGATCCTACTGGGAGAAACAACGTCCAATGATTTTTTGGTGACTGGCAGTGGTGATCAAGTTTATGGAGGACAAGGTGATGTTTTTGTGACCTGCATTGCGGGCATGGGTGCAGTGTATTGGAGCGTTTATTTCGGAGGAGAGAATTTAGAGAATGCCGGAGGGATTGGATATGATGCGGTCAGCGATCGGGTTTTCATCACAGGTACCACATCATCGGTTACTGGCGTCTCTTCTGGCAATGGACAGCAAATGAATTTTGGAGGTGGTTTGAAGGATGGGTTTTTAGGAGCCATTGATGAACAAGGAAACTTGGTTTGGTCGAGTTATGTCGGAGGAAGCGGCATAGACGAGGTGAGAAATAGCAGTTCTGATATTTATGGAAACATCTATATCGTTGGAACCACCTCTTCTTCGGGTATGGCCACCCCAGGGGCACATCAAACCAATTTTGGTGGTGGAGCAACAGACGCGTTCATGTCTCAATACAATGTCAATGGCGGAATGCTTTGGAGGAGTTACTTTGGTGGTCCAGGAACGGATGAGGGATCGGCCATGGTTGCTGACAAATTGGGAAATATCTATTTTGGTGGACAAACCAATTCGCAGGGATTATCACTGAACAATCCTTTTCAAAGTGTCGTTGCTGGTGGAACGGATGCCTTTTTTAGCAAGTTTACAGTTGAGGGATTTCCGCAGTGGACGAGCTATTATGGCGGAACCGGAAATGAGGAATTGAATTTTTTGAATATCGATTATTCTCAAAAGCTATTGTTCGCTGGATCGGCTGCTTCAGCCAATCTGTCTGACAATGGTTGGCAATCGGCACTGAATGGGGGGCAAGATGGTTGGTTTGGTAAATTGGAAGATTGCCCCAACCCCTACATCACCATCGCTTATGATGGAGAACTGGAATTTTGTGCCGGAGAGTCAATCATGTTGGGCGCAGGTGGTGCAGATTGGTATGTTTGGAGCACAGGAGATACCATTCCTTTCATCAATATCGAGGAGACAGCCGATATCACCTTGCGTGGTGTTTTGAATGGATGTCAAGGCATATCATTGCCGCTGCATATTGAGGTGAAGCCTGTTCCGGAAGTGGAGATCATCGCTTCGGGTCCTACCACATTGTGCCCAGGAGAATTGATCAGTTTGGAATTGTATCCATCCATTTCGCCAGATTCATTGGTGGCTTATTGGGAATGGAATGATGGAAGCCAAAATGATGTACAATATGTGGAAGTGGAAAGCGAATGGTCCATTCAAGTGACCGCCATCAATGGTTGTGACATGGATGCTTCTGTTGGAATTGGTTATGCAGAAATGGATGAAATTGTGATGGCCATTCCCAACGAGGCTTTGTGCATATCAGATGATCCCATGCAAATGATCGGATATCCTTTTGGGGGAGTTTTTGTGAGCAGCACGGGAATGGGAATCGATGGGACCTATTTTGATCCAGCACAAGCGGGTGGTGGAATTCACATGGTGCATTATGAGTTGGACAATGGTTCAGGGTGTCCCAATATGACTGATCCAGTGAGCATTGAGGTTTTGTACGCCCCAACGGAGTTATTTATTCCCAATGACACCATTTGCGTGGATGCTGAACCCATGTTGATGATGGGGCTTCCCATCGGAGGGTTCTATACAGGATTGGGAGTTTCAGGGTCCAATTTCTACCCCAACTTGGCGGGGCCAGGATGGCATGAGGTTTCCTATAACTACATCGATCCTCAAGGTTGCGACAACCGTGCATTTCAAAATATCTATGTCGACCCCTGTGGGTTTGTAGTACAACATGATGAGATGCAGATTCGCCTATATCCTAACCCTGCTGTAGATCAGTTGAACATCAAGGCAGAGGGTCTTGCATCTACACCGTATCATTTGGTGAACATGCAAGGACAAGTGGTGATGAAAGGTTGGCTAAATCAACTTGAAACTTTGGATATTTCGAAACTTCAGGCCGGTTTGTACCGTATCATCTTATATTCGCAAGACGAATCCGTTACACTGCCCTTTGTTAAAGACTAAACCACATACCATCCTTTTTTCCTTGCTGACCATGCTTTTCATGGTCGCATGGAGTGGTTGCGAGCCCAACACCGGAGGTCCGGATGACGGAGATACAGGAACGGATACTCCTGCAGAACCAGAGCCTACTTCCAACCAAGCCCAGGTGAATTTTATCTGGATGTCCACGACTGACCCTGCATTGAATGTCATGGTAGGGGCGATATTGGAGATTTATGATCAAGATGGACAATTGATGAGCATGGGTGTGGATGTTCGTTCTAATACCGATGTGGTTTTTGATTGGAATCCAGGAGTTGTTTTTAACGTTGGAAAGACCTATCAATTCAAATTAAAAGATCCCACTGGCAATGTGGTAGATACTGGAACATTTGATCCTGCAGTGGCCATAGATCAGGATGAATTTGCTTTGGTGACCGCCAAGTGCATTTTCTTTCTTCAACTTTCTTGGCAAATTGCCTAATATTTCAGCGAACAATCCGTTTACCTTTGTGTTATAGGTAAACAGAATTTTTTCCAAATGACAGAATACAAAGCTGGCCCCCTTTTATCCCAAATTATTGAGCCCAAGGACCTGAAAGAAAAGGTCAGGGAGAAAGACTTACCGCAATTGTGCGATGAATTGCGTCAGTACATTGTAGACATTGTCTCTGAGAAGGGAGGACATTTTGGTGCCAGTTTGGGTGTTGTTGAGATGACAGTGGCTTTGCATTATGTGTACAATACCCCTTATGATCAGTTGGTCTGGGATGTGGGTCATCAGGCCTATGGTCACAAAATCCTTACAGGCAGAAAAGATCAGTTTCACACCAATCGCAAGTATAAAGGGATTTCGGGTTTCCCAAAGCGTGCTGAGAGTCCCTATGACACTTTTGGAGTAGGACATAGCTCTACCTCCATTTCCGCAGCTGTAGGGATGGCCGTGGCGTCCAAAATCAAGGAAGAGAAAAATAGAAATGTTGTTGCCGTAATCGGTGATGGAGCGATGACTGCAGGACTGGCGTTTGAAGGATTGAATCACGGTGGCATTACCGACTCCAATATATTGGTTGTGTTGAATGACAACTGTATGAGTATCGACCCCAACGTGGGTGCGCTCAAAGAGTATTTAACAGACATCACCACCAGCCATACCTATAACAAAGTAAAGGACGATGTTTGGCAGTTGTTGGGTAAAGTCAGCAAGTTTGGCCCAAATGCGCAGGCAGTGGCACACAAGATATCTGAGGCTTTAAAGGGATCACTCATCAAAGAAAGCAACTTGTTTGAGTCTTTGAAGTGGAGATACTTTGGTCCCATTGATGGACATGATGTTAATCACATGGTTAAGGTGATGCAAGATTTGAAAGACATCCCTGGTCCAAAGATTTTGCATTGTATCACCAAGAAAGGCAAGGGATATGCTCCAGCCGAAGCAGGTTCACCCACCACTTGGCATGCCCCGGGTATTTTTAATAAGGAGACTGGAGAGATTGTTAAGGTTGTTCCCAAGAATCCCCAGCCACCATTGTATCAGGATGTTTTTGGACACAGCATCATCGAATTGGCAGAAAGGAATGATAAAATAGTTGGTGTAACTCCAGCCATGCCTTCGGGAAGTTCATTGAAATTCATGATGGAGGCCATGCCGAAGCGCGCATTTGATGTGGGTATTGCTGAGCAACACGCGGTGACTTTCAGTGCGGGTATGGCTACTCAAGGTTTGGTTCCTTTTTGCAATATTTACAGCTCCTTTATGCAACGCGCCTTTGATCAGGTATTGCATGATGTCGCCATTCAAAATTTGAATGTGGTTTTTTGTTTGGATCGCGGAGGTTTGGTAGGAGCGGATGGACCAACCCATCATGGTGCATACGACCTGGCTTACATGCGTTGCATTCCCAACATGGTGGTTTCTTCCCCCATGAACGAGCAAGAATTGCGCAATCTCATGTACACTGCTCAAATGGAAAACCAAGGTCCATTCACCATTCGTTACCCAAGAGGAAACGGTGTGATGACCGATTGGAAGACTCCGTTTGAAGAAGTAAAAGTGGGGCAGGGTCGCCGTTTACGGAATGGTTCTGATATCGCGTTTTTGTCTTTGGGGCCAATCGGAAATTATGTGAGTAAGGCCATTGATGCGCTTGAAGCGAATGGCGTGAGCGTTGCCCATTATGATATGCGTTTTGTGAAACCCATTGATGAAGTGATGCTGCATGAGGTTTTTGGAAAATTCAAGCAAGTCATCACGGTAGAGGATGGTTGTATTCAAGGAGGCATGGGTTCAGCAGTGTTGGAATTCATGGGTGACAATGGATATGCCAGTCGGGTAAAGCGTTTGGGAATTCCAGATAAGTACATCGAGCACGGAACGCAAGATGAGTTGTACAGAGAGTGTGGTTTTGATGTCAATGGCATGATTGCTGCGGTGAATGAAATGCTGGAGTTGTCCATTGCTGTTCAGACGGCGTAGTTATGGAAATTGTCAATCGAGTAGCCAATAGTGGCCTTGTTACCATCGATTTGCAATCAATCGCGGATCAAGAAATTTTTCACTGTATTGATATTCGACCAGCCTTATGGCAGGGATTGGCGCTGCGTGAAGCAGATTTAAAATCCTTCACAGAACAATTGCTAGAGCAAGATTTAAGTCAAAAAGTTTTATGGTTGGATGTCCCTGCTGATATTGTCGTGCCGCAGTGGGCTTATATTTGGATGCAATCCAAGTTGTATGGAAAGTCAAAAGGATTTTACCTCGGACCATTGATGGAGGCCCAGCGGTCTTTTTTAAAGTCCTACGTCATGGGCTTGAAAGAAGAGGATTGGAGCGGTCAAAGGGTGGTGATCAAAGGTTGCACGGATGAGAGAGTAACATCAGAAATTCAAATGATGTTGGTGCAAAAATTGTTACCCTTTGTCAAAAGCCTTATGTATGGTGAGCCGTGCTCTACAGTTCCGTTGTTTAAGAGATCCTAAAATTGTAGTGCATACCAATAAATCAAAGATCTTTTTCGATCGATTTTTATTTTTACCAAAAGGTTATTTTCTCTTTATGCGCATCCCATGACATGGGAGATTTCTTGAATCCCATTGATGTCATTGAAAATAGGTGCTCCATTGGTTTTATATGTTGGTTATGTGTTTCTTTTTTATCGAAATTGAATGCTGTAATGTTGTCTCATGAAACAACAAATATTTTTAGAATCAGACCTGATTTACCGGGTAACTTGGGTCGCGCCAATGGACGGTTTATTTTACAACCATTTGGAAAGCCAATCATTGAATGTTGAATTTCTTCAGGAGCAATTGGAGGGTGCCGGGCGGTTATTGGCTTGGGTCATGGTTCCAGGTCAATGCCATGTGATCATACAATTGCGACCCATGAAAAAAGGTGAAGGTGTTTTGGTTTTCTCTGAAAAACTAAAGATGATTTTTGGTTTGGCTTTTTTCTTTGAAACCGAACGACGATTTAGCGCACGTTGGATTACGCCCAAGTTTATTTCCTTTCCTTCTCATGGAGTTGAGCGAAGCTTTATGCTGCGCGATCAATTGAAGTTTGTGCACGATGTTCCTGTTGCTCTGGGCTACGCTGTGGATGAGTACGATTGGCCAATGAGTTCCGCGCAGTATGTGGGCAATCCCAAGTGGAATCACCCTTTGCATTTGTGGTGGAAGAATGAAAATGCAATTTTGACGGTCAATGATCGTTCGGTATCGCAATAATGATTAATTTGGTTCAATGAATTTATACAGCAGTAAACAACGTTGGAAGTGGTTCTTGGTTTTGTTGGCTCTGCTGTTGGTACTATTTACTCTCGGATACACGCAAATCATCGTCAATCGGATCAAGGAAGACGAAAAGCAAAAGGTTGAGTTGTGGGCGCAGAGCATCAGTAGGAATGCCCAATCTACCGAGTACATAGATTCCTTGTTGCATTTGCTTCGCGCGGAAGAGGAGGCCAAAGGAAAGTTGATCGGAAGGGCCTTGAGCATTATTTCCAATGGTGACCCCAATGTGGATTACTCTTTCCCCTCGGAGTATTTGAAAGAGAATAATTCAATTCCCATTTTGCTATACGACAAAGACAACCGTTTTCAACAGGGTAAGAATTTACCCAAAGGAAAGGCAACGGATGCAGCTTATGCCGACTCTTTGCGGGATAGAATCAAAGAGAAGTATGCGCCAATATTGATACCGGAATTGGGCATGAGATTGTATTTTGATGACAGTGAATTGTACAAAAGCATCGAGCAGAAGTTGAATGAGCTCAACAATAGTTTCTTGAACAATGAAGTAGTGGGATCCACAGCTGTTCCCATTGTGGTCATCGATCAGAAGTCAGGCAAGGTGATCAAGTATGCTCGATTGCGCGATGAGGATGTAACCAATGCTGAACGTTTAGAGGAAATCAAATCATACAATGCACCCATCAAAGTGGTGCGACCTGATGGAATGGCGGTAAATATTTATTATGAGGATTCTTTGGTTTTGCAGCAGATCAAGTATTTCCCCATTGGACAGTTGGTTTTGGTAGCCGTGTTCTTGATGGTGAGTTATTTGATTTTTTCTACCTACAGAAAAGCAGAACAAAATCAAGTTTGGGTGGGCATGGCCAAAGAAACTGCACATCAATTGGGCACTCCTTTGAGCTCACTTATGGGATGGGGTGCATTGTTAGAAACGCAAGGTGTCGAGAAATCTTATATCGAGGAGTTGAATAAGGATGTACAACGATTGCAAATCATCACGGAACGCTTTTCCAAGATTGGTTCTCAAGCCGAACTCAAAGAGGTAGACTTGCGAAATACCATTCAAGAGGCGGTGGATTACGTTCAAAAGCGTGTATCAAAACAGATTCAATTTGAAAAGCATCTGCCTACCCAACCCGTTGTGTTAAAAATCAATGAGCCTCTGTTTGGTTGGGTGATTGAAAATTTGGTTCGAAATGCGGCGGATGCAATGGGAGAGTCGGGTAGGATAGAAATTAGAATTTTCAATGATGAGCAATGGGTTCATGTCGAGTTGAGTGACACAGGAAAAGGGATTCCAAAAAATAAATGGAAAACAGTGTTCAAGCCCGGTTACACGACCAAACCCAGAGGATGGGGATTGGGACTTTCTCTTGTAAAAAGAATTGTAGAAGAATACCACAAAGGGTTCATCTATGTATTCAAATCAGAGGAAGGTCAAGGTACCACGTTTAGGATTGATTTAAAGCGATAGGCTTTTGATCATGACATAGTCGTTCATTTGAAAACCGTTGCCGATATCAATGTCTTCTGATTTTTCAACTTCAAATCCAATGTGCTGGTAAAAGCCTATGGATTTGTTATTTCTGTTGACATTTAATTCAATCATTTTTTTTCCGTTCTTTATTCCATCTTCAAAAATATGGGTGAGCATTTTTTGTCCCCAACCATTTTTTTGTGCAGCAGGATGAACGTATAGTTTGTGCAAACGAACACGCTCATCCTTGTGGTGGATACGGTAAGAAGCAAAGCCGTGGGGTATGCCTTCTTCCTGAAGCAGAATAAAAACGTCCCCATCCTCCATTTGTTTTTCGAGCGATGCTATGCTGTACATGGTGTCGAGCATGTAGTCAATTTGCGCTTTGGAAATCATGTAGTCATACACCAATGGCCAAATGACATGTGCCAAGTCATGGATGATTTTTAAATCTTTTTTTTCTACTATCTCTATTTTAGCCATGTATCGTCTGTTTTTTGCCGTATTTGGTCATTAATGATGCTTCATAATCCAAGAATTCTTGCCATCGGGTATCCACATCAATGCCTACTCCGTATTTGCGCGCAAATCCAATGAAGGTTGCATAATGCTCTGCCTCACTGGCCATCAAGTCAAAATAGAATTGTCGCAATTCTTCGTCTTCCACTTCTTGCGATAGAATTTTGAACCGCTCGCAACTCCGTGCTTCAATCATTGCTGCAAAAAGCATCCTATCTACAAAGTTCTGCAACTTGCTTCCGCCTTGTTTGATGAAAGCCGCTAAGTCATGCACATATTCGTCTTTTCTTTCGCGACCCAACTTCAGTGATCTTTTGAGCAATTGTTCATGCACTTGACCAAAATGCTCCATTTCTTCTTGAGCAATCCTCACCATCTCCGTCACCAAGTCAGGATACTCTGGATAGCGAACGATGCAGGATATGGCGTTGCTGGCTGCTTTCTGCTCACAATAAGCGTGATCCGTCAGAATCTCTTCAATGTTCTTTTCGGCAATATTTACCCACCTGGGGTCAGTGGGCAATTTTAACCCCAGCATTACTTTTTCAGCCATGGTGCAAAGTTGCGATGAATTGAGAAAAAATCAAAACCAACGAGAATCTTATGTGCTGACTGTAAATAAGTTTCTACCTTCGTTATTAATGAAAAGAAGTAAAAGAAAAGAAGGATCGAGCAACAAGAGAGTCGTGACAGATCTTGTGTTGCAAGCGTTGAAGGCCAGTCCCACCCAACCCATGAATTACAAACAGCTTTCAGCTGTTTTGGGCATTCAAGATTCGGGAGGCAGGGTATTGTTGATGGAAGTTTTGGAAGAGTTAAAGGCTGCAGGATTAATTAAGGAAAGAGAACGGGGTAAATACCTGCCGGCTGTATTGAGCGCCACATTGGTCCAAGGTGTTTTGGACATCAATCGTTTTGGTAGAGGGTTTGTCCGTGTCGATGGAGTAGAAGATGACATCATGTTGGAAAAGGGAAAATATGGAACAGCCCTACCTGGAGATGTGATTGAGTTGTCATTATCGGGAACGGCCAGAAGACCTCGAGTAGATTTTAAGCGGATTGTAAAGCGTGGAAGAGAGGAGTATGTCGGTGTATTTTATGACAAAGGGGTTTATGCCGAAGTAAAGCCGGTGAGCAAGCAGATGCCCATCTATTTTGTCATCAAAGAAGATGGAAAATCAACAGCAGTCAATGGTGATAAGGTTTTGGTGAAAATCAAACAATGGACCGATGCTAAGAGAATGCCGATTGCCGAAGTAACTAAGGTGTTTGGTCAGCAAGGGGTCCACGATGTTGAGATGCATGCAATTTTGGCAGAGTTTGATTTGCCTTATGAGTTTCCGGATTATGTCATTGCCGCTGCCAATGAAATAGCCCCAGGATTTACTCCTGAGGAAATTGCGCAGCGAAAGGATTTTAGGGGTGTTACGACTTTCACCATTGATCCATTTGATGCCAAGGATTTTGACGATGCTTTGTCTTTGAGAAAATTGGATAATGGCCATTGGGAAGTGGGTGTTCACATTGCAGATGTGAGCTTTTATGTCAAAGAGGGGTCTGTTGTCGATCAAGAGGCGCAGTTGCGCGCCACCAGTGTTTATTTGGTCGATAGAACCATTCCCATGTTGCCTGAGAGATTGTCCAATGAACTTTGTTCTTTAAGACCACAAGAAGAAAAAATGACTTTTTCGGTGATCTTTGAAATCACACCTGAGGCAGAAATTGTCAACCATTGGATTGGTCGCACCATCATCAAAAGTGATCGCCGATTTACCTACGAGGAAGTGCAAGCCATGATTGAAGGTGCAGAGGGGGAATTCAAAGCGGAATGTTTGGTGATTAACGATTTGGCCAAGCGTTTTAGAAAGAAGCGTTTTGATGAGGGCAGCATTGACTTCAGCAGTGAGGAAGTGAAATTCAAATTGGATGAAAAGGGCGTTCCCACTGGTGTTTACGTGAAGGTGATGAAAGAGGCCAATCAATTGATTGAGGAGTTCATGTTGTTGGCCAATCAGTATGTGGCGATGTATGCAGGAAAGCCTACTAAGGGAAGTCCCAAGCCGTTTGTATATCGCGTGCACGACCTTCCTAGCCCAGAGAAAGTTCAGCAGTTGAGGACCTTCCTCAAGCATTTGGGATACAAATTGCCACGAAGTACCGATAGTGTGAGTGGCAGTGTAATCAAGGAGTTGTTGGCTCGTGTGGAAGGTCAGCAAGAGGAGAGCATGGTTCAGATCATGGCCATTCGTTCAATGGCCAAAGCAGAGTACAGTACCAAGAACATTGGCCATTACGGATTGGCCTTTTCCTATTATTCTCATTTTACATCACCCATCCGCCGTTATCCAGACGTAATTGTTCATCGTCTTTTGGACAAGTACATCCATGACCAAGGATTGCCCAATGTCAATCAGTTGGATTTACATTGTAAGCACGATTCCATGATGGAGAAACGAGCAGCAGATGCCGAGCGTGCCAGTACAAAATACAAGCAAGTAGAGTTTCTTCTGATGCACAAGGATCAGGTATTTGAAGGTCGGGTGAGTGGAATCACCACTGGAGGATTATACGTTGAATTAAAAGACAACAAATGCGAAGGGTTCCTTCCCATGGAGGAATTGGGGTTTGACTTTACTTTTGAAAAGGCAGCTTACATTTTGGTCAATAGTCGTGGAGAAGAGATTCATTTGGGGGATGAGCTGGAAGTCAAGGTAAAGAGCGGTGCTTTGATTGAACGTCAAATTATATTTTCGTTGGTGGATTG
>JACCDH010972904.1_pt1 | contig 27456 bp, 16 predicted proteins | sample 7442481 | NCBI WGS metagenome assembly JACCDH01 (sample SAMN15323433, study PRJNA562643) | freshwater metagenome | isolation source: river surface water | place: USA:Blue River Watershed | collected 2017-08-15 | reverse complement strand
AGGCAACAAATGAAATCGATACGAGAAGTAAATACTTAATCATGTTGAGCTTCGTAAGTTTTAAAATAGTGTGTATAGTTAGCAGTTATTAAGACATAGCCTAAAATGACCTTAAGATCCTTGTTTGTCTTGAGCTCTTGCCAAGTAAGTCTTTCGCCAAAAATTTCTTGCTCTCCAACGTAGGCAAAAGCATTTTGATCTTCAGACATAAATGTTGGCCATGTTTGATCTTCCCACATCTTATGAACAATTGAGTGACGACACTTATGCTGTTTTATTAAATTATCTATCCTTGCATATTTATCTGAAAGATCATTCTGAAGCATTTCTCGCATCGACACATAACTCATGAGGCCCTCAAGAATCATGGGACAAACACCGACATCAGAGCTTGTGAGTTCTTTAAAAAGGCCATCACTCATTCGAATGTCAACGAGCCCTGGAATAGCGTAAAAATGGCGTTTAGCGCGCATTAAGACATCTATTGGAACGAGAGGTTCATGAGGAAGACCTATCTCATGCTCTAGTTTGAGCATATTAACTGCAACGATACTTGAAACTAGATAATCATTTGTCCAAATTAATCGAACTAAATGGCGGACTTCTTTTAAGGCATTGAGGGAGTCATTTTTCTCCTTTCCGTAAAGAAGTCTGAGCTTTGCCCAAGTGATGAGATCTTTATACGTTGGAATAGGAAACGAATAAGTTAGGTATTTTTTATTTGGCGGGAATGCTGGAGAATTCTCTTCTGGATTCCAATAGTCATATTGAAGCAGCTCCTTCATCCAATCAAATTTTATACCCATTTTAGAAAAGAGTGGTCTTTTAGTCGTCCAATTTTTACCTAATTCTCTATGAATAAACTCGGGAAGTACAAGAGTTCCTTGATGATGAATATCTCCGATTTCCCAATGAATTTTTGAATTGAGGTAGGGGCCAGCATCTCGTTGACCGTAGCTCGGTTTAAAAATTTCATAATTTGCCAGGATGGTTCGATCTTCTAGAAAAAGGTCTTTGTGCTTTTGTATTTCTTGATCAATTGAAATAGAAGAAAACTTCTGGTGATAATAAAATTTCAGAATTTTATACCGACCAATCCAGATAACACCTAGAAGAATAATAATTCCTAAGATTAAAAAGTGATTATGCTTCCTTAAATTGTTCATGCAATTTATTGAATACTATTTGGGCCAGACTTTCCAGAGAATTGATTAAGCCGAGCGCCGCTCGATAGCAATGTCCGGGTAAAGTTCTACGAAGTGAACATCGATTCCTTGTTTTTTCATGAACTGAATTGATTTCTGACAAAGCGAGCTTGCTTCGAGCGAACTAATGCCTTTCATGTGGCATAAAAAAACAAACGTATTAATCTTCTTTCTATTTTCTGGAATTTCGTTATAAACAAGAATCTTAAACATATCTTTGTAAAACTCGTGTTTTACATTTTTATGTGAGTACTTGAGCTCGTAGGCAATTCCATTTTTTGTGTCAAGAAGATCAATCGGACTATTGCCTGCAACGACAGCTTCTGGAATTAATTCTGTATCAGGTAAAAACTGGCACTGCTCCTGCCAACGTTTACACATCGTGCTTGAGCAAGAATCACCGATGTTAATTTTTTCTGCTTCTGTGAGTTCCGAAGTATCAAAAAAAATTTCCGGATAGAGTTTTTGAGCAATTTCGGTGACTTTATTTCGGAAAGACATCTCTACCCTTTGCTTTTCATACTATTTAGAATACTTGACTTATCGGGTTTGAGTTTTAAAACATGAGGCAAATTTTGAATTTCTTGGTCAAGCTTCTGGAAAAAGCAAAAATACCGTAAAATCATCCTGTGCAGTTCTATGGAGACCTAATGAACAGGATCCTAAACATCATTATACTAGCTATCGTCCTATCGGCCTGTAACAGTGGCGGAGGGTCGTCTGGCAGTTCTTCGCCTATTTTTACACCTTCAGGAGTAAACTACACCGTCACCGGTACAGTCACTTATGACTATGTTCCGATCACAAGTAGTGGTCTTGATTATAGTTCAAAAACACAAAGACCAATGAGAAACGTAAGAATTGAGGCCCGGTATGGTTCAAGCGTTGTTGCCAACTCAGTCACTGACTCCAGTGGGGCCTATACGCTTTCAATACCAAGTAATGCGACAACGTTTTATATTGCCGTGATTTCTCGAATGGAAACTCCTGATATACGAGTAGAAGACAATACTGCAAGTGATGCTCTTTATCTCGCCGCTTCGAATTCGATGACCCTCGTTGATAATATGGTTAGATCAAATCTTAACGCTACTTCAGGCTGGTCCGGTGCCAACAGTTCCGGTAGTTATACAGGAACAAGAGTTGCAGCTCCTTTTGCGATTCTTGATTCCGTATACAGTGCCTATTTAAAAATGAAAACAGACCGACCTAGTCTTACACTCCCACCTCTCAAGATTAATTGGAGTAAAAATAATATTGCGACAAGTGGTACTATATCTCTCGGCCAGATCGGAACTTCTCACTACGATGGAACTGAGCTCTATATCCTAGGAAAAGAAAATTCAGATTCCGATGAATATGATAGGCATGTTGTTGTTCATGAATTTGGACATTTTGTTGAAGATAAGATTGGACGTACAGATAGTATCGGTGGAAGTCACTCTTTAGGAGATAAGCTTCATATGAGTGTGGCCTTCGGTGAAGGCTGGGGGAATGCATTCAGTGCAATGGTTTTTGATCCTGATGTAACCTATAGAGATAGTTACGGTGCCAGACAACAAAGCGCTTTTGGATTTTCTCTTGAGTCTGGTGCAGACACCAATAGAGGTTGGTATTCTGAGTCTTCCGTGCAGCAGATTCTTTATGATATCTATGATGCGGCCAATGAGGGATCAGATACCTTAACACTAGGGATTGGGCCGATCTTAGATGTCATTATGGGAACACAAAAGAACACGACAGGCCTTACTTCGATTTTTAGTTTCATCACTGGACTCAAGGCTTCGTACCCAAGCGAAACAACAGCACTTAATACTTTAACTACAAGTAAACTTATCTCTGATGTTCAAGATGAGTATGGTACTGGAGAAACCAACGATGGTGGGATTGCTGATTCTCTTCCAATTTTTAGATCACTTGCTGTTAACGATACCGTACTCACAACTGGAATGACTGGCGGAAGCACAAACTACAACCAAGTAAATAACACCAGGCAGTTCAGATTTACAGCAACCTCTTCTTCAACAAAAATTACCTGGACTTCAACAGATGGGTACTACTTGTACGTCCTTTATAAAGGGGCGATCACCTACCAGAAATCGAGAGTACGAACCTCCTCTGGGGTAATGTCTGAAAATGCGACAATATCAACAACGCCAGGCAGAGAATATACGGTTTTGGTTTTTGTTGATCCGGATGAGATGTACACACCTTCAAGTCCAGTTACTTTTACAATTAAGGCCCTTGCTCTCTAGAGGTTAAAAGATGAAAAAAAATATTTTTGTTTTATTGATGATACTTAGTTTTCCTGCTCTTGCTCTTAAAATTGAAAAACGACCAATGAAGCTCAACTATAAGAAGTATCAATGTAAGCAAAAAATTCTTCCACTTATTGTTGAGTATGATGTGATTGAAAATAGATCTTCTATAAAACTTATTTCCGAGGGTTCAATCCAAGATTTTAAGATTAGTTCTCTAAGAGGATTAGATGGGCTAACAGTTTCCTCGAGCACTATGCCTAATGTAAGAGACATGTCGAATGGAAGTCAGGTTGTTCTTAATTCCAGTTTTATAAAACCTGAAGGCCTTAGTTACCTCGTCGTTGATGTGGAGGGACGAGTTGGTGGAACTTTAAGAAAGCAGTCTATTCCTTTTCCTATTGGAGAAATGACTCAAAAGCAAACTGCCGACAAACAAAAAAACATTAAACTTCTTAAATCCAATAAGTCTGACCAAGTTGAGAATTTCAACGTTATGAAGCTCGATTCCGAATAGTTATGCAGAAAAATATGTGCTAGCCTGCTTCTATGCCTAATGATTTCAAAAAACTCATGTTCGCTCGGTTCTTTTTTACTTTCGCTGTCCAGATGCAGGCTATCATTCTTGGGTGGCGAATGTACGAATTAACCAAAGATGCTCTTTACCTAGGATTTGTTGGTCTCGTTGAAGCCATCCCTGCCTTAAGTCTGGCGTTATTCGCTGGATATATTGTTGACCGAAGTCGTCCACTCGTTATTTATCGACGTCTGGTTTTTGTGAGTTTGACATCGGGTGTATTGATGCTTGTGTCACAACTCCCCTCTTCCGAAGTGTCCTCTAGTTGGCAAATAAAGCTTCTTTTTATTTCGTCCTTTCTGACAGGATGTGCGCGGGCCTTTTCACAGCCCTCTATGTATTCTCTAGTTCCAAAAATTATTCCAAGAAATCTTCTTCCGAAGTCATCGGCCTGGATGTCGTCTGCCATGCAAACAGCACGCATGTCTGGCCCTGCGGTTGGTGGACTTCTGTTTGGTTTCATAGGTATCTCAGGAACTTCAGCTATTGTTTGTGGCTGCTTGCTAGTGACTGCAGTTGCTTTATACACGATGACGTTTAATCCACCTGCCAATGTTCCTGAAAAAGGAAAATCTGTTAAAGATGATCTTCTTCTAGGACTAAAATTTGTTTTCTCGCACCCCATTCTATTTCCAGCGATGACTCTTGATATGGTCTCTGTTCTTTTTGGTGGGGTTACAGCTCTCCTACCGATATATGCAGCAGAAATTTTATTCATTGGCCCACAAGGTCTTGGAGTCCTAAGGGCCGCACCAGCTCTTGGAGCATTTCTCATGAGCACAGTTCTTATTAAGAAGGACATTAAAAAAGATGCCGGTCAAAAACTCTTTTGGTCAGTTGCTGGCTTTGGGGTTTGTATTTTAGTATTTTCTTTTAGCTATAATTATATTTTATCTCTTGTTGCGCTGGTTGCTGCGGGCTGTTTTGATAGTGTAAGTATGGTGATCAGAACTTCGGCGGTTCAACTTTCTTCACCAGATCATATGCGAGGAAGAATTTCTGCCGTTAATTCCATTTTTATCGGATCATCAAACGAAATTGGAGAATTTGAATCAGGGCTTACGGCCAAATTGATGGGTGCGATGCCAGCAGCGATCTTCGGTGGTGTCATGTGCCTATGCTCAGTCATAACAATTGCTGCCCTCTCTCCTCGACTAAGAAAACTCAATCTCGAAGAACTGGAAAAAATTAATGGATAATTCTCCTGTGATCTGGATTGATGCTGATGCTTGTCCTAAAGTTATAAAAGAAGTTATTTTTTCCATCTCAAATCGCCTAAAGATTCAAGTGATTTTAGTCGCGAATAAATCGATGTTCATACCTCAGAGTCCTTACATAAAAATAGTGAAAGTATCACTCGGCGCAGATGTGGCAGATAGCTATATTGTTGAGCACGTTCAGGAAAACGATATTGTTATCACTGCCGATATTCCATTAGCAGCATTTGTGGTTGAAAAAAAGGCACTTGCAATTAATGTTCGTGGCGAAATCTACACTGAAGAAAATGTAAAAGAGCGCTTATCAATGCGAGACTTCATGAAGGAATTAAGAGAGTCAACAGGTATGGAAATTGGTGGGCCAGAAGCTTTTAGTGCCAAAGATAAAGAGAAGTTTACGAATTCAATCAATCGAATACTTGAGAAAAAGCGCTTCCTCTCAAAAAAACAGAGTTAAAGGAAGTTACGTCAGTAGATTTACTGAATGCCAATGGAATTGGTCAGTTAAACTCTAGCCAAACAATTTTAAATTTTAAATTCAACATATAAATTTAAAATTAATATCTAAATTTTTCTTTTCTCAAATAGAAATTAATCTAAAGAATTCAGATTGTTAGACCGACAAAAAGATCTACTTATAGCCTCCTAAGATTGAGGCAATTTTTTTCCACTAAACACAATTTTTAAGTAGTTTAGAATACTAAAATGATTAGATTAATTTATTTAATTTTCCAATTGTCCCTTTTTTCATTAATTCTTAATGGGTGCGTTGGTACAGTTGATCAATCACTGCCACCCGATGCGCTGAAACTCATTAACCCACCAACCACATTTAATTTTTCAGGGATAACAACAGCTAGACCTATCTCTCATAACAAAGTTGAACTTGAATTTTTTCCAACAAGTGGCGGACCAGAAATTACTTATAAACTTTATGTGAATAATTCTCTGAATGCGATTTCAATCGATCCACAAGCATTATCACAAGTACCAGGTGGTAAGTATTTGTACACAGTTGAAGGTCTTCAACCTGACCGTGAATACAAATTTAAAATCAGTGCAGTGAATACAAAAACTTTTGCAGTCTCAACCAAAGAAAACGAAGCTTACGCACGAACCTTTGATAACGTCGTCAGTAACTTTAGCGGGATCTCAAAATTAACTCTGGTGCCTGGAAGTACAGATAGTGCAATCACTGTTGATTGGATTGCGCCAACGATGAGTGGTGTTTTTACGGCAGGGCCATATGATCCGGTTAACTATGAGGTGACGGTCATTAGCCAGGTTGGTGGTTCCGGAAACTTAAATAACCCTCTCTATTTTGGAACAGATAAACGTGTGATCTATGTTCCTACACCTCCTGCGCGTGCAACTCCGCTAGATAATCCAAGAACTGTGATTGTTGATGGCCTTTCGGCAGGAACAACGTATTACTTCCAAGTTAGAGCAATCAACACTCTCTACAGAAATTATCAAGAAGACGCAAATGTAGTAAACATTCCAGTAAGTCGAGAGATGAATACCAAGATGCTTTCTATCAAGACAGCAGCTGCCGGAACACTTTTTGATTTTAGACAGGACAACGTTGTTCTTGCAAATGCGACAGGTGTTGATGCTTTTGATAAAATAGATATTTTCTGGCAACCGGGCTCAGGAAGTTTTACGGGTTATAGAGTTTTTGTAAGAAAGTATGACGGAATCGGTGATCCAACAGTGGACGATAAACTTACTGAATCCACACTGAATGCGATGAACTTATCTGGAAACTACTTTGCAGTAAACGCTGCGAGCACCAGTCGTCGAGTGAGTGGGCTCGACAACGGTGGTTTCTATCAAGTCAAAGTTGCTCTTTGCAAAGATATTAGCTGCCCAGTTCTATCGGCAAATGCAAATGCGGCCATCATCTCTGATCTGAAATCAATCAGAGTTCAACCTACTCTCGCAGCTTTCAGTGGAGTAAATTCAATTGAACCGCCTGGTCAGTTTAATGAGAGCGACGTTGTGAATATTCGTTTCGATGCACCTCTTGTTAACTCGGGATTTGCCAATAATCTTGAAATCTACTGCGTGGATCCAAACGATAAAACATCGATGGTCAAATTCGATGGAAATACACCGATATCAGGTTCATCCATAACAAGATGTAATGGTCTTTACATGGATGGAACTTTTCCTGCGATTGGTTCCTATACATCTCAAAAAATAAAAGGTCTCGTCACAGATGGTTCGAGAGAATATTGTTTTGCTGCGACCCCATCAATAACAGGATTTGGTGCTGATATTCGATTGGCGGTTGCAAATCGGATTGTTCGATGTAGTTTTCCGGAAGTTGTTCCACCATCAATAAGTCAATTCTCCGGGCTTAACAATTCATGTGCGGTTTCTGCGACGAATGCCAATGTTACCTGGTCTTTACCGACGGGTGGTATTTACTCTGGATTTAGAGTTTATTGGAAAGAAAAAAGTGATGCGAATAAATTCTCTTTCCCAAATGCTATTGCTCCTGCGAGTACTTACTTTTCCTCACCAGATCTTGCGGCAAATGTAACCTCTTACACTGCCACAAACCTCATGCCAGGAAAAACCTATCAAATAGGAGTTCTCGCTATTGTTGACATGGTCGCTCCAGCGGTCGATCTCTACTCTGAATACAATTTAAGAATTGTTGATTGTGTTGTTCCACTTCCTGTGGCGACTTTTAAAGGATTCACACGAATTTTTGCAGTTGGACCACGATTAGACGGAAGAGTTCCAAACGATACTGCAACGAAAGCTCCGGCCGCGAGTTCGGCGATTTATGAAGCAATCAACGCAGATGGAATTCCTTTTGAAGTCGCTATGGATTCACTAACTTTACCGAATATTTCAACAAACTTCACAGCTCCTCCAGGTCGTGACTTTGGAGCAAGCTTTGGTGGGGCTTTTGATGGTATCGGAGATACAACCTTTGGCTATGCGATGAGTAACCAAGGAATTGTTTCTCTTTCATGGGAAGATGTTGGAATGTCATTCCCAGAAGCAGAAACCCTATTTGCTAATAATCAACCAGCTGCTCCTGCGACTAGGACAAATCGAACGTGGGGCTACAAAGTTTATAGATCTTCAGATAACAAACTTACCTGGAAAGACCTCACGCTTACAAATGGCCCAGTTTATAGTACTCCTTATACCTATCGTCACCGATCGAACGTCGGTGCAGTAACTCGTAACATGGCTTTCTTCACAGACTACTCAGTGAAGTCTCTATCAGAAACTCATGATGCAGCAAATGCAAGAGATGTTGATAGAGCAAGAGTTTATTACTATAAAATTGTTCCTGTCTTTAATGGTTTTGCGCTTAACTATACAAACACAAATACGAGTGTTGTTAAAATCACGCTGCCTCCTCCTAATATGGCGCTTGTACATCGATGGATGGCCAATAGAGGACGATGCTTAGAGCTGGACAAAATTCCAGATATCGCATCAAACTATGACTGTGCCTATAATGGAGTAGCTTCGAAACCAAAATCCTTTCCTTATCGTGTGGGAAACACTTTCCTCGATCAAGGGGGAGATCTTTTAGTTGATCGAAATGAGCTAGGCTGTAGGTACACTCGAGGGGACAAAGTAACAGCTCCTGAATTTGGGTCATCAAATTTTGCTTTAAACATCGCTAGTAAAAGACATCCAAACGACCTTAATTTTTATCCTATGTTTAAGGGCTATAGAACAGTTGCTGAATCAGAAGACCCTTCTACACCTTTTAAAGGATGCACAGGATCCAACCTAAACAGCAGAGGAGCAACTGGCACTGGAGCCGATTATCCTGGTGGATTCGTTGCTGAATACTTTCGAAATCTCCAAGGAGACTGTATCGGTCAGCATGTTGAATACATTGGCACATCTACATGTACTGGAGCTCAATTCGCAGCTAACGAGTATAATAAAGTCTACATATCGACTCCCGGATCAACTAATTCGATTACTATACAAGAAGATTGCTCTGCAGGGACTCCTACAAATCCGAGTGATGCAAATAGTAAGTACTCAGGTTTTTATGCCCCTAACTTCGTTATGCAATCAGAGTTTCTAGCTGTTTTTCACAATACCAGTGCCCCCGCACTTAATGGAACGGTCTCACTTTCAAATGTTGAAGGCCCCAATGTCGGCTCCCTCTCGAGTCGAAGACAGCTCAATGACTTCATGGATTCTGCAAGATTATCAGGATCACAGTGCTCAGTGAATCTTGCTTCAATTGACGGCTCTGGATACATGAGACCAAGATGGATATCTCTTAATGATCTTGGATCAAGACGCCTTCTCTTTAAGGGTCAGAGAACAGATCTCATTGATAAGACCGTTGATCAACTCACAGAAGTGACTCCTTCAACAACAGATCCTCTCGCCTTCTATAACGGAACTGAGGGAGATTTAACGACAGCAGATTTTAAACTTCCTGGGACAGGCTTAAGAAGTAGTCCTCGCTACCGAGGAACAACTCGAATTGCAAAAGTCATGACTTCTAATTCGGCAAAACTACCACCCCTTGGTAGGCTACACCCTGAGATTGCCGAATCGGTTTGTTCAAACTATTGGGTACAAACAGGTATAGCCAGCGACAACGGCAACTTTTCGCCAGATTCTCAGCCCGTTAGAAAAAGGCTCTTGAGAAGAACTGAATCTGTGACTGCGAGTGCATGGCCTGCACACTTTGATTCTACAACAATTCAAAACCTAGAAACAGGAAACACAACGACTGGTAATTGCAATAACAGTACTCGTGGAATAGCCGGATCTAACCTCACGAAAGGAGGTCTAATTCACAACCGTACTGCTTTTAATAACACCCTTGGATCTGTCCCTCTCCTAACGGGTAGTTCGGCATACAATAGAATCTCATCTAATACTGATGCAAACCATACCGCAAACTGTGTGAGTCGTTATGGGATTCAAGATATGGTCGGGAACATGTCCGAACAAAATAGCGAAAGAATCTTTTGTGACTATAGTCAGGATGCAGTATTCATAGGACCAGTTACAGCAACCTGGGCAGGAGGGACTGGAGCAGAAAATAAAGGTGCTGGCGGACCTGACATCAACTTCTTTAACACTAATGATCAACGTAACAATTGGGCATTTATTAGAAACGGAACACTCGCGAATGGAACAACTGAATCATTTGAACTGAGATTCAGGGATGGTGTAACAAGCCCAAGAAGTGATTTAAGACCTTGGATTCAAATTAGCCCACAATCTGGGTACTGTTCCGTAGTTGATTCAAATCCAAACAAGAGATCAGGTTTAACAGATTTTTTTAAGGATGTGGCCACAGGATACTGGTCTCCTCTCTATCAACCAGGTGGAGCACTCAATACGACAATTGTTGAGAGAACACAAACAGACCAGACTGCAGTGAATACCTGGAGAAACGGTGATGGTCGTTTCTTAGATTTTGGACCACTCGGAATGGCACCGGCACTTAATACAACCAATACCCTTGCGATGTACGGTGGAACAGCAGTTTCTAAGTATTTTAATCCAGTGATTGGGCTTCCACTTATTTGTAGTAGCGGAAGTTGTAATGATCAATCACTCTCCTCACCGAATGATAATACTGCCATAACAACATCAAATCTTGCGCCACTTATTGGGAATAATGATGATATACCTACAATCACAAACTTTCCTACTGGCACTGCACAGATCACCAATGTAGGAATCTCAACTTATCAATACGCCGCCGCCGGATACGCCACAATCCAAGTGCCAACTACTGGAGCTGGTAATACGACAAATGTCACAAATTACGTTGCGGCCATAACTGTAGATGACCCTGTAACGATGGGTAATCCTGTGCTTACAACAAGAAGCTTCCCGAATGATTTTCAGCTAGGCTCAGACCTAGAGTACTATAGAGTCGTCTGGGATGTTGAAAGAGGTGCGGAGTTTTCTATCAATTCTGGAGGAAAATCAAATATATCAACAACTGGAAGATATACTGCCTCAATCCAAAAGTCGGATGTCTCAGGTAGTTTAATAAATACTGATTCAAGTGATTTGACGGTTGGAGCGAGATGCGCAATTTTAATAAACCAGGATCCTTGATATGAAACAGATTCTAATCTATATAATTTCGCTTCTCTTTCTTCAGGGATGTAATCTTCCAGGAAATTCTGTTGAAATAACGTCTGGTGCGATCACAACCAACGCTCTTTTCTCAATGAAAAATGAAGACATCGCAGGAAAAACTGTAGACCTTGGTGAGCATATTATAACTGATGATCCCCTTACTCTTACAGTAAGGATTTTTAATAATACTCAAAAACCTTATACTGACCTTAATCTCCTTTTAGATGCAGAAGGAGATGACACTACATCTATCACGTTTATGGCAACTGATGAAGGCGCTGTCGATTTTCCTGGCAAAGGTGGTACTTGCAAGCGTATTTTGGACGCTGGACAAGCCTGCGAAGTGAAGCTCGTCTTTGCTCCAAGAGAAGAGAGACAGTATCTAGAAAAACTAACCCTCACGTTTAGAAATTATATCGAAGCAGAAACCTACACCGCTAGACTTAAACTCCTTGCAGGTCGACCTGCTTCTCTTGTGTTTACGAATGATATTACTCAATACACTTTCGGTGATCTGATTGGAACTGCGATGCTTCCCGTTGTGGAGAGAGACGAAGGTCTTAGCTACACAAAAGAACTAGAGATAGTAAATGCAGGAGGATTGCCGGCAAAAAATCTTTCCGTCGTTCAAGATCCAACATGCATATCGACACTCACGAACACATGTCCCGCTAATATGGGGGGAGCTTTTACTATTGAGAATAAATGCCCCAAAGTGCTTCCACCAACAGAAAAATGTAAAGTAGTTGTCAATTACACTCCTAAGAACAAAGATCCAGTTAATGGAACTGTAGCCGCAGAAAGCAAAGAGATCACCTACAAAAACACTGTGATGTTTTCGTACGTTAAAGATCCGACAAACGGAACAGGCGTTCTTAATGGTTACTTTAGATCAGTTTCTACAAATATTGAAGCAAGATTCAAAGTTGCTATCGCAAGCCTTAATTATGAAACACCAGTTGTCGCTGGTAACAGAGATGTACGTACATTTCGAATAAATAATCTTGGGTACCGAGAAGGTGAGATTAAGGCAATTGCCTTTAGAGATAGCGGTGGTAGCTTAATCGCTACATGTTCTGCAAAACTTGGATCAGATTTCTTAGATTGTTTTAACGCTCAGAACAATCTGCTAAGCCTAGAGCAGTTCCCCTTCACGGTAAAAGATAGAAATGGCTGTCTAACAGTTGCACCTGAAACTGTTAATTATATTATCGTGGGGAATGGGTGTATTATTGACCTTTACTTTCAGCCATCGGTCAATTTTATCACCGATATGAATACCGAATTTACAAATCTCCAACCAGAAGTTGTATTTGATTCAAGATGGAAAGGTCTTGTGAATATGGTGAGTACTAAGTTATTCAATCTTTCTGCAACATCAAAAGCTGCTGCGCGAATCGTTTTGGATAAAGTTAGATATGATTCTACAGATTTCACGCCAGTGGGTTCTGCTCCATGGATTGTTCAAATGGGTAGACAGGCACTACAATCACCAAATTTTTTTAAAAGAAAATCGATGCTCATTACTTTCAAAAATTTAGGAAGCATATCTGCAACGAATATTAGTTTGAAGGATGGTACTAACAAAACTATTCCAATTGGAGGAACTGGTGTCAACCTGGGTGCGAAGTCTCCCTATTTTTTCACGAGTGCTATCGCAAGTGATTCGACCTGTACGGTTATTGGCCCTGGTGAGAGTTGTTCAGTGAACATTCAATTCGCTCCAATCGGTTTAGATACAACTGCCGAAGAAGACGCCAATATGTTTGATGGAGTCGGATTTGATCTTGAAAAGTATAAAAGCATCGCTTTGACTTATGACAGTGGTGCTCTTTATTTAGACAATAATCGCACTGGTGATCCTAACTACCCTCTCGTAACTGCGGAAGCAAGAATTAAGGCTCAACTTATCCGTAAAGGCCTTCTGATGCAACTTGCAGACGATACACGAAACGTTACGAACTTTGGATCAAACGTTAATGCTGGCGGTACAACAAGTATTTCTCATCTCTATGTTCAAAACATCGGGACTGGCCCTATTCCGTATTTTAGATTACAAAATCCACCTATTTCTGGTCCTCCCTCAAACTTACCAACTGTGACCTTACTTCCGACACCTGACCCTGCTGCCCTAGGAGCAGATTACGACTGTCTTGCAATAGGAGATGAAGATTTTACTTACGTAGCACCTGCGAATGCGACTCCCGCAACGAGAGCTGGTCTTTTTTCTTCACTTCCAAAGGACGAGTCCTGCGTCTATACTGTTCAATTCAAAAGTGTAAATTCGCAACGTTTTTTTAATGCAAGAACTTGTGGTACTACGATGCCAACGGACAATCTCGAAGAAGGGATGCGACTCTTTAGTAGAGACCTCGAAGCTGCTGGCGGAACGAGCTTATGGGAATTTTGTCCGGCGCGAATTGCAACTATTGCATGGACTGGAATATCTCTAAGTTACTACGATGGAGACTCGACGGATCCCTCTCTTCCACCAGGTTCAACTTTTGGAAGAAGATTAAACCTTAACACTTACAATTTTCAAACTAACCAGAAAGCTGCGGGTAAGCTTCTTCCTCATTCTTTTGTTCCCTGGCTAACGGCTACACTTTATAGACCTGGCTTTACTTATCCATCAATATCGGGAACACAACCAGCCAGAGTCATTAATGACACTTGGTTTTATGGGAATGCTCAAACATTTTTCAACATAGTAAATGACCCTACTCAGTCATCTCCTTTTTTACAAGGTGATGATTCAAGAAACTTTGTTCAAACATTACCTGGTTATTCAACACGAGCTGGATATGATTATATCTATTACATCGGTAGTTTTCCACAAGGTTCACCTGTTATAAATTTTCCGATGAGCATAAGAAACTTTGGAGAACTTCCAGTTAGGCTCAAAACTTACACCGTAACCCCAGATCCAAATTTCACGGCTCTTAGTATTCCAACAACGTTTCCATCAACTATTGCAGCAAACGGAGATGTTCTTCCGCTGAACTTTAGGTTTAATCCTAGCGTCGACGGAGAACATAGAATGATTATCGAATATTCTTATGAAAGTGGTCTTCATACAGAACCTCTGATTTATAAGTCGAGCGTCGTTGCAAGCAATTTAGGAACTGCAACAAAACAAATAATAAACCAAAAGATTCTTGTTCTTGCTCATGTGCAAGCTTCTGGAACTCACGGTTCTGTAACCATGACTGTAGAGGACTACGATGTCATCCAAAATCCTGGAACAACTCCAACGGAATCTCTTCTTGCTCCTTATAGTGCAAACCTTACATGGAATACAAATGCGGCGACGACAAATTTAGTTTTTGATACGATTAAGCTAACAGCCGCTGCAACACCTAATGATGTCTATGCGAAAAAAAGAATAACCTACACTAATAACACTGCTTTCCCCATCACAGATTTAAAAACTATTTATCGCCTCAATCAGGATGCCTCGACAGTGAAAGCAGTTCCTGCAAGCTTTACAACAGTAGCGGGATCTACTTGTACAGCGGGCATGACCCTTGCTGCTGGAGCGAGTTGTACAATCATCTTAAGATACCAACCTCTAACAGCAGATACATCCGATAACTTTCATATGTCATTAGTCTATAGAATTGGTGTTGGTCAGTATGTCATGCAAAATGCTAGTATCTCTCTCCTTCCAAGGTCACCTGGACAGCTAATTGCAACTGGAAAAACGGCAGAGGTCATTAACTACAAACAAACAGCAGGAAGTTCGACAGTTACTAGATCTTCTTATCCACTTAATTTTGGTACCGCCACTCTGAATGTTGTACCAAAACCCTTCGTGTTTGATACGGCATCTGGCACATTTCAAAAATTACAATTTACAAACACACAATCAACGAAGGCTTCACTTTTACTTTCTTATCAAAAATATGTAAGCGCCTTCTCGTTACGAGGTTATAGTCCGGCCTCCCCTGCTCCCACTTCACTTGTGCCTCAAGCGGGCGACTATAGAACTTTTGGTGGTCTAAGTTACGCAGTGATTTATAAAGCACAGTACAGCGACAATACTGATAGGATTGTGATCGAAGCCTCCAAAGGATGTTTTTTTGGAGATGACGAAAACAACAACTCGATAGCGGCCCACCAAAAGGGTTTTAACAACACAACCACTACACCTTGTTATTTGCTCGTAACTTTCAATGCCAACTTTGAATATCTCAAAAAAACTATCGCTGTCACCAATGGTGACGATATGAGAGGAACTGCTGCTGAATTGTGGTACTTCTCAGTTAACAGAAGCTCAACCTCATCTATCTGGATCCACCTAAAAGGAACCATCAATCCTGACGTTTCTGTCGCATCAGGAAGTAATGCAAATATTCAGGCATTTGAAAATAAAACTGTCTCATTTAGTACTCAAAAAATGACAGCTAACAATTCTGCTCTAGGGTCTATTGTAGGACTCAGAGTACTCATGTCTACGACGTCAACAGGTCTCAACGATCCTTATGCTGCAATATCTACGTATGTTGACATCAAACCGTACAACGCTGCAGCTACACAATATGCAGATTTTGTGACAGGCCTCTTAAATGGTCAGTACTACTACTTTAGAGTTGTTGCGATTCGAAAAGATACTCGATTTGTTGATGTAGCTCCCAAACGATTTATTGGACTTGGTGCAAACGAGTATCTTTCAGCGGCGACAAATAATGCAACCGCCTTAAAAGTTCTTGTTCCACCTGTCAATCACTACTATTTCCACGACCAAAAACTTCTAGTTGAAAAAACTCTCACTGGTGGAGTGACATATGACCCATACCTAACAGCTTCAAATAGATGTGTAAATAAAACGAAGCTGACGATTAAAGATCCGGCGAACGTCGTTTTAACTTACCGGCTGATCACTTTAGCTGCATGGAACCTTCTTCTTGCAACTCCAGCAGCAACTTCCTACACAAGCATGAGTCAGGTATCTCACTGGACAAGTGAGCCAACAGTAAGCATCACAACAAAATGCTCGGGATTACCTGGTTATCTTGCGGGACAAAACTCTCAGATGCTTAATGGCAGTTCCGTTTTTTACATCCGAAACGGAGCTTCACCGAATAATAACGTCAACTGGGCCGTCGGTGGTGTTCCAGGAACAAGCAACTCAAACTATATGTCTTATGTCGATGGGGCTGTTGGTTATGGTTCTTCACGTTGTATGGTTGTAGTCCCCTAGAGAATTTTGCCTTGTTGTTTAGAATAGTATTGAGACTTACCATAAACGTATGTTTAGAAGTAAGTCTCAAATATTACTCATCATTTTCCTCTTTACCTTTGGAGCTTACGCTCAAGATAAACGGTTTGCGCTGGTAAGAAAAGTTCAAGGCCTTGAGCAACTCCCAAGTGTTCTTGCACGACAACTTCAGACTTTAAGCATGATGGTTGTAAGTAAACAGCCAGGCTATGAAATCCTTTTATCAGGAGCAGATACCCCTAACGGAAGTCTCATTGAAATTGTTGCTTTAGAATCGGAAGTCGTTCTCGTTGGAGACAGCTACCGAATTGAAGCAAGACTTCTTGATCTCAAAACAAAAAAACTCATTAATAAAGCTTCTCGTGACGACATCAGAGAACAAGATCTTATAAGACTTTTCCAAGGAGCTCTAGAGTCTCTTTTCCTAGATAATGCTGAAAAAGACAAGGCTCCGACCCTCCAAAAAAGTGTGGAAAAAAAAACGTTAATTCCACCAAAGAAATTCGCTTTAAAAAATCAAGTCAATCAGCCTGACCAGAAAACATTGGATTTCAAAGCACGAGTCATGTCTCTCAAGAGTCAGGCCGACACTGCGATCGAAAATAAAATCATTGAGAAAGAAAAAATTGCAGAAGCTGCAAAAGAAGAAGAAAAAAAAAAGCAGCAAGCTAGTATTTTAGAGCAAAAGAAAAAAGCTCAACTGGTCTTAGAGGAAAATCTTCCAGACAAAATTAAACCACCAAAGTCACCTCTTGATAAAAGCTATCTCCTATTTGCTGGGTACGAATCACGAATAGTTCAAAGTGAGTATCTCGTTGGAACAGATACCAAGGCCCAACTTCTCACGTTAAAGGCGACTGGTAATTTTCCATTTGAAACCTTGGATGGAAAGATTGCAGCATCGGCAGATTTTGCCTATAGCCGAGGAATCTCAGTCCCGATCGAAATTCCCTCTTTGTATGAATTAGGTCTTTATGGAACTTGGTTAGAGCGCAGTTGGAATGTTTCAGTTGGACTCAATCGAAGTAGTTCTTTTTTCGTCAACCTTCCCTCTCCCGGCGAAGGTTTAAAATCTCAAGCAATAACAACTACATGGCTCAAGGCCAGAACAAATTTCTCGATTGATTATCACGGAGAATGGAAAATAGGTCTATCCTACGGAGTACCTCAGACAGTAGAAACCGAATTTTCTCCCCTAAAAGCCGCTAAGAAATGGCAAGGTAGTCATCTCTTCGCTTCTGTAACTCCTCCATTTCAATACAAACAATGGGAATCAAATTTATCAATTGAACAAAATAGTCTTACAACTCAAGGAGAAAGGTCATTCACACTCAACGAATCGCGTATCGCCTTATCTGTCAGGCGCTCGCTTTAATATTTACGCAAACGGCTTTTGCCTACGAACTCATTCAATCTGGTTTGAAAAAATCAGAAGAATTTTCCATGCTGATTGGTATGGCCAATATCGGTTATACTGAGAACCAGAGTACGTTGACTGGACCTAACGTTCAAGAAGCTGCTTCAGGATCAGTGGCAAGTATCAATGCCCTTCTTCATTACCGATTTCGATCTGATGAAAAAAAAGCTTGGTACGGACAATTCACTTTTCCTCTCATGGGTGGAACAGGAAGTTACATTGCTGGCGGTGGTGGAATAGAGTACTACTTTGGGACAACTCCTAATGCGAGAATCACACTAAAGGATGCAACAACCTCATTTGTCTTGTCTCCCGTTAGAAGGTATTTTTTTATGGGTGGAGTTAACATGGCCTATATCTCTTATGTTACCGAAACTGCAAAAAAGAATGACACTCTTCTTGAAATTGATCTTGGAGGTGGAATGAGTCATCGTTTTAAAAGTTGGACTCTTCGAATCCAAGGTGGAATGGCCCGAGGTATCGGTGTTGCAACGACAACAATGGGGATGAAAGCAATGGTTGGGGGCATATTTTTCCTTGATTAATATTAAGTTTAGAAACGCACTATTTAATTCGATAATTAATCCTATGAGGGGTTATCCAATGCGAATGTTGATCCTGACATTAATTCTTCTAAGTGCATTTACGGTCTCCGTTCATGCTTCAAAACTTGTGATCAAAAGTCAGCCCGAAGGAGCAGAAATCTTTATCGTAACTGGTGACAAGCCGGTTCGTATTGGCGCAACTCCTTTTGAAGCAAATCTCACTGAAGTCATGAATAACTACGTAAAGTCGAATAGCTTTCTTGTCGAAATCAAAAAACCCGGACACACTCCTTACCGACTTCTCATCGCCAAAACAACTGAAATAGATCTTGAACTCATGGCCACGCTAGAACTTGATAGAGAAATTTCAAACATAAAAGAAATGGATTCTTTGATGAACCAACTTTTTGATGTTCAAAAACTCATTCGAGGAAAAAATTTCGGGGACGCAATTCTAAAGCTTAATGAATTAGAAAAAAAACATCCTGCGATCTCAATCATTACAGAAATGAAAGCTTCGGCTTACTACATGAACAAAGAAGTGGAAAATGCGTTAAGCTACTATCGCAAATCTTTTGCACTCAACCCGGACAATCACGACGCTTATAGAATGAAAATATACTTAGAGAAAAAACTAGGTGTAGACTCTGAGGTTCAATGATGAAAATAACATTATCGTTGATTTTACTATTTAGTACTCAAGCACTAATCGCCTATACAGGAAATTCGCTTACGTGGCAAAAGCTTGCTCTTGAAGAAAAGATTCAAAGAAAATTTAATTTCACCCTCACTTCAATTTTAAAAGACAATCAGTACTTGGTTGAAGTTGATGCTGAGGTTACTGAACCACCTGCTCCCAACTTTGGCGACAATGGTCCGAAAACAGGACCAAGAGTTTCAGACTTGGCACTTGAAGAATCTCGTGGTGACTATATTGCTTTTTCTAAGATGGGCCTTGAAGTTCCAGTGCTCGAGAAGTTCTTAGATGAAGACAGAACAAAACTCAATAATCTTTATAAGTTTAATGAAACATATGATCTCTTTAAAAATCTCAGTGCTATTACCGTGACCGTTTTTTTGAGTGACAAGATTCCACAAGATCTTCAAGAAATTGTAAAAAAGCTTATCCAAAGCTCCAAGTTTAATGTGTCAGGAATTAAACCAGCTATCAAGTTTGAAACCATCGCGATGGAATGGGTAGATCCAGCGAAACTTAAGCCTGTCGTAGCAAAGAAAGAAGAACCAAAGAAAAAACCTGAACAAGTGGAACCTAAGATCTGGGCCAAAGACTGGCTTGAATGGGCATCCCGATGGGGCAACGCTGTCGGACTAATATTATGTGCCGTAATCATCGGATACATTGCCATGTCTCTTTTCAAACAATGGAAAGAATTCATGGAAAAAGCGATGGCAAAGAAATCTGCTGAAACGCAATCAGAAGAGAAAAAAGACGAAGACAAAGATCAAGCGATGGCCTCAATGGCAATGGCGCCAAATTCAGATCCGACTCAGGAGGAAGAAGTGATATCTTCTCAAGGAATAGAAAGATTTCAACAGTGTTTAGAGCAGCATCCAGATGAATCAATCAACATGATTCGTGAATGGCTTGTTGAAGATAGTGAAATTTCAACTCTAACTTTGCGTGGAATTGCACAACAAGTGACAGCAGCTGAGATGGAAAAATTAATGAATGGCCTCAGCGACTCGCAAAGAGATAAATGGAAAAGCCTCCTTGGTAAACATTTAGAGCCTAAAGAACTTGCAGCTGCTAATAACCATCTTTTCCAAGGCGTTGTTCAGTCATTTCTAGTACCTTCTAAAATTAAAGATGGGGAACTTCTTAACCTAATCATGGACTTAACCGTCGCCAGTTCATGTGAATTTCTTAAGGCAAATAAGAATCACACAGGTGTTCTTTTAAATCTTTTAAGTCCCAGTTTTGTGAGTCGAATTCTTGCTGAGGTCGATAACGAAACAGCAGACAATTGGCTCATGACAGCTTCCAGTGTGAACGCCAAAACAATTGATGAGTTTCTTCCTGGGCTAAAAGAATCTCTCATGAAATACAAAGAATCTAATCAGCCTTCTCCATTCATTCTTCGTATGATGGCGATGATCCCGACTTCAAGCCCTTCCAGAGAAGGAAATCTCTTCAGAGCACTCGCCAAAGCTGGTAATACTAGTATGGTTTTTGACGTCGCCAAGAAACACTTTCCAAGTGAGTTGGTTATGGATCTTCCCGCCCCTTTTCTTAAAGAGGTCATTCAGTCATATCCAATGGCAAAAAGAGTTGAACTTATCTACAGTAAACCAGAGGCAGAGCGAGCTAGTTTTCTTGATATGATCGCTGAAACCGGAACACCGGCCCGGGATATGATTGATCTAGAAATTGAAAATATTGCCCGAGACATACAAAGATCTGCGGACATTGAACAAAGATCAGATGAAATCTGGAATGATTTTGTGAAATTATCAAGAACATCGTTAGCAAAAAATACAAGCTTCGCTGGGACAGTAGACAGACTTTTACAAGATTGGAGCTCGAAACTAAAGAGTGGTTTAAAATCTATCAATGGTGGAAAAGCTGCCTAGACCGGAGTGGCAAACTATTCCACTCTGTCATGGACTGATTTTATCATTTAGAATCTAAAAGACGCATGCTCTACTGACAGGAGGTCAATTGAGAGATTTGCAAAATAACAGAATAATCCCTGACTCTAGAATCAGTGAAAAAGCACTCAATCATCAAGTGCAGGAAACTGAGGTTAACTGGAGAAGTGCTTTGACAACGGCACTTTGCAAAACTGATTCCTCAATAAAAGCAGAACGCTCGTGGGCAAAACTCTGTGAAACAATGAGATGCATTTGCCCTGAAACGAATTGGCTTTCTATCTGTGACGATAATTTTTCACTTGCTGATGAAAAAGCTATTAACTCAATAAGCAAATGGCTGAAAGCTTTAGTCATAAGCCCTGATTGGTCTTTCCCCGAAAATGTAATTCTCATGTCAACTCATGACAAGAGTCCTCACTGGAAAATCATCTTCTCCGGAAAAAATATCAAATTGCCGTACGCTATACCTCCTCACAACATAACAGTTGTTCCCTGGAGAGATAAACACTCATCTGGCTGGAAAATCATCCCAGTCGATTCTTTTAACTCAACTAACGCTGGTGAAGTATGAACTTGAAAAAATTATCATTCGTAGTAGTGACAGGTGTTTCTCTTTCTATCGCCCATGCTGATGTAAATCGCATCATCTATAGGTTGGATAATAAAATTGAAAATCAAAAAAAAATAATTTCAAAGATCAGCAGTTACGAAAAAAAAGTTCAAGCTGTACAGAAAGATTATTCTGACAACGAAGCCAATCTTTGGAATTCTATCAATGAAACATATGATTTTTTAAAATCATATCATCTCGAAGAACGTTACTTATTTCTTTATGAAGCTTCGAGAGCAGCTTCTCAGAACCAAGAAAGAAGAATTGATGCTTTTAGAGAGTGGATTAAAAATGAAAATCAAAGAATGCATAATAGAAATATCACAACACGATTCTATCCACAGTGGAAGAATTATGTTGAAAAGATAAATACTAACTTAAATACTGTCGAAGCATCAAAAGTTTCGCATTTTAGAGAAATTGATATTAATCAAATTCAGCAAGAAAACTTAAAATTTCTCTCTCTCCTACGATCTGACCTAAAGAATCTTAACATACCATCTGAAAACAAGATTACTCTCATCACTCATGGAAATAATTCCATTTCTCCTTTCAATACTAAAAATTATATTTTCGCAGCTATCACATTCATTCTCGTCATGTTTGCGAGCTATTTTCTGGGCAAGCAAAGATTTAAAAATAATCTTAGAAAAAAAATCAAAGCAAGGAAGCAGTCTTTCGACTCACAAGAATCCAGATCAGTAATACTACCCTCTTTACCAGAACAGAATTTTGATCTTAATGAAAGTAAAACAGTTACGACAACAGCAAATCTTGAAGACGAATGTAGAAAAACATTTGAAGAAAATTCTTACCTTCTAGAAGCTGCCGAACTCAAATTTTACCAGCCTTCTAGAAGTCCTTTCAAAACAACAATCAATGCTGAGCCTGAAAAAATTAAAGAAGCACTAAGCTGGTTAATCAAAGGCACAATTGCAGTTTCTAACTTTCAAGCCAAAAAGAACTCTTATATCGAATGGAGCTGCAAAGAAACATCTGGAAGGGTTTTTTTAGAACTCATTATCCACGGTGTTGAATGTGACTTCAAAAAAATGTATTACAATGCGCTGATTGACGGAACAAGCTCTGCACCAGCGCACTTTGGTAGATCAGAAATGGCACTCGAAGGTCATCTTCCGGCCATTGCATTTAAGTCGAGTTCAAATAAAACAACTGTATCACTCGGCCTTGACTCTTCCCGAAACACCATTAATCACTGATGAGCTGCCTAGGACAATGGTAATAAATACATCTAAATGATCCTGAGGCCTGATTTTATTCTTGGTCGTACACCAAGTTTTCGGATCAGATAAAACAAGCTGCAAGAAGGAGAGCAGGAATCAAAATTCTAACTCTTGAAAACTAAGTATGTACATTGCAGGGATTTAAACAAAGGTGGTGAGACTCTTAGCAATTTCTATTGGCCTCACCACAGTTATAACAAGGCAGATCCTATTGAGCTTCTACGTCTTTAAAGAGTGCAGCATCAGAAGCAGGTGGGACACCCTCAGCATCCTGAAATAACACTCCAACTCTCACATTCTTCTTTTTCCCTAGGGGCTCAAGCACTCGAATCACTGCACGCCGATTTAGTTTCGAGATCTCTCTAGGAGTTACTCCATTTTTAGCATTTTTTCTATATTCAGCGACAGGCTCTCTGTCGCCTTTCGCTATCGCAGCGAGGTATTCTGTTTTAAATCCAAAATACTCAAACCTTGCAATAACATTTGCAGCTCTTGCTGCACTCAAGGACCAGTGGTTCATGTTTCCAGAAATTAGTCCTTCATCTTTGTCTGCATGTCCTTCAATTAGTATACGATACTCCATATTATGAGCTTTAATCATTTCAATGAGGGTATCTACCATGCTAATTGTGCTTCCATCTAGAACATAAGATCCTTCGGGGAAAACGGCACTACCGCTAAAGACAATAATGAGTTCTCCGTCTCTTAAGGAGATTTTAAGTCTATCGATAAAATCTGGATGATGAGCAATCTCGCTTCTGAGCTTATCCAAATCTAATTCTGAGAGTCCACCAGACTTTGTGAAAGTTTCACCAATGATTTTTGCTTTTTGTTGAACACCAGGAGTATCGTAGTTTGCGAACGCCATCATCAACATGAAGAAGCAAGTCAAAAGAGACATCAAATCTGCGTAGGAGGTGAGCCACCCTTCTGGTTCATCAGGTGGCGGGCTCGGAAATTTTTTACCCACTACTTACCTCCCTGAAGAACAGTTTTCCAATCGAGTCGATCACCTGGCAGAAGGAACGAATTTAGTTTTTCAGCTACAACAATTGGGTTCTCCTTAGCAGCTAGATGCCTAAGGCCTTCAACAATAATTCTGTTTTTTAAGTATGTTTCTTTTGCCTGTTCAACTAAATTATCAGCTAGTGGTAAAAATCCAAAGTTCGCCATGACTGTTCCGTAGAGAGTTGTAATCAAACAAATCCCCATTGCAGGACCAACTCGTTTGATTGCATCAGCACCGTTTAGGTTTGCCAGTAGAACGATCATCCCCATGGTTGTTCCCATCATTCCGAAAGCTGGAGGATATTTTCCGACTATTTTTAACTTACCTGCATCTTCGCTGTAGATGTGAAAGAGGTTATCGTTTCTTTCTTCCATTACTAATAAAACTTGATCAGGAGTTAAGATACCGCCGTCTAGCATATTTAGACCTTCTTTAAAAAATGGGTCCTGTGCCTTGTCAGCAATAGATTTGATTGTTTCGCCTTTTCTGTAACTCTCAACACACAAAATTATGTCTTTTATGATAGAAGCAAAGTTAGTGCTTTTTCCTTTAACTACCCTTAGGAATCCAAACTTCATCATCGTAAACATTCGTTTAAACTGAAAGGACATTGCAGTTGCGGCCACAACCCCTCCCATAACGATAAAAATACTTGGAAAATCGTAGAATATCTTAAGTGAATCACCACCCGAGAGGATAAGTCCGTAAATAAACACAGCTAACGCTAAAACCATGGCCAGAATTGCACCAAAATTCATAAATTTACCCCACTTTTATGAATCCTATCGGTATCCCCTTAAAAAATTTAACATTAATCGTTTTTGTGCCGAAAAGACCTTAGGTATAGAAATTGTTCTAAGCTGGAGATAGTATGCGGATTTTGAAAGGTTCAGAGGCTCTACAACAACCTGAAGAGACTGGTGACTCGTTGATTCAGCAGAAAAGTCATGATGAAATCATGGCACTTCTCTCTACTCTGGTAAGAGCACATTTTTTAGAAAAATCTAATAAGTTTGAAATGGCGATGGATTTTGAAAAGCTCTTTAAGCTTGAGTCTCTCGATAGATTAAATCAACTTGAAGAACTCGATAATCTTAAGTCACTGAATCAACTCTCTCGTCTAGAGAATTTGAAGGAACTATCTAAGCTTCGCGAACTTTCTCATCTTGCAGATCTTAAACCTCTCTCACATTTAGATAAACTCGATGAGCTCAAAGAACTAGCGAAGCTCGACCGACTCACTTCTCTTTACAAACTTGATAACCTAATTGAACTGCGCTCGCTTGACGATCTTACAAAATTAAAAGACCTGGAAAAACTTCATAATCTTTCTAGTCTTGAGGACCTTAAATCATTATCTAACTTAGAGAAGCTATCAGCCCTTAGAGAACTCACAAAATTAGATCTCCTTAATAATCTACAAAAGCTTGATAAACTCGAAAAACTAGATAATCTAAAAAATCTTCAGGAGCTAGAGAAACTAGAAGCGATTGATACCTTAAATGATCTTTTAGAAAAAAATCATACGACACTTGCTCCTCTCGTTCATTTAGAAAAATTAATGGAACTCATTCATCTGAAAGAGTTAGATAAACTCGACAATCTTTCAAGTCTTGTGAACCTAGAGAAACTAAAGAATCTAGATAAGCTAGATCGAATTGAAGAAGCGAAGTTTGCTGAGAGACTAGATAAACTCGATAAGCTTGATATCCTCAACAAAGGGACTAAGTCTCTTGTTATTAGTCAAATTATAAGTTTGAGTTTTGACTTTATTAAATTGATCATTGCGGGTGTGGCCATCGTCTTTCTTCTATCAAGAGAAACAGGCCGCGAGATCGCAGTCAAAGCACTTCCAGCAATCGGTTTTGGTAATGGTGCACAGGTGAATCTTGGGCTCAAACTTCTAGTAAATCAAACAACACCAGAAAACTTTCAATCCATAGTTAATGATCTTAGAAAGAGAATTGATTCTGAAATTGAAACTGCACTTTCTGCTGAAGGTTCGCTCCCAATTTCAAGACGATTAGAAATTATCGGTCACGTTCTGTCATACAATTTTAATGGTGCAGGGATATCGCTTTCAAAAGAAATTGATGAAAAACTTAAGATAAAAATGAAAAAACTCAGAGAAACTGCACTTACGCGAATTGAATACGATCTGTCTCTTGCGAAAGGAAAGCAAGACACAATAAAAGAAAATCAACTCCGAGAACTAAAACTTCTACTCACTCAAAAACAGTACCCTCAACTTCTTGAAAAAGTCTTGCCAATTTGGAGTAGTAGTCACGCAATGGCACAAGCTGCTATTGTAGGAGCAGTTTCATTAAAGATTACAGATCCTGGAACCTTAGAAGAAATCCTAAATTCAACACCAATTTCGAGAGGAGCAGTTGAAGTTGAAAATTAGTTTTGTTCTGATTCTAATTTTAAGTTTTGTAAACTACGGCTGTGTTGGTACACTACAAGACAGTGCACAGCAGTTTTCAGGCGTTTCAGACTACTTTCAAAAACCAATTGCTTTTCCTGGTGTACATTCTGTCGTACCAATATCTGACACAAAAATTGAAGTCTTTTTCTATCCTGCGACCGGGGGAACCGGTAAATACACATATGACATAATGGTGAGTAACTCTGACTTCCCTATTTCTATTCCATCAGATATTCTCCAACCAGATTATAGAGGTATTCTTAAATATACAATTAATGGACTGAAGAGATTAACATCCTACCAAATTAAAGTAGAGGTACGTGATGCATCTACTGAAGTGCAAAGTAACTCTCAGGTTATCAAGTCTGTTACGACCTTCGACAATGAAGTTGCCGACTTCGGTGGAATATCATCAGCATTCAACATGCCCGGACAAGATGGGAAAGACTCAATCAAAGTTCGCTGGACTCCAGCGAAAACATCAGGTGGTCTTACTAAAAAAGACTGGGACCCGAAATCATACGAAATTATTGTCGTCGACACCGCCAGACTTACTCCGAATGATATGGATGTCGCATACACTAGTAACCAGGGTCGGTGGGTATTTTCATTTAATCATGATGATACAATTAATGAGTACGTTATTAGAGGTCTACCATCGCAAACAAAATTCTACATCAGAATGCGGGCCATACACGAAAGTTCAGTTGATGATGTATATAATCCGCGCAGAAGAGGAGAACAGAATACCACTTATGTGACCATTTCTACTCTTTCTGCAAACCTAGCTGATATCAAGTTTCAATCTGACTCTTTTTCGCTTGCTCTTGCATCAGGATCTCAGGGGTTATCGGCTATAAATGCTTCATGGGCAGGGGCCAAAGGTGTTTTTGACCACTATCGTATTTATTACAGTCTCCAGGGGGGTGGTGCGGCTTCTGGTACATTCCCAAGTCTTTGCCAAGGGCCTCTAATTGCTCCACCCGGGCAAACAATCCTTT
>JACCDH010436702.1_pt1 | contig 27457 bp, 26 predicted proteins | sample 7442481 | NCBI WGS metagenome assembly JACCDH01 (sample SAMN15323433, study PRJNA562643) | freshwater metagenome | isolation source: river surface water | place: USA:Blue River Watershed | collected 2017-08-15 | reverse complement strand
CAGCTAAATTCATAGTACGCGATACTTTTTATGATTGCAATCTTTCACCCAATGCATTTAATATTCAGGCACTAGAAAAAAGTGAAAGAGAAGTATTTAAATCGATAAAGGCAGAATTGATAAAAGAAGTGTCAATTACATTAAATAATGAAAGTAATTCTAATCCATTAACATTCAATTTTAGCAATAACAATGAGCAAAATATAGAAGCAATTAAAGAATGTAAATACATAATGGGTACCAAAAAATATATATCTGGTATTGCCAAGTTAACAAATGGGAAAAAATTAAATTTTAATCCAAATCCAAATTCTGAAGAGAATAAGATAAGCATTAAGAAATAGATTAGATAAAATATGGATATAAAAAACCCCTACAAATTTGTAGGGGTTTTTTAGTAATAAAAATATTAAATAATAGTAGAACTATTTTTTAAATATGGTCTAAAATATAGAAATAATAAAAACCTGACCTTTTCTAAAATTTTGATTAATTATGAATAATATAAGTTAATTATTAATGATGATATTGACTTTTAATTAAGCCTTGCAATTAATTTAGGGGTAATTAGTGTATATTAGCATTTACCCCAAATTCATTGAAGACTATTGATCAAATAGGTGTTTAAAACAGAAGAAGCCACCTAGGTGGCTTCTTCTGTTTTATTTGACATATAATATATATTTAGTGGCTAACACCTTTACTAAACAATACATTTGTAAATGTCTTTATAACAATCTCAATATCTAAGAGTATCGATTTTTTATATAAATATTCTTGTTCTAGTTTAACCTTTTCGGGAATTGATATCTCGTCTCTTCCATTAATTTGTGCCCATCCAGTGATACCTGGTTTTAATTTAGAAACTCCTGTAGCAACTCTAAAAGTCATCAAATCATGTTGATTGTGTAAAGCAGGTCTTGGTCCTACAAAAACCATTTCACCTTTAATAATATTAATCAAATTAGGCAATTCATCAATACTAGACTTTCTAATGAACTTACCAATTTTTAGTAAATAAAGATCAGGATTTTCTAGTAGATGTGTTGCAACGTTTGGTGTATTTTTTTTCATACTACGAAATTTGTAAATATTGAAAAAAGTATAATTTATTCCAACTCGCTGTTGTTTAAATAAAATTGGTAGACCATCTTCGACGTATATTATTATTCCTAAAATAAAAAATACAGGTAACAATATTAAAAGTAGTAAAAAAGCAAATATTTTATTCAAAGTTATTATAAATTAAATGTTATAAAATGTATTATTCTAATTCGTACAAATGTATTGTATATGTATTTGTATTAACAAATGATTTTATTAATTTCAAATGTAGGGAATCAAAATTATCAATAATCTTGGTACTTAATATATAATTGCAATTAAATTTTTTTAGTGCTGAAATATTTATATCTAATTTTAGATGATCTGACTCAAATGGTAACGGTAATGTATATAAATACAATCTACTTCCCCAATCGTCGAAATAATTTTTCCAATCATTATTTTTATTTAATTCACTAGATATAATATTTCGAAATTCTTTTTTATAAAATAATGGATATACATTCTGATAACTGTCAATAGTATAGAATCCATTATACTGTGAAATACTTGGTGAAAAACCTAAATTAATTATTCTATAGGTATTTTGAGGCTTATCTATAAAATCTGAAACTTGTTTAAATAGATTTGTATCAAAATAATTTTTAAAAACTCTTAAATCATTTTTTGTAGATTTTTTGAAAAAGAATGAATAAAAATTATGTGTATAAATACTGTCATTCAAGATTATCAGTGCAAAATTGAAAATTATAATTATTAAAGATGTATAAATTAATTTATTATCAATAAAATATTTTATTGTGTATGCAAATAAAATGAACCACAAACATGGAGTAAAAAAATAAAATCTAGTAAAATCAAATGCAATAATTATTTTTATCTTATCTCCAAAGTAATATTGCAAATATGGATATATAAAACAAATGATATAAATAAAACACATCAATTTCAATGTAAGTCTTTCAAGTTTTGATTGTTTATATTCTTGATCGTTTCTGTATCGAGATATTATAACAAATAAAAAAGTAATTAATATTAAATAAGTATAAAATTTACCTGTATGATATTGTGTAGCAAAAAATATACTTTGAAGATACTTAAGATTGTCGTTTAAAGAGATAAAGTTGATTTTCCATTGTGTTCTATGTGATTCAAATCCACTTATAAATGAATAAAAAAGTTCATGTTCACTCAAAATATACCCAAATGTGATAAGAAAAAAAGAAAGTATAAAACTTTTATTTATCATTTTTCTTGTAGTAAAAAGAAAAAAAGCTAAAATAGTAATAATGAATAAACCAACAAGGGCAAATGAAGAAAAGAATGAATATATAAAAATATAGAAATAAATTAATATTGAAGTATTAGATTTATTAAAAATTTCTAGAAAACAAAATAATAACAAAGGAATACCAGCTGATGATAAACCAAAAATGCTATAAAATGGTATGACACAAAATGAAAATGAAATTAAAAAAATAATATATCTATGTCTTTTAATAAAAATATAATTATCAATAAGAAAAAACATTCCTATAAATGCAATGATTTTGACTAGAATATCGTTTATCAAATATGCATAAAAGGGGGGTAGAAAGTAATAAAATAATTGTGTAATTGATATTTTTGAAGGTAAACAAAAAGAAGGTAGTCCGTTCATTATTATATCATATTTCTTTTCAAATGGAAATCTCGAAGCGATTACTTTATAAACAAATTCACTGTCCAAATTGTCATGTATAATTACATATGAATTTTCTTTTAAAATAAAATAAGGTACATAATAAGATAATATTAATAATAAACCAAACCAAACAAAAGTATTTATATTTTTTTTATTTAGATAGTTCAAAATATTAGCACTTGAAATCATGATAATTTATATTTTACAATTATTTTAATTAAGTCGATTGGAATTAGAATTATATCTTTCAATTTGATTTTACTACCGGGGATTTCGTTCCATTTTAATAGCGGAGTTTCTAGCATTTTTATGTTCAAATTCTTAATTTTTAAATTTATGAAAATTTCAATATCAAATAACCATTTTGATACAAATGTCATATTTGTAATTATATTTAAAACATTTTTTTTATAAATCTTGCAACCACACTGTGTATCATAAATCTTTAAATCAAAAATTAAATTCAAAAATGTTAAAATAATTCTAGATATATAATGTCTATATGTATTTCTTTTAATTTCATTTCCATGTAGCATTATTCTTGAACCAAATATTATATCAATATTTTGTTCTTGTGCAATTTTTAATAACCTTTTAAATTCACTGAAAGGTGTAGCAAAATCAGCATCAATAAATCCTACATAATTACAATCTATATTTTGTGAAATGTTAAATCCCTTTTTAATTGAATTAGCTTTTCCAATATTTTTATTATTTCGGTCGATAATAACATTTGGGAAATTTTGGAAATTATTTATTAAATATTGTAAGGTATTATCAATACTCCCATCATCAATTAATAAGAATATAATTTGAGGATTATTTAAAAATATACTTAAAAAAATTTCTTTATTTATTCTTTTTTCTTCATTATAAAAAGGGATTATGCAAATATTTTTCATTATTACATTTTATAAATTATATAGGTTGATAGACCTGGAAAAATATTTCGTGTTAATCTAGAAATATAATAATCTACTTTTAAAACTAGAATTATAAGATTAGTTATAAAAGGTCCTGAATTCCAATCGGTAACTCCAATTTTATTGGAATTTCTTTTAAATAAATATGTAAATATTTTTGAAATAATTCTAGCAAATAAAGGAAGTATAAAAAAATATCCACTTTGGCTAATTGACATTTTTAAAATTTGGTTGTAATCAACCAAATTTTGTTTATTGTATCTTCTATAATGACCTAAATCAATATCGTGTTTTGAAAATGCAAAATTAAAAGCAGGTACAGTTATAAATAAAAATGCATGATTCAAAGAATTAAAAATATTATTTTTTAAATATTGTAAAAAATCAATATCATTTTCAATATGCTCTATGACGTCATTTAAAAGAAAAATATAATTGCTGCTTTTTTTAACGTTTAATTTATCTAAACTATTAATAAAATTGATATTATTATATTGTTTTGTTAAATTACCAATAATCTCATCATTAAAATTAATATCAACTCCATATATTTCTTCAAATTTAAACTTAGTTGAAAGACTTGAAACGACGTAAGAATCACCGCAACCAATATCAACTAAAACAACATCTTTCCCATTAAATTTGTCATACATTGTTTTAACTTTCTCTTCGATAATAGAAAATCGAACAACTTCCCATGGGTGTCTATTTAATATTTTTTCTCCTGATTTGTTTTCTACTAAATCCATATATGTAATTTTTATTTGTATAAATATTCAGAAATGTTTTTAAATTAAGTGTTTATTCATGAAATAATATGTTTGATAACGACTTCCAAACATCCTCTTGATTAAAATTTTGAATAACATATCTTCTTCCGGCATCACCATGTTGTTGAATTAAATTTCGATTTTGATAATAGAATATAATTGATTCTGAAATTGAAATTGGATCAATATCGGTAAATATTCCAGTATTATTTGGTATTATAGAATCCACACAACCTGTTTTTTTTGTAGTTATTACAGGTAAATTCATTGATGCTGCTTCTAAATTAACTGTAGGAAATCCTTCTCTGTAAGAAGGCAAAATAAATATATCCATTATAGAATAGTAAATTTCTGGATATAACACAAAATCAATCCTAATAATCTGACTTAATGAATTTAATTTGACTAAATTTACAGGATCTCTTTCATCTAAAGGACCTATAATAAGAAGCAACATATCCGTATATTTCGAAGTGATAATTTTCCAAGCATCTAATAATTCATTTATACCTTTATCATTTGCTATTCGACCTACAAATCCAACAATAAATATATTATTATTGATTTTCAGGTTTGATTTTAAATTAGTAATATCTTTTTCGAAAATACGTGACTTATTAAATTGACGGATTGCATCAACTCCATTGCAAGTTCCATTATTCAATAATTTATATCTATTTGGGTTTCCTAATTTATATTTAATACTTTTTTTAATTAAAGAATCACTAACACAAATAACCTCCGTTGAAAAATATTCAGTTATTTTCTCAATTATAATAAATAAAGTTTTTTTAAATCCTATTTGGGTCTCAAAAAGTAAACCATGCTTAAAATAAATTCTTTTTTTTGTTCTTGAAAAATAACTAGCAATCATAGCTAAAAGAGCCGCCTTTGGAGTATGACCAACAACTATATCAATATTATTTTTTTTTATTTGTCGATATAACACAATAATACATATTAGATCTTTTAGAGGTGATATTTCCCTGCCAATATTAATTTTGATTGGAGAAAATGAGTAAGATAGGCTTAACTCTCTAAACTGTAAAGAATCCTTACATGCCACAAATGTATTTTGTCTTTTTTCAAAATATTTGAATTGATTTCTAAAAAATATAGGTATTGAAAATGACACTGTTACAACATGTAAAATATTCTTCCTATTCACTTTTCAATTTATTTTTTAATTTGATTATATATTTAGAAAATTTAATATTTTCATATGATGAAATTTTCTTATTCCTAAATTTAGTTAATATATACTGTAAGTTAAAAAAACCAAATATTTTATATAATAATATTTTTAAATAATTAAATAAATTGTGTGTTAATAAATGATACGAAGACATACTTTTAGAGGCATAAATATTTAGTATCTTATTTTTAGTTTTCATACTAGAAACATAATTGTTAATATTTACATCACCTTCTCTATAAAATAACAATGGTTCTGGTATTCTAAATAAATTTAAGTTATGAAATGATCTGCACCATAATTCAAGGTCTTCTGCTCTATAGTAATATTCTGAATATAGATATGTAGAAATCCAACTAGATTTAAAAATTACAGTAGGATGTATTATAAATGATTTATGAAATAAATCTCGATAATTGAAATTTGTAATTTTATAACAATCTCTCATTCCGGTAATTTCATCATTATTATTAATAATGACCGCGCCAGAGGAGACAACATCAATGTTTTTATTATTTATTAAAATTTCTAGTTGTTTTTCAATTCTATTTGGAAACATTATATCATCTGCATCCATTCTTGCAAGATATTCAGTATCAGACAATTTAATAATTTGATTTAAGCGAAATATTAGTCCTTTATTAACTGAATCATTTATAAAATGTATTCTTGAGTCTTTTGATGCATATTTTGAAGCAATTAAACCAGACGTATCAGTGGAACCATCATTAATAAGTAATAATCTCCAATTATTAAAAGTTTGATCTAAAACTGATTCAATAGCTAATGCAAGTGTTCTTTCATTATTATAAAAGGGTAAGCCGATAGTTATAATATTATTCGCCATCAGATTAAAATATATGAATCATTAGTAATGTTTCTTATATGGATTTCATTTAGGAATGAATCATTGTACCAAGCCTTAGGACAAATTATCAATTTATTTCTATTATTGTTTAACCAGGATGCCCACCAACTAAATGTACTATTCGAAATTATATTATTTTTGCAACTCGACATTAAAAACAAATCTGCTATTGGATTATTGTTATATTTATCAATAAAATAATAATTATCTCCTATAAATATACTCTTGGTCCAATTAATGTCATCAGAAAAAAGGAAAAATTTTGTATCTGGAAATTTAGACTTTATAAAATATATAGATTCTTGAATGTAATTAATTCCACATTCAGCAAATATTTTTTTATTATGAGATAATAAATAATCTCCTCTTCTTATGTGTATACTGCAAGAATTTGTATTAGAAATTATATTAAAATCATTAAAACATAAATTAATAATACTTGCATTAAATTTTATTTCGCTTCGTAATACATTTTCGATTGCATTTAAATATATTAATGATTGCCAATATCCATCAAAATATTCTTTATTTTTTAGATTTTCTAATTGAAAGAAATTATTGTTAAATACATTTTCAACGAAAATTTTCGAAAAGCTAGGAAAAAAATCGTGGATTAATTTCCTTTTTAATCTATATGTAATATCGTTTCTACTATATTCCAAATCATAATATGTAATATAGTCTACTAGTTCATTTATTAGTGGTGGTCTATTTGTAAAATTTGATATATTTTGTACAGTTTTCAGGTCATACTTAACATTAAATCCAAACTTAATTTCTAAATATCTACCAAATGAATACTGAAATAATTGATTACCTAGTCCTCCGGAAATTTTTACAATTTTCATATTATGCTTTAAGTATAAAAATGAAAAGTTTAAAATACATATATACTTTTTTAAAATTAAACGTAAATAAATGAAAGAATATTCTTACAATAGAAAAAAATAATTCTATATATTTATATAAAAAAACATTAAAATTATTAAAATGTTTTTTAAAATAAATCATATATCCCGAAACTTCCATTTTTAATTTAAAATAAGTATCTGATGATGCGCCTTGTAAATGATAAATTTCGGCATTTGGAATTGAATACATCTTATAACCCCTTTTATATAATCTATATTGTAAATCACCATCTTCGATATACATAAAAAATCTTTCATCAAAACCTCCAATATTATTAAAGATTTCTTTTTTAATTAACAAATCAGCTCCAATAATCAAAGAAACTTCTTTAATATTATTGGTATTATTAAATGTATCTTGTTTCACAAAATTTTTAAAACCAGATCTATAAAATAAAATATTAGTTAAAGAGGGAAAATATGTTGAATAAGAAAAATTAGGTAAGTCGTTAATTTTAAAAAGATTGCCGCCGCAAGCACCAATTTTTAAGAATGATGAATTTCTCATAAAATTGAGTAAAATAGAAATTGCATTATTTTTCAATAAAGTATCTGAATTCAACAAAAATAAATATTCAGCTTTGGAATGTTTTGCACCAATATTATTAGCAACTCCAAATCCATAGTTTTTTTCTAAAGCTATAACATTAACATCACTATACATTGAATTGATTCTTTGAGCAGAATTATCTATAGAGTTATTATCAACAACAATAATCTCATAATCTAATCCAAAAGTATTTTTTTTAACAGATTCAATACAAGAAATTGTTAGTTCACAAGTATTATAATTAATAATTATAATTGATACATCAAGCATAAACTATTTTTTTTAATTCGAAAATACCACAGCCGTATGTGCAATTTAAATTGGTATTAATATCTATTTCTGTTAAAATTATATCTTCTTTAAGATTACCTACATCGTCTACAAAATGAAAATTTATAATCTCAAATTTATCTTTAAAAAAATCTAATAAATATTTTAGTGAAAATACACGGTGTGCGTTGTATTCAATTCTTTGTGGCCCAATTGGTACAGAGAAAAAGAATAAACCATTAGGCTTTAAAATCTCTCTAATATTATTAATAGCTTTTTCATGACCACAGATATCGATTGGATCTCCGTACCTTCCTAAGCCAAAGTGCTCAATTGAATGCAAAGCAGAGATTGAATCACAATAATTTTTAAGATTAGGGTCTAAAAGCATTAAATTGGCCTCTTTGAATATGATATTTTTTACTGTAGATCTTTGAGGTCTAATATCGAAAATTTCAATTTCTCTAAAAACTGCTACATGAGCAACAAAACCATCAGTTCTAGAACCTATATCAATATGTTTAATAGGATTATTTAAAAATATTTTTTTTGCTATTAAAAGATCTTGATGAAAATAATGTCCTTTCATTATACCTGATTCCATAAATTGTTCTCCAAGTATTGGAAAGAAAGAAGAAATTAAAAATTTATTATATTTTTTAATTTGTTTCTTTATTTTAAAATAATTTTTAAAATAAAGTGGGATGCCTTTAATAGAACAATAAAGTACATAAAAATTAATTCCTAGTGCAATAAATATTTTATGTAAAAAATGGATATTTTTTTTCAATTTTCTTTTTTTAAATGTTTTAAATATGATTACATTATTATTTTATTGTAAAATAAATTTAGAAATATCAGTGTTCCTCCAAATATTATTATTAAAATTCTTGCTAAATATTTTGGGATAAAAATATAAATTAATGTTGGAAATATTAATATTTCTGTAATTGCCAAGATATCAGTAATTCTACTAGAGAATGTAGGATTGAATGCTAATAAATAATATAAATATATAGAGAGAAAATAAATTTTTACAAGTATGTAAATATGTGGATAAAATTGATAGATTAATTCAATTTTATAGAGAATAAATAGGATAAAAAGTATTCTTAAAAATATCCATACATTGAAGACATTAAATACTGCATTATTATCATTATTATATGATAAAATCTTCTGTTCGAAAATTCCTAATGAATAGTTGTTAAAAATATTGACAAAAAATCCTTTTAGAATAATTCCTGATAAAATTGAGATTACTAAAAATAATAGCCATTTTTTTTTTATAATCTTATCTGAATTTAGAAACCATAATGGATATAAAATAATTGCAGAAAAATGAAATAGTGTAGCAATTGAAATTAAAATAAAATATTTAATGCCATTTCTTTTATATAGAGCTGGAATGCTTAATAAAAAGAATGTACACGCAGCACCAACTCTTATTTGTGTTAATTCTTGTAAAGAAAAATAATATGATACATAAAGCAATAATGAAACAAATTCAAATTTTGAAATTTTGATAAGGGCATAAGTCTTCAATAAAACTCCTATCATAGCATATATTATAAAAAGATATCTAACATCATTGTTTAAATAGTTTTTTATAAATAAGCTTATAAATATAAAAGATGGCTCATAAATAGTTGTAGAAATATTATCTCCATTAAAAGCGCTAACATATACTTCATAATCTCTATCTACCCCACTAGTTCTAAGGCCACAGATAAAAAATAAAAAAAACGAAATCAATATATAAAAAATTGACTTAAGTAAAACATTCTCAATTTTTATAAATTGAAAAATAGATAAAAAAATAAAAATAAAAATTATATTTGTAATCAATCTTGAAAAATTATTTTAGTTAAATCAACATTTAAATTGTCATCTAACATTTTTTTTGCAACTAATATATTTTTTTCACTTTTATGTTTTTTAAATTTACTACTTCTATTAAATTTATCTAATGTAATATATTCGTAACCATTTTCCATATAATCACCAATATTCGGATTTAGTAAAATTGGCGTGATTCCAGATGCAAGATATTCAATAAGTTTAGTAGGATTTGCAACATTATTAACAACATTATCATCTCTTAGTAAAAAACCATAATCAGCAATTGAATAATATTTAATTAAATCTTCAGGTTTAACTGATTTTAATAAGATACTTTCTTGAGGTAAATTTTTTATTTTTATTTTTTTTTCAAATTCTATAATATTAGAAGTTAAAATAATAAATATATAGTTTTCGCATAAATTTGCCTTTATTAAATCTAGCATTAAATCTATTTTTTGCCACAAAGCACAACTACCAGAGTATATAAATATTGTTTTGTTGTCAAATTGATCTATATCAAAATAATTCTCATTAGTTTTATCTGTTATGTGATTCGGAAAAATATTATACAAAATAAAACTTCCATTAAAATTTAAATATTTATTTTTTAAATGTATAATCATTTTATTAGTAACACATATAACTGTCAGATTCTTTGTAGAAAATAATATTTTTTCAACAAATGACATATAGAAATAAGATAAAATGTTTCCACCAAAGTATTTTATTTCTTCTGGAACTACTCCATGAAAATCAAGATATTTAGGTTTTTTATAAAATGGTACTAAAAACCAAATATGCCTTATTTGATATATAGAATGTATATAAATTTTTTTAGAACTGAAAATCAAGTTGCATATTAAATAAAAATGAAGAAACAAATTAAGCTCAAATATATCCACATTATCTATTTGGTTAATATATTTTCTTTTATTTTTAAAAAACGAAACATAAAGGTATGTTCTATCAATTTTATTAAAAATTGTGTCTATATGCTTAATTCTACTAATCATTCCATCTAACTTGTACCTTTCATCGGGGAAAGGTGCTAAAATCAATATTTTACTCTTCATTAAATAAAATATTATAGATTTTACTTGATGCATTACCTTCTCCATATGGATTATACATTTTACTCATTTGCACATAGGAGTCATTATTGTCTAATAATTTATCAATATTTTCGACTATTGTCTTAACATTAGTTCCAACCAATTTTACTGTTCCAGCACTAACAGCTTCTGGACGTTCAGTAGTTTCTCTCATTACTAATACTGGCTTTCCTAAGCTTGGTGCTTCTTCTTGAACACCACCACTATCAGTTAATATTACATATGACTCAATCATTAACCAAACAAATGCAGGATAACCTAATGGATTAATAAGTTTAATATTACTATTTTTACTTAGTAAATTATAAACAGGTTCTTGAACATTTGGATTTAAATGAACTGGATATATTATCTGCACATCCTCACGCAATGCAATTTTTCTTAATGCTTCACATAATTCTAAAAAACCATTTCCAAAATTTTCACGACGATGTCCAGTTACTAAAATTATTTTTTTTGAACTATCTATAATATTTTTAAGATTAATTATCTCATCATCTTCGTAATTTTTTAATTTGTTTTTGGCCCACAATAATGCATCAATTACAGTATTAGTGGTTACATGTATTTTATCTTCATTTATATTTTCATTAATTAAATTTTGTCTTGATATTTCAGTTGGAGTAAAATGTAAATATGCTATTCTAGCAGTAATCTGTCTGTTTATTTCTTCTGGAAAAGGAGAGTATATATTATTTGTTCTTAATCCAGCTTCAACATGACACACCTTAATTGATGAATAATATGATGCTAATGCAGTGCACATTGATGTAGTTGTGTCACCGTGGACAAATACATATTTTGGCAAAACTTTATCTAAAATTGATCTGATTGATACAATAATTTCGGCAGTTAAATCATTTAGATTTTGATTCTTTCTCATTAGATTTAAATCATAATCAGGCTTGATTTCGAAAAATGATAATATTTGATCAAGCATTTCCCTATGTTGACCTGTTACACAAACTATAGTTTCATATTGTTCGGAATTATTTTGAAATAATTTGACAAGAGGAGCCATCTTTATAGCTTCTGGTCTTGTACCAAATACAAATAATAATTTTTCTCTCATATTATGATTTAAAATTTAATATCTCATCTTTAAGCACTTCTAAATATTTTCTTCCAAATTTTAAATCTGGTTCCATATAATTACCTTCTGCCCATTCATTCCAGGATTTAATAAAAACTAGGTTATTTTCTTTATGCTTTTTTGAAACTTTTTGTAAGACAGCTTTAACATGTTTTCTAAACAATTCTGGGGTGCTATTTTTATATACTAGTCCCCCCTTTCCACTTCTTGGCGTATGATCCCAATTTGGAATAATTGAAGGATACACATTTTCATAACTATCTTCAATACCACTAAAATATTTTGAAACATTACTATAATTATGAACTGATGGATAATTAAGTAGTTTTTTTTTGATATAATGAAAAAGTCTATCTTTTAGAGAAAACCCAAACTTAAAATAATCATATAGCCTTACAACATTTACTGAATTAAATCCCATATTTATAAGTTTATCATAATTTTCAATATCATTTGTCTGTGCTATAAAATGTATTCCATTTATACCATTCTCTTTTGCCAAAGAATTCCATAATTCAAAAAATTCTTTAATATCAATAAAGTCAAACGGTTTGTATATTATAAAAATAGGTTTATCATTTATCCTAATATAACGATGGTCTTTAAATGAAGGTAAAAGTGTATTGAAATGATTTATGTGGTCATTTTTGCCTAAGTATAATTGTTCCTGTAGTGTTCTATCTATCTTTATACCTTCACTATTCCAAAGTTTAGCCTGCCAAGAATCGTTAGCCCATGCTAAACAAAATGGGAAATCTGGATCTTTGGTTTCTACAACTTGATTAAACGGAGTTTCTAATAACCTTTTACCATTACCAAACCAATAATGCCAATAACAAAATCCCTCAATACCATGCATCCTTGCTAATTCTGCTTGGTTTTTTCTAACTTCAGACAAACGTAAATCATAATACCCAAGTTCAGATGGCACCTTTGGCTGATAATGTCCGGGAAATAACTTTTTTGCTTTCCCTACATTTGTCCATTCGGTAAATCCAACACCCCACCATTTATTATTTTCATCTATAGGATGAAATTGTGGCAGATAGAAAGCTATTAATCTAGGGGAAAATTTAGAATTGTATGTAGTCATTATATATTTATTTTTAAAATAAATTTAGTCGGTTTATTTGTCTGTAGAAAAATTTTAAAACTTCTCTATTATTAAAGTTTTTAAATTTAAATAGCAAATCAAAATTATATATTAATAATATAAATAGATAGATTAAAGATTTAAATGATGCAAGTGAGTTCCCAGAATTACTACCTAGTATGTATAACTTTAATAAGGTACTATATTGAGTATCTTCTGAATTTCTATTTACTCTAAATAATTTATAATTAAAACATTGTGGTAATTCTAAATTACTAACGCCGTATACAAAATAATTTAATGGGTAAATCGTATTTTTTGTGTTAGATTCATTTTTCGTTTGTTGTAATGAATCTAAAAATAAAAATAAATTTTTTGATGGTACATTTTCAACTTCATGTATTATACTTTTTAATAATAATTTAGACTTTTCTAATACATGTTTTCTGAAATTCAAATCATTGTTAACTTTATCTATAATAGACTCTAATTCATTAACATTTTTAACTTTGGGGATTACGGAATATATATCATTTGTACACCAATCATTTAATTGATAAACTGCATTCTCTAAAAATATAACAGGAACATTATTAATTAATACATCTAAAGTAGCAGTAGTAAAATAGTTTAATAGAATGCAAGTATCAGAGTTTTTAATTGCACTTTTTAAATCAAGACTTTCATCAAATATATAATTTGTTAAATTAAAATTTTTTAATTGTCTGTATAATTCATAATGATCAAAACTAGGATGTGTTTTAATAACAAACTCTAAGTCTTTCCTTCTTTGAATATATAAAATTAAATCATTAAAGATTTTAATATGTTCAGTTTGTGATGCAATTAAACCAGAAAACCCCGAATTGATTGCAGCTGTTATAATTAATATTTTTTTTCTTTTTCGCTTTCTTGCAGATAAATTAAATATTTTATTATTATGATATTTTGGTTCTAAAAATTCATAAGCTAGTGAGCCAATTATTACAATATGATTTTCTAAAACTCCATAATCCATTATGAATTTCTTATCTATTTTATTCCAAACCAAAACATAGTCTACATCACCAACTATACCTCTAAATGCACATTTAAAACCTAATCCACTATGCAATAATCCTAAAGTTATAACACCTTGTTTTTTTGCAATGTTTACAAGAAGTCTTTCTCTAGTAAAAGCATCGTGTCCAATAATAATAACACTTGGTTGTAATAAATCTAAAAAGTTTTTAAAAACATCAGCTAGATTTAAACTTGAGGTAATTTCACACTGTATCTCATTAAATTGAAAATCTAGATAATTATTTCTAAAGATATATTCATAATCACCTGAGTAATTTTTTTTATTATTATAAAATAAAGAAAATGTATTGGAAATTTCATCTGATAGGGTAGTATTTATACTAAAAAAGTTATAAAAATATAACAAATCGGAATACCTTATTGAAACTATTTTCCAATTTTTAAAATATTTATTGGATTTGGTTAAACATTTGTATTCTGAATTAGAAATTCCGTCGGTTATAATTAATAATGTTTTTTGATTAGACATTAAGTTGATTTTACTAGCTTATCATTTGAAAGAGGATTATTTATCTCAATTTTTTTAAAAGGTATTTCATGTTTATCAGCAATATAAAATAATATTGATTGTGCAATTGAACGTACTGCTCTATGTGTTGGTATTGGACCAGTCCTTATAACAGCTTGATTTTCTAGAAAAAATCCATGTAATTCATCTATTGTGAATTTTTTAAATATTTCTTGGTAAATGGAATATGCATTGAAAACTGCCTCTAAAGGATATACCATATCTTGAGAAGTTGCCTCAAAATATTTTAAAATTTCATTTGGAATTTCAAAATTAACTTCTGTCCACCATTTTTTTGAAAACGTATTTGCCAAATTCCAATTTTTTTCAATTGTTATTGGTTTAAAAAAATCCCATTCGTTTATATATTTCACTTGATTGTTTTGTAATAAAAACGAAGAAGCAATATCTCCTGTCATAGGTATTAATCCTTCGAATTCATTTTTATACTTTAAAAAATATTGGACCTGTGAAACATCAGTTATGTATAATATTATCATTATATCTAAAAATTAAATTCCTTTGAAAATATTAGTATTTTTGCTAATAATATTCTTAAAAGTCACTCTGAAAAAATTAGAACTAAAATATTGAATCACAAAACTCAATAATATACATACACCATTAGAAAATAAAACTATTAATAAATTTGATTTAGATTTAACTAGTGGGAAGAAATAAATATTTAAAAAGCTTAATATAAAAATAATAAACAAAACAGAATAAAAAGTTGAAATAAACATTTTAAATAAATCTTTTAATGAAATATTTAAATATTTCATTAAAAGATTTAAACAATAAAATTCAGCAATTAATGTTGCAAGTAACTTGAAAATACCGAATGATAATAAACCAAATTTTGAATAAGTTAGCAAGATACCTAGCCAATAAATAAAAGGTTGAAGCGTAGAAATTACATACATTTCTTTAATTTTTTCTTTAGCCAATAATATTATTGTTACAGTATAAGAAATAAATGACAAAGTGAATGTTAAAGGGAAAAGCCTAGCCAGTAATATACTATCTTTATAAGAATCGCCAACCCAGGTTAAAACAAAGGGTTTAGCTATTAAAACTAGTGAAATTGTAGGAATTATTACCAGGGGTGCAGTAATAACAAATACGTCTTTACAAAATTTATTAAACCTTTCTTGGTTATCAATAAGATGGTTTGCTCTAAAAGTAAAAGGAGAAAATATAATACCAAAAATTGATCTAAAAATAGAAGAAAAAGAAAATGCTATTGCATAAATAGCTACACTTCTAGGTCCTATAAGTTTAGAAATGACTGCCTGGTCAAGTTCATAAAATAAAATCCACATTATTATTATGTATAAACCAGAATATGCAAGCTTTTTTGTTTTATGGTAAATGTTTAAATTGAATCGAATATATTTAAAGAGTAATATTAAATCATATTTATATTTTTTTTTTGCAATAAAAAATGTAAATATGATCCCTATAAAATTTAGAAGTTGTGAAAAAAGAAAATACCCTATAATGTCATAATTTTCATTTCTAAAAAAATAAAAAGTTGAGAGGATTGAAATAAAACTTGAAATTATTGATAATCTTTGATTAATATATCCATTTAAACGTATATCAAAAATCATCGAAGATATTCGCTGGAATACAGTAAAGGGAGTAAAGATTGATAAAATTAATAAAAGCTTAGAAGCAATAACATTTTCTTCTAATGTGTTTAAACTCTTAATTAAAAATTCTGGATAAATTGAAAAAAATAAAAAAAAACCTGAACAAATCAAGGTAAAAATTAATAATATAAATCCACCAAAGCCTATGTAACTCATTTCTTCATCACGATTTTCTCTTGAAAAACTTTCAGAAGCATACTTTTGAGCAGCTCTTAAAAAACCTAAATCTGCGTAATTAAGGAAAATAGTAACCGAAACACAAACTGAGTATATCCCAAAAATAATTGGATTTTTAGTTAAATATGGTGTTACTATAAATAATGAAAAAAATCTCAATGCAAAGGCTATTCCTTGCCAAAAATATATTTTCAAATAATTAGTAGAAAAAGATTTTATTTCCATTTAATTAATAAAAATGCAAAATCGATACATATTTAACAACCTTTACCTATTAATATGTATGAATTTTTTTTATCAGAACTATATTTTTGTTCTGTAATTATAAAATTTTTAAATTCCTCATTGACATTTAATTGTAAACTTTCATCAATTGAATGTATTTTAGAATTATTAAAAATTAACGTTTGTTTTAATTCCCATTCCCAATTTTCATTTCGATGCCAAAATTTTTTATTTCTATGTTGATCAATAATATAATTAAATCCATTTTCTGTCATTCCAATCCAGTCAAGAAATAAATCTAAGTTTTCAGGTTTTTTATAAATGTATTTTTTAACAATATTTATTGCGTCATTTCTTTTCAATCTTTTTAATCTAATCTCTCTAGTTACATGATCGATAATTTTACCATATCCATGTTTTAAAAATTTTATGTAATCATGAATATCAGAGTAATTATAACAATCAACATCATTATAATGGTCAAATGTTCTTGTTTGATAATTAGTTTCATAATTATAAAGTTTTATCATTGCTTCATGTTGCGCTTTTGAATCCCATCTAATATAATTATTTAAATAAATCCCTCTTACACCAATTTTCTCAATTTCAATATCTTCTGGATATTTAAACTGAGAAATATCCTGTTCATAAATTTGATCAAACTCGTCAATTAGATCTTCGGCTTCATATCCCATTAAGTCATGTTCTTTTCTATATTTTCTTGTCATTTCAACTTCATCAATATGTGAAAACATTCCAACTTGATCTACACCTTGATGAGCACCCCATATAATTAAAGGTATTTTGAATTTCACAGCTGTTTGAACTGGGTATACAGTTTGTCCAGCAATACAATGCCAGTAAATACTGCCCATTTTTCTCATTGTAGCCCTAGTAATTTTTTTAACAATTTCTGGACTTACAGTTAGTGTCATTATATCACAGTTAAAAACAGTTCTTAATTTTGCTAAATTTCTTATACCTACATCTGTGTTATATTGTTTATTATATGTGACTAATAATGGATTCATTTTATATACATTTTTTATAGTATGTACAATAAAAAATGAATCTCTCGAACCACTTACAGGAATAATGCAGTCATAGTTATTCCCGGAAATATTTTTGTAATTTAATAAAATTGATTCTAGTTTTTTTGATCTTTCAATCCAATTTATTTTATCTTTCTCTTCATGAATTAAACAACCGCTACAAAGTCCTTTTTCATTAAAAACAATATTTAACGGATGATTTTCAGCATATAGACATCTTTTACAATAAATCATATAATCTCTTTGTCAATTTTGGTAAATAAAAGTTTTTCTAATGTTTCATCTTCTTGCTTTTGGAGTCTACACATTTCATCAAATGAAAAGTTTAAATAATTAATTTGTGATTCTGTGCGAATATTTATATGATCTTTAATTATCTTCTTTGTTAAATTTACACTGTGTTCGTTGAAATGAAACATATTTGCCGCAGATGCTCCTGATACATTTGACTTATTAAAAATTTCTATAAAATCTAACGCATTTTTAGCACCACCAGAACAAATAACTGGAACATCCACAGAATTGCATACTGAATTTATTAATTCAATATCATAACCTTTGTAACTACCATCTCTATCAACAGAGTTAATTAATATTTCACCAGCACCTAAATCGACTAATTGTGTTGCAAATAAAGCAGGTGAAATATTCATTGTTTTTTTTGTTAAATAGTTGTAAACTTTATATGAATTATTTTCTTTTACTGCATCAATTGACACTACAATACATTGATTACCAAATTTTTTTGCTGCATTTGTTATTAAATTTTTCTTTGTAAATACAGACTGGTTTAATGAAATTTTATCAGCTCCGCAATTCATTAATTCTGAAATTTGATCTAATTGATTAATGCCGCCGCCAGCAGTAATTGGAACAAAACATTTTTTAGAGGCTTCTTTTACTAATTGAAAATTAGGCTTTTGATTATTTATAGATGCTGAAATATCTAATATTATTATTTCGTCTATTCCCCACCTATTTAAGTATTCAACTGCTATAGTAGGACTGCCAATAGGTAAATAATTTTTAAAATTAAGACTTTGGACCGCAATATTATTTTTAATAATAATTGATGCAATTATTCTTTTTTTTAACATATTATTTTATTGAATTAAAAAAAGATCTAAATAATTTAAGTCCATTATTTTGACTTTTTTCTGGATGAAATTGAACTCCGAAAATATTATCAGATTGAACTGAAGCAGTAATTTTTTTTCCATAATTACAATAAGATGAGATATACTTTGTATCACAATCAAAATGATAACTATGATCAAAATAAAAATGACTATAATTACTATTTAAATCAAACAATGGTGTTTGTTTTTCGATAAATATGTCATTCCAGCCAACATGAGGTATTGGAAATTTATCGGAAAAATTTATTTTTTTTACATGCCCATTTATCCAGTTTAGTCCCAAGCTTTTTCCATTTTCTTCTGAAAAAGTTGCCAACATTTGCATTCCAACACAAATTCCCAAAATAGGTTTTTTCTTTACTAAAACTTCTTCACTTAAAATGTCTTCGAGATTTCTAATGCGTAAATTATTTATTGCTTCATCAAATGCTCCAACTCCAGGTAAAATAAATACATCTGCTTGGGCAATATGTCTTCTATCAGAGCTAATAACTAAATTATTATAACCAAGAAATTTAATTGCATTTGAAACCGATTGAATATTACCTACACCATAATCAATTATTACTATTTTTTGGTTTGTTATCATAAATTCTCTCCTACTTTAAATAATCTTTTATAATTACCTTCTTCTATTTTTTGGAAAAGATTTTTATTTACACCCTTATCAACAATATTCCAAAATTCATCAACTGTTATTTCAATAAAATCGCAGAAACTTTTTATAAATCTAGGGGAACATTTTCCGTCATACATTTCTACTAATTTAATAGCTTGATCTCGAGTCATTCTACCAAGTCTTATATCCTCATTCACATAATCGGTAATTCTCCCAAATCCATATTTTAAATATTTTATCATTTGATTAAGAGGTGTCCAATCTTCATCTAAAGCAGTTATTCCCATATAGTCTCCAATATCATTAGGACCTTCCAATCTAACATCTAATCCTCTTAGTGCAGAAAAATTTCCATTATCAATTAATGACCAATCTTTCCAAAAATATCCAAGAAATGTTATTCTAAGATTTGCCATTTCCATTTCATCATCATTAGGATAGCAATATTGTAATATATCATTTTTTCTTAATTCATCAACTAACAACCACGTAATGTCACCCCCTCCTAAAGTATTCATGTGTTTCAAATTATTTCCATCACTACCTGATTTCCCCATAACACTTAATTCTCCTAACTGTAATGCAGAGTTTTCACCCCACCAGATCAATGGAATTTGGTATGCTATAGCTAGCCTAGGAACACTACTAAAAAGTGCGAGTTCTGTAGATTTGAAACCATTGACATATTCAAAGAATGATTTTCTCATTAATTTTTTCCAAGTAATAGGTGCGGGGTTAATAGTTATGCAATCAAAACCTAAATTAATTAAATTAGAAATATTATCTGCGCCCCTTCTTGTTAATTGTAAGGGTGGTGGCGATAAGCATACTAATAACGGTTTCATTCCCAAAACATCTTTCACGAAACAAGCTTGTCTAGTAGAATCTTTCCCACCACTTACACCAATTATACAATCATACCCTGAATGATTATTTTGCTTACCAAATTCGACAATTTTTTTCAACTCTTCTTTACGCTTATCCCAATCTACATTTTTTAAAGTTTCAAAATATTGACAAGCGGGACAAATTCCATCATCAGAAAATCTTGTATTTGGACGTGTGTCGGTTTGCAAACAACTTTTACAATATTTCATTTATTTTTAGAGATTTGATATTTAATTTCTGCTATTTTCCAATCTTCTTCATTATCTATATCTTGCACTTCTGATTCCGGCATTTCAAAAGGTACTGTAAATTCTGTAATAAGTTTCTTATGCTTTAAAAAGTTTTCTACTTTAATAAAATAAAATTGACCGCAATCATGAAAAGCGGCAGGCAAATCCTGAGATCTAGAATTCATATATTCTGGCCAGTTCATTTTTACTACTCCGTCTTCAATTTTAAATGATCTTAAAATTGGAAATCCAAATCTTACAACAGGTACCACAGAATCTGCACCACTAGTTTTTAACTTTTCATATGCTGCTCTTAATTTGTCATTTGTAATAAATGGTGCCGTGGGATAAATGCAGCAGCAATATTTGAATTCTCTCCCTATTTTTTTATACTCATTTAAAACCTCAGCAATCACTTCGGCAGTAGTTGCATAATCATTTGATGTTTCAATAGAACGCTTAAATGGAATCTTAGCACCCATTGAACTTGCCAATTCTCCGATTTTTTGATCATCAGTTGATACCATTACTTCATCAAAACATCGCGCATTTTTTGCAGCTTTAATAGAGTATTCTATAATAGGTATACCCAAAAAAGGTTTAATATTTTTTCCTGGAATCCTTTTACTACCCCCTCTTGCTGTTATTATAGCTAAACAATTTTCCATTTTTATCCTATTAAATCAAAAGTTAAAGGGGTACCTTTTATTGCAGATCTGTTAATTTTTTTTCCTAAAAACAAATCAAAATATTGTGGAGATACCCCGAGGCCAGGGCGGATGATACGAATATTTTCATTTGTAAACACATCTCCTTCTTTCATATCTTTAACAACATAAATAGATCTTTTGAATGTTAAACTTTTAATTTCATCAGGCAATATTCCGTATGTTACCTCGCCTAAGCTCAAAAAAGCCCTCTCTGTTTCTTCAACCAAGGCTTTAAATTCATGTGGCTCCATCGAAAAAGCCGAATCTACACCTCCTTCTGCTCTATTAAGTGTAAAATGTTTTTCTATAACACGCGCACCCAATGCAACTGACGCAACAGATGTTCCTATTCCTAAGGTATGGTCAGATAAGCCTACATGGCAGTTAAACAAAGATGACATATGAGGAATTGTACAAATATTAGTATTTTCTGGCGTAGCTGGATATGTACTTGTGCATTTCAATAAAATTATCTCATTACAACCATTTTCTCTTAGTGTATTCACTGCAAGCTCAATATCAGAAAGTTTGGATATGCCAGTACTCATAATCACTGGTTTACCTGTCTTTGCAATTTTTTTAAGCAATGGTAGATGATTATTTTCAAACGATGCAATTTTATAAACAGGCATTTCCAATTCCTCCAAAAAATCAACTGCAGTATCATCAAATGGAGTACTGAAACAGAATATACCTCTCTCTTTTGCTCGAACAAAAAGTGCTTTATGCCATTCCCAAGGTGTCATCGCCTCTTGATACAATTCGTATAAATTCCGTCCATTCCACAAGGATTTTGTATCATTTATTTGAAACTCCCCATGTGAAACATTTATTGTTAGAGTGTCGGGGGTATAAGTTTGTAATTTAACAGCATGTGCACCAGCATCAGCTGCCGCATCTATAATTGACAAAGCTTTTTCTAAGGACTGGTTGTGATTTCCACTCATTTCGGCTATTATAAATGGCTTATAATTGTTTCCGATTATTAGATTTTCTATCTTAATATCTTTCATGTAATCTTTCATATTTATTAAATAATATCGAAGACTCTGTTTCTATAGTCATTAATCTTACTGCTCCGTTTGGAGTTTTAATTATTGGTTGACTGCCTCCAAGTAAAATAGTTCCATTTTCTTGTTTAAAATTATATCCAATTTCACTGTATTCTATTTTATGAACAATTATTTTCCTATTATTATAATATGTAAACGCTCCTGGGTAGGGACTAGATTGTGCTCGAACCCAATTATATATTCGTTCTTTTTGCCAGTTCCAATTTATTTCACCATCCTCTGCAGTCCTTTTACCAAACCAAGTAGCCTTTGTTTCGTCTTGTTCAACTAAAATAATTTGGTTGTTTTCAATTATATTAATCACTTTTTCAATTATTAAAGGATATAAATTTAAAAACTGTTGTAAAAGATTTCCTCCAGTTGTATCTGGCAAAATCCAAATTTTCTCTTGATAAATAATATCACCTTTATCGCATTCCTCAGTTATAATATGTGCAGTGATTCCAGTTTCTTTTTCATTGTTAATGATAGACCATACATGAGGGGTTCTTCCTCGATATTTTGGCAAAAGTGATCCATGAAAATTTATAGCATATTTCTGTGGAAAATTAATTAAATATGAATCAATTATAAAAAGATAATTAATTGACAGGATAACATCTACAGAAAAAGCTTTTATAAAATCGTGTACATTCCCATTTCTAGGATTTCCAATAAAATGAGGTATGTTTTTATTACTGCAGTATTCTATAATTTCTACTGACCCTTTGTCTGTTAGCACAAAACATACATCTCTAAAATTGCTTACAAAATCTAAGCACCTAAGGCCAAGATTTCCACTTACTAATATGCCGTAGTTGAATTTTTTCAAGCTGCCAAATCTTTAAAAATATTTAATATTCTTAAGGCCGATGACCCATCAATACAATTTGATTGAGCATCAATTAATTTTTGAACTTCTGAAATATCATTTAATTCGTAAATTTTAGACTTTATTTTTTCAACAGAAACTTTTTTCCAATCTCCAACAGTAGTACAACAACCATTTTTAATTAATAAAGAATGTATGGCATTTTGATTTTCAACAATTGAACCGCAAATTAATGCAGACTTAACACAGCATATTTCTAGTGAAATTGTACTCGCAGTTGAAATTGCAATTTGGCTTCTTTCAATGCAATTTATCATTTGAGCTGTATTGGCATTTTCAATTAATTCAATTGAAATGTTTTTTATTTTAGCTAGAATCCTACTGAGTTCTGATTTATTATTATATAGACTTCCTATAACAATTATTATTTTTTGTAGGAAGTCGCATTCAGAGCATGCCTTAATAATTTTTGTAGTTATGTTATATGGATCTGCCCCTCCCATACATACAAAAATTGTATTTATTGATGTTATACTTTTTTTTTGCAATGCTGCCTTTAAAAAATCAGGTCTTACTATTAAATACTCAAATCCAGAAAATATTTGAGTATAATTTAAAACTCGATAACTCGGCAAAACTAAAATATCTCCATGATTTATAATTACATCTGCGAAAAAATCTTTGCCAGAAATGTCATCAATAACTACAAGTTTTTTTGCGATTTTTTTTAAAGCAACTTGATAATTAACATCAAATTCATACCCGTCAATAATGATAATATCCGTAATCTGAACAATTTCACGTATTTTCTCAAGCTCTTTAATTGGCCCCTCGGCTTCTAAGTCTACAAATTGACAAACTTCTTTAATAATATTTAAAACACTTGTATTTGCATTATTAACAATCATGACGCAATCAAAAGATTTCCCTACCATTTGAATAATAGACAAACACCTAAAAATATGCCCTAAGCCGATTTTTTGATTACCATCTGCTCGAAAAAATAATTTACTTTTCAAAAAAGTTGCTTATTTGATTTATAACAAACTCTTGCTCTTCATCAGTTAATGTTGGATACATTGGCAAACTCAAACACCCTTTATAATAATTTTCGGCAAAAGGCATGCTACCCTCTTCCCATCCTAAAACTCTATAATAAGGCATCAAATGGGTAGGTATATAATGTACTTGAGTGAATATATTTTTCGTCTTTAAAAAATTATATAATTCAAGGCGCTTTTCAATTTCAATAATATATAAATGATAAGCGTGGCCTTCAACACTGCCTGATTGTCTTTTTATCCATGATTTTCCTCCGAATGCTCTTTCATATTTTGAAGCAATTTCTATTCTTCTTTTTAATCCATTATTTGCTTTGTTCAATTGTGAAATACCTAAAGCTGCTTGAAAATCGGTTAATCGATAATTAAAGCCAAGTACTTGCATTTCCATATACCATGTTGGATATTTTTTTTGATCTTCTTCATTTAGGGGTAATTCTCCATTAGCAAACAATGTTGAATTTAAAAATTCACTATTTGTTTTAGTAATACCATGAGTTCTATACTTTAATAGTTTATTGTATAAGTCAAAGTTGTTGGTAGTTATCATTCCCCCTTCACCACATGCAATATGCTTAACTGGATGGAAAGAAAATATAGCTAGGTCAGCAAAATTACCATTTCCACAATTTTGCTTCTTACCATTTGAATCTACAAAATAACCACCAGGTGCATGGCAAGCATCTTCTATTATCCACAAATTATATTCATCTGCAAGTTTTTTATAATCCTCTAAATTAACAGCCCTACCGGCAAAATCTACTAGTATTAAACCCTTGTAAGTTCCATGTGGAGATATTGTTAATTTATGTTTTACACTTTCAATGTCAATCAAATAAGTTAGAGGATTAATATCTGAAAAAATTACATCACCACCACAATATTTCACACAATTTGCAGAAGCTGCAAAAGTAATTGGAGTTGTGATTACTTTATCACCATCCTTTACTCCTAATGCCAATGTACATAAATGTAAAGCAGCAGTGCCATTAGCTACTGCAACCGCATATTTACAACCAATATATTCTGCAAACTTCGACTCAAACTCACTAATTTTAGGGCCTTGAGTTAAATAGTCTGATTGCAATGCATCTATGACGGCATCTATATCGTCCTTTGTTATACTTTGTCGGCCATATGTAATTATATTATTTTTCATTTAGCTGAAATTTGTATCCACATGTTGTTTAATCAATGCCCTAAGGCTATCTACAGTTTCCCATTCAGAATTAGTACCAGAATCATAATTAAATCCTGTAGGAACTTTTTGAGCATTAAATTTTGCTAAAAATTCATTCAGGTTGAAATTAGGAACAGATGGAAGTATTGTAAAATATTTTCCCAGGTCATATGTATTAAACGCATCAGATGATGTTATCATTTCTTCATGAATTTTTTCACCCGGTCTAATGCCAATAATTTCAATTTCACAATTTGGTGCAATTGCTTCTGCAATGTCTGTTATTTTATATGAAGGAATTTTAGGTATAAATATTTCTCCGCCCCAAGAATGCTCAATTGCATGCATAACCATATCCACACCGCCTTGTAATGAAATATTAAATCTAGTCATTGATGCATCAGTAATGGGTAATTTTCCTTCTTTTCTTTTTTTAATGAAAAAAGGTATTACGGATCCATTTGACCCCATTACATTTCCATAACGAACAACAGAAAATCTAATTGGATTATTTCCTTTGATATTATTAGCTGCTACAAAAAGCTTATCTGATGTTAATTTTGTGGCACCATATAAATTTATTGGCGCACAAGCTTTGTCTGTAGACAAAGCAACCACATTACTTACGCTAGTTTGCAAAGCTGCATGTATTACATTTTGGGCACCACCAATGTTGGTTTTAATACACTCATCAGGATTGTATTCTGCTAGGTGAACATGCTTCATTGCTGCAGCATGTATAACAATATCTATTCCTTGAAAAGCTCTAACTAAACGATCCTGATCTCTTACATCTCCCAAAAAATATCTAATTTGAGGAAATAGTTTATCAGAAAATTCTTGAGCCATTTGAAATTGTTTTTGCTCGTCTCTAGACAAGATCACAAGTTTCTGAATATTTGGGTGTTTTGTTAAAATATGTTGTGTTAATGCTTTTCCCAAGGAACCAGTACCTCCAGTGATTAGTATTGATTTGTTAGTTAAATTTAAATTATTAATCATTTATATAAGTTTTAAATTCTTCGACTGTTTTTTTTAAGCCTTTCTTTAAAGTAATTTTTGCTACCCAACCAAATTCCTTCATCTTGTTTACATCCATTAGTTTTCTCGGAGTCCCGTCTGGCTTAGTTGTATCAAACACAAGCTTTCCTTCATAGCCAACCTCTGCAGCTATTAACTCAGCCAATTCTTTAATTGAAACATCTGTGCCACATCCAATATTCACTAATCCTTTTTCATTATAATTTTGTAATAAAAAATAACAAGCATCTGCCAAATCATCTACATGTAAAAATTCTCTCCTTGGTGTTCCAGTACCCCAAATAGTTACATTAGGCTCATTATTCTTTTTTGCTAAAACAATTCTTCTAATCAATGCAGGTAATACATGTGAATTTTCAGGATGGTAATTATCATTCGTGCCATACAAATTCGTTGGCATTGCAGATATAAAATTACAGCCATATTGTGCTCTATAACTATCACACATTTCAATACCAGCAATTTTTGCAATTGCATAAGGCTGATTAGTGTGTTCTAAATAGCCGCTTAATAAATATTCTTCCTTTAAAGGCTGTGGGGCCATTTTTGGATAAATACAAGAAGAACCTAAAAACAACAATTTTGTAACCTTATTTAAATATGCTGCATGAATAATATTAGCTTCT
>JACCDH010056288.1_pt1 | contig 27473 bp, 50 predicted proteins | sample 7442481 | NCBI WGS metagenome assembly JACCDH01 (sample SAMN15323433, study PRJNA562643) | freshwater metagenome | isolation source: river surface water | place: USA:Blue River Watershed | collected 2017-08-15 | reverse complement strand
TCGATTTCCACTGTTATTATAAAGGTTTTCATTGCTTGCCTCCTTGTTTATCCTTCTCCATTAGTTCCTTGAGTTTTTCTTTACGCTCTTTTCTTAATTGCTCTCGGTTTTCAATACGCCATTTGTTCTTTGCTATTGCGTCCGATTGCTCTGCGTTTTCAAGGAGTTGTTTTATCTTGTCATTCATTGCTCATCTCCTCCGTAGGTTTCATTTTTAATTGAATCTAATACTGCTAAAACACCGTCTAAATACACTACGTCTTTCAGTGAGTTTGCTTTTGATTTTAGAGTTTCAAATTCTTTAATTGCTATGTTTATTTTAGCGTTACTTTGCTTCTTCTCCATTTTTTCAGCCCTATCAAGTATTTCCATTGTTGTAAAATAATGACTAACCCCTTGTTGTTTTATTTGGTGTCTAATCCACTCCACTGCCGTTTGTTGTTTATTGTTTGTCATTTCTTTTAAATATAAAAATTTATGTCTTCAAATTTTATTTCAGTTATAGAATCATCCATAATTTCTTTATGACTATGTCCAATTACTATAACGGAATAATACTTACCCTCCAATTCATACACTTGGTATGCTGAATCTTTAACCCATTCACCTTCTCCGATGAATTTTGCTTTATCTAAATCTATTTGTTTTATTTTGTCCTTCATTGCTCACCTCCTCCGTAGGTTTCTTTGTAGTATTGTTGAAAAGATGACCATCGACTTGTTGTGTACGCATCAAGAGAATCGCACCAAGTTATTAAGTGTTGCTGCTTTTCTTTTTGTTTAAACTTTTCCAATAAAGCCAAATTCTCATCAAAAGTTAGAGTTTTGCCCGATTGTTGAATATCAAGCATTTCTTGGAACATTTGTTCTAGTGCCGTCTGTTGTTTATTGTTTGTCATTGCTTATCTGCTTTAAATATGTTAATAATCAATCCAAATACTAACCAAGTAAATCCAATTACATACTTTTCTTTCCTTTGATAGATTGAAATTGATGGTAGTACCTGAAAGAGTTCTTTGAACCTTTCAAATTTTACTGTTGTGTGCTGTTTATTGTTTGTCATTGCTCACCTCCTCCGTAGGTTTGTTTGTAGTAATCAGTAGTCAACTTTGTGTCTTTGTAATACTCTCCATCACAATACGCTTTTCTGATTTGTTGCTTCTCCATCTCTTTGGCTTGTTCAATTTCATCCATATTAGTCCAAAAAAAATCAGTACCGCCATATTTACGGTGTAATTGTTCAATCAACCACTCCACTGCCGTTTGTTGTTTATTGTTTGTCATTGCTTGCCTCCTCCGTAGGTTTCGTTGTAGTATTCATCAAATGATTCATACTTAAGCCCAACAAATTTGTTATTTAATCTACTTTGTTCAAATGTGTGTTGCCTTTGCCCTTTATCTATTGCTTTGGCTTTTTCAAGCAACTCTTGTATTTCATCTCCATTGCCTGTTAAAAATCCATTTTCATAGAGTGCAATTGCAAATTGCTCCACTGCCGTCTGTTGTTTATTGTTTGTCATTCTTTACAGCCTCCATAACTGTTTTATAAAGTTTAGTTTCTAGTTTGTAATTAAGTTTTAAATAGGTAGCGTATTGAGTCGCGCCATGTATTCCGCTGGTGTGGTGTCTGTCCAGCAAGCCAGTTATTTTAACCCACGAAAAGTTAAACTCATGCCTAGCAATATAAAAAAACAAGTGTCTAGCGGTTACTATGTTGCGCTCTCGACTGGGACCCATTAACTGGCCTGCCGTTGTGTTAGTTGCTTTGCACACTTCTAGCAGCAAGTCGTTAATAACGCTTTTGTTTTGAAATTTCGCTTTACGAGTCGGGTTATTGAGTTCAGCCTTTAGCGTCTCTACTTCTACATTGTGCTTGGCTATGAGGCGCTCTAACTGTTGCTCGAGCGCCCTAACTTTCTGGCGTGTTTTGCCGTAAAGTACCAAATAGTCTACCTCTGTCTTATTTGCTAGCATTGGCCTTCTCCTCTCTCTTCTTAGCCATATGGCGGCGCTTCTGCTCTCTTACTCTGTTCATGTATAACTCAGCGTTATAAATGCGGCTCTGCATTACTTCTATTTCCGTCAAGTGGCTACGCGTTAAATAGTTTAAGTCCTCGGCCAACTCATGCGCACGCTTTGCCCATGTCTGCTTAGTGTCTTCGCACTCTCGCAGTTTTGCTTTCGTGTCCAGTAGTTCTAAATAATGGCTGTGGCCTTGTCGGCTTTCGGCTTTGTAAATTGACTTAAGGCGCTCAATGGTTTTGCCTTGGTTGTAAATTGTGCCCAGTGCTATTGCTGTGCCCAATGTTAGTGCGGTGTAAAATAAGTAAATCATATTTCGGTAGTTTTTATGGCGTATTGGTAGCCTGCTAGGCTTTTTGCGGCGTCGTCTCCGCTTCTAAATAATTCCTCAAAGTAATGAGAGCCCCAACAAGGGCCGCCTGCTGCGTTGTAAGCCTCGGCGATGGTGTCGGCCTCCTCTTGTAGTCTCTTTTCGCAGAGTTTAACAGCGTGCTTAACAGCGTCGCTGGCGCTCAGTTTGCCTCCGTGCCTCTCGGTAAACTCGTAATGCTCTACCAAGTGCAGTAAGTCTAGGATGGTGTTTTCTAGTGGTGTATTCATGTTATTTTAGTTTTCCTTTGTACATGCGCTTAATTTCCTTGCGCTGGTGCTTAATGGTGTCGTTAAAGTTTGGCACGAACTCGTCACGCTCAAACTGGTAGGGGGTAGCCTCTGGCAAGTTGTTAAAATGTTTAACTTGCTGCTTAAGGCAGTGCGCGCCATACATTACAGCTACTGTAACGGGCGTTGCGATAATTAGGTAAATAATGTCTAGTGCCATAGTCGTATAGTTAATAAGGTTATTTAACAATTATATTCAATTCGACGCATTTGCTTTTTAAAACTGAAATAGAAGCGCTAAATCTCATTATTACGCCATGATTTTCTAATGCACTCCAGTAAGCAAATTTGCTCAGTCTTTTTTTAGTTTGAGATTTTGGCAAGTTTTGAAACGCTGTGTGCTTTGTGTTAGTTAGTATTGTTTTCATGTTGTGTGTCGTTTGTGAATACAAACTAAGCACATAGTTTTAACATACGCAAGCATTTTGTAAAAAAAATTACAAAAAGTTTGAAAAAAAGAAAAGCCCCCAGTAATACCGAGGGCCCTAACATGAAAACAGAATGCTAGAACTAACAAACTAGCACGACAAATATACTACTCTAAACGCTTTTCTATTGCTCTTATTATTTGCAGGGTCTTTGGTTCCTTCTTTTCCCACTTGGTTAGCAGGCCACGGCTTACGCCTATTCCCTCACAAATCTGGTTTAGTGTTATGCCTTTTTCTATGCAGCGCTTACGCCATTGAATAACTAGGTTTTCTTTTTCCATTGTGCAAATTTAGTAAACTATTTGTATTTTTGTAAACATGAAAGCAGAACACATTTTAAGCAAGTCACGCTTAGACTTAATTAACAAAGCGCCCAGTTTGTACAAACGCAAGTATATTGACGGCGTAGACGACACCACAGAAACGCCAGCACTTCTTTTAGGGAAGGCAGTACACTGTCGAATTTTAGAGCCTGCCGAGTTTGGCAAGCGGTTTACTATTGCCCCGACTATTGACAGACGGACCAAGGACGGGAAGGAAAAGTGGGAAAAATTCATGCAGGAGGTGGAAGGGTTAAGCGTATTAACCAGAGAGCAGGACACCATTATAGAGGGAATTAATAACGCTATTTACAAGCACCCTGCTGCCAGTTATTTGCTTGGGCTTACTGGCGAGAGTGAAATTATGGTTAATTGGACAGACGAAGTAAGCGGCCTGCCGTGCCGTGGTATATTTGACAGACTAACTACTAGCGCTATTATAATTGACTTAAAGACAACAGACGACGCTAGCCCTAAAGGCTTTGCTAGAAGTTGCCATAAGTACCGCTACCATGTGCAGGGAGCGTTTTACATGGACGGCCTACAAGCCAGTCGTAATGTAACAGCAGAAGGCTTTTTCTTTATTGCAGTTGAAAAAAGCGCACCTTACTTGGTTGGCGTGTATTACCTCAATGCAGAAGACTTACAGCGAGGCCGTGACCAGTACCGCAAGGACATTGAGGCGTTTCAGCATTGCCTAAATATAGACGAGTGGCAAGGCTATGGCGACGGCATACAAGAATTAACACTATTTAACAATGGAAAATAAAGAACTGACACAAACAGCAGCGCCGCTCTCTAGTTTTGAGCAGGCACAAAGACAAGCAAAGGCATTAAGCGCAAGCGACTTAGTACCTCAGCAGTACAAAAACAATGTAGCTAACACATTGGTAGCCCTTGAAATTGCGAACCGCATAGGCGCTAGCCCGCTTATGGTTATGCAAAACCTAAACATTATACACGGGCGCCCAAGTTGGGGCAGTTCGTTTATTATAGCGGCTATTAATGGCTCTGGCAAGTTTACTGCTTTGCGCTTTGTTGGCGACTTGGCCAAAGGTATTAAGGCAGTTTGTCAAGAGAAAGCCACGGGCGAAACTTTAGAGGGCCCGCTGGTTACTATGGAAATGGCAAAGGCAGAAGGCTGGCTAGACAAGGCAGGCAGCAAGTGGAAAACTATGCCAGAGTTAATGATGCGGTACAGAGCAGCTGCTTTCTTTGGCCGTTTATATGCCCCAGAGATTACCATGGGAATGCACACCACAGAAGAGGTAATAGACATACAGCACGAAGAGCCTAGAGCCGTTGCTGCAATTAACGAGGCACTGAAAAAGTAATGCAGTTTAACTCCGACTTTAAATTCGACTTGCTTGTAGGTAACGAGGTAGAGGGCTACCTTGGCCAAATACTTAATGGCAAAAGAATTGAGGTTAAGAGTGACAGAAAAGCCCATAAAACTGGGCGCGTGTTTGTCGAATACGAGAGCCGAGGTAAAAAGTCTGGGCTGGCAACTACGCAAGCCGACTATTATTGCTTTGAGGTTAGCGGGGTGTTTATATTAATTAGCACCCCCGCCCTTAAGGCTATTTGTCGCAAGTACATAGGCACAGAGCAGGACATAAGAGGCGGCGACAGCAACACCAGTAAAGGCATTCTGCTGCCATTGCTCGACTTGTTTAAGTCTTAAGGCCGTAAGTCGCTAGACTTAATGAGCGTGTAGGTAAACTTATTGCCCCATTTTTCGGCAGCAATTTCGCAGAGTTCTATAAACCTATTAAAGTCTTGAGTGCGTTTAAATACTTGGCAGCCTTCACTCCAGCGGTCCACCCGTACCGAGTCAATGCCAGCCTTATGTATATTAATACCAAGCACGCCCCTTTCGGTTCTGTCTTCTGCATATATTCCGTCATTTTTAAAGTCTCTGTAAACAACCACTGGGCCACATTGCCTTAAGGCTTTGTACTTTCCTTGGTGTAGTCCTAACATATAAGCACCTAAATACTGGCCCTCTTTTAGTCTGGCTGTGCCTGCCCCGTTGTCGGTTGTTAACTTATAGGTTTTTATTTCCCAGTTGTCTTTAACCTTATAGGCTATAACTATTTCGTCGTCGAATGCGTTGGTAACTTTTAAGCCAGTTGTGGCGTTTCTAATTCCTATAATATTTAGGTTATAGTCGCCAGTCTCAAACCATTTGTAACCCAGCGCCGCAATAGTTCTCTTTAACTGCCCTATTGTATACATACTTAATTGGTTTTATAGGTGTAAGCCTCTACCGAGTAGGCCCTATTCCCGTTTTTTAATATGGGCCTCGGGGTAATTACCAACCACCTGCCGCCTAATGGTTTTGGAGGTGCGCCGCGTTCTACATGCCAGCCACCTTGCCCCTCGTTATATTCCTCTTTATAACTGGGCGTCCTAATCATTAAAATGTCCTTGAGTTTAACTTTATTATGTCTGTCTAACCTCTCTACTGTATAGGTTAACTCGGTGCTTTCATGTACATGACCCATCCAGACAGCGTCTGCGCCCTCTACCATGGTAGCCATACGGTTAAACTGTATAGTTCCTTTAGTAACTGGGCCGCCGCCTCCGCTACCGTGGTAGTATTTCATTTTGTAACTTAGGTTAACTTCTGTGTACTCTGAAAACTGCCAAATAACCCAGCCGCCGTAGCCGCCAACTTGAATACTAGCCCCAGTAGCAGCGTTAAGCAAAGTAACAAAGCGTTCTATAATGTCCGTCTCGCAATGGCGGAGTATGGACTTTTCGTGGTTGCCATACCCTATAACTTTAATATTTTTAGCGTAAGGCTTAAACCATTCTACTGCCGTGTCTATTACTAAGTCTAAATAGCGGCTTCCGTTATGCTCTGGCCTTATGTCCGACTTACTTCTACGCCCGTCGTATTTACCTTGCATTAAGCAGAATAAATCCCCATTAATAAAAATGTCGTGCCCGCCGTCAACGGCTTGCTGTAAGTGGTTGGCTAAAAGTTTTCTGTCGCAGTGTGGGTTGTCCCAGTGGCAGTCACTAATTAACAGCGCCTTAGTCTCTTGAAACTTTGAGCGTGTTATGTAAACATTGTTTGTCTTCATAAAAGAATAGCCACAATAGTAGCCGCCGCTAAAATACTGCAAAGGTTTTTAAAACGCGTTACTAATTTGTCGCGCTTCTGCAACTCGTCCAATAACTTAGACTGTATGGCGTCCTGCTCGGCTATTACTGCGCTGTCAATTTTGCGGTATTCACGGCAAAGGGCTAACTGCTCGCGAGCCTCGGCGCCTTTAATTAAATAGTAATTACTTGCCGCTAGAGTCGAGGAGTCTATGCACTGCGAGTAAGCGCCTTGTGGTAGCGCAGCTAGTGTCACCAGTATACTTAAAATAAAGCGTTTCATATTTTGTATTTATAATTTGCTCGGTGTCGCGCAGGGTTTTGTATTTAGTCTTAAGGATTTTAAGCGTGTCTGTGCGCCTTAAAATAGTTTCGCTATATATGTACTTAGGCAAAGGCTGTTTAATGTCTTTAAAGCCAAATATAACAGTATAAACAAACAAGCATAACAGCACGACGGCTATACATTCTAGGGCTATTTCAATCAGACTCTTTTTCATCGGTAAAAAAGTTAGTAATAAACTTGCCTACTGCCCCAGCAATACCACAAGCAAGCATAAGTTTTGGATGCTCAATGTTTAAGCCTGCAACAAACAAGGAGGCAGCCGCTATGCTGTCCCCTAAAACTCTAAGGCGCTTAGGTGTGGGCTCAAAGTAGCCTTTAAACTTTAGCCTTGGCCTCTTGTTGGTTTGCATGACTTGTGCTTATTCATGTGCTTTGTGTGCCGCCTCAGTTTCTTTTTAGGCTTAGGCGCAAAGGTTGCCGCTGTGCTAGTCTTCGCTTTTGCCATCGCCTAAAGAGTCTATTTTTTTCGAGTAGTAACGAATTGCAAACAAGCCCGAAATAATACCGACAAGAGCCAGAGCAAAACTAGCAACTGGCTGCCAAGTCTGAGTAAAATGTATAACAGCAGACGAGCCGCTAACTGCTGTGGCGATGGCCGCTGTGGTGTCGTTCTCAAAGTGTTTCATTATTTAACGCTTTCAATTTGTGGCTCTGGAAGTTTGCAGTACTCACTCTCGGGGTACTTCTCGCAGAAAGTTTTAAGGTAAAGGGAATCATCCCCCGAAAAAGTATGCACGCCACATGGCTTTGGGAAAACCTCAAACGGCGCAAAACTTGCGGGTGGTTCTGAATAGAACAAAATATCGACCGCCCATTTGTCGCTTTGCTTTGTGCAAACGGGTTTGTCATCGACTTGCCCCCATTCTAAACAAATAAACCCAATTTCAACTACTGCGCAATCTTTCCAAGTTGTCACGGTTTCCCCGCTTGGGGTGGTTGTGGTTTGTTGTATGTCTTTTTGCAGTGTTGCCCATTCGGTAGGGGTGAACTCAAATTTATGAAAACTTTTCATTGTGTTAAATTGTGGTTAGTGATGCAAGTTCGGCGTTGGTTAATCTTGACTTAAAATGTGTGTATTGATTAAATACAAATTCGCACATTTCACTTCCATTAAATTGACCAATTTGTAAATTTACATTGTCTTTAGGTGTTCCACTAGATGCCGTTGCAACGCTGACGCCGTTAATATATAAAGCAAAATCATTCGGTGCGTAAACCAATGCGACTTTGTAGCGTGTATTTGGTTGGAATGCGGTCGCATAACTTAACGAACCCCAATTTGAATTGGTTACAATTTGATTACTATTATTCAAATACATATAACTTTGAGCCGATGCCGAATCCACATAATAGCAAAATTGCTTGTAGTTTGCCGAACTTAAAACGGGGTTTGTTGTAATGTCAAAAAACACCGTTCCACTTGTTCCGCCAATCAATGCACCAATTCCACTTTTTGCGCATTCATCCGCAACCCTTGTGGCACTTGATGAGGTTGTTAGTATGTAGGATGTGGGGTAACTTGACGCTTCCAATTGTGCGCCCCAAATGTAAATACCATCCGCCCCGTTTCCTGTATATGAAAAAACGCCGTCAGTTTTTGAGGTGCCAACTTCTTGAACTAATGTGCCACTGACATAAGCACGCGAAACAATACACCTATACCAACCATTGCCCATATTTTCAATAGTTGCGGTATTCCCGCTTGCATTTGTGCCTACTGCGCCCGTTGACAAATTAAACCAAGTTCTATTGTGTGAACCAGTATACGCGGAAATAATTAGAAAGTTATTGTTTTGTGCTTTTGCGTAAACCGACCATGTCAATGTACCCGCGCTTGCCGTAATGACTTGATACGCTGAATGTGCATCAGTTGAAGAATTGTCAAGTAATAAATCAGCGTTTTGCGTTCCATCGAGGCTTGTTGTCGCATTTGCTGTTATTGTCGATTCGTACTTCGTCCAAGCCGCATTGTCAAACTGCTCACTATACAACGCCAAATTCGTTGACTGTTTCTCCAACAACAAACTTGGACACCCGCCCCCGCCATTTTGGTAGGTTAGGCGTGGAACATTTAAGCGGTCGGTAGTGGGGAAATAGGGTTTGGCGGTTGAGCCGATGTTGAGTTGTGCGCCCCAAAGAAATACTGTGCCAGTAGAACTTCCATCCCTTAGGGGATAAATATATATTTGAGTGCAGTTACTCGGCGTTGTAAAAGTTACGCTAATTCTTGTCCATTGGCTGGATGAAGTTTGAGAATAATACGAAGTTGCTGGTACAATATCTTGTAATCCTGTGTTGTTATAAACACTATAACTTAATCCTGTTGCAGTTCCCCTTTTTACATAAAAACTGAATGTGTAAACGGTATTTGGAGATACCGAAATATTTTGTCTTAAATTATGCCCCCCTGCTGTTGCTATCGTTGCGGTGTCTGCTGTATTTGTTCCGTTTGGGGCTGTTGTTGTATTTGCGGAAACCGATACGGCAACGCTTTCCCATATAACATTACTAAAATCTTCGCTATACTGCGCCAAATTCCAAGGCGTCACCTCAACCAATCCCGCACTATTGATGCGTGTTCCGTTGGATGCACGGGTGAAACTTAAATCGCCGCTTCCGTCGGTGGGAATTGCACTGTATACTACATCCTCTTTATACCCCGAAGGAATCATCACCAACGAGGCCTTATTTAACAAATCGCTCATAAGTTATTTAATTTACGCAATAAACATCCAATACCTTCATAATAACCGCCGTCAGCAGTAACGCGCGACTTATACAACTTAACCAGAGCCCAGCCCTGCCCTTTGTAGTTGGAAGCCACCCGCGTGCCAATTCCGAGTGAAGTACTAACTAGCATTTTAGTAACCGATTACAGAACCAGAACTAATAACAAATCCCGTAATTTTATTTCCCTTACCCGCTGGCAAATATGCACCTTGTTGAAAAGTGACGCCGCTCATTCCGCGTGCGCTCAATACATTGGTAGCCGTGCCGTTTTCTTGGGTTACGGTAAAAGAAGTAAATACAGTGTCCTCGGTAGGTACAACTGCGTCATAACTAACTGAGGTAACTGTTGCAGCCGCGTGGTATTTAAAACCCTGCGAGCCTGCTATAATGTCTGCGCTTGCTTGTGCCATAGTACCCGCAATTTACAAACACATTAAAAGCAAGGTGTTAACAAATTAAATGAGCCACCACTGGACGCCGTTACTTATAATAGTGCAAGTTTCGTAAAGGCTATTTAATACTTTAGTCGGGCCTCCGTCTATGTCTTGGCCTCCGCCAGTAATTACAACAGTGTGGTTAGTAGCAATTTTCTTAAAGTAGTATTTTTTGCCCTTGCTTTGCGTTGGGTCTGGTAAGTCTACATTTACAACCCCACCACTAGAGTCGCAAATAATTAACTCGTAGCCGTTTGTTATTGTGTGGCTGCCTGCTGTATAAGTTACAGAAGCGTTGTGCTCTTGTATATGCCAGTCTAATACCTCGGTGCTGTCCTTGTATTCTAGCATTACTTCCCAGCGCGTGTTAAGCGTAGGCTGTGAGGTTGGCGCGCCGTCTGCGTAGTTTACTAGGTGCTCTACAAGTCTGTCGGGTATTGCGCTAGTCTCAGTATTTAACTTACTTATTGCAAACTCGTGGTAGTTTAAGCGGTTTGTTATAATGCGCTCCCCGCTTCTTGGGTTCCAGTCAACACCACCGCCGCCAGTTGCAAGCGTATAGTCTTGAGCAATACCCAACCACTCACCCGCCCAGCGTTCAAACCTTGGGTAAAAAGTCCCGCCGTTAAACAGCCACTTAGTAGAGTCAAACTCTAGCGACTTAATAGCGGACAAGTTACCAGCGTCGTGCCAAGTACCTTGCACAACTGGAACGAATTTGTTATAAATACCTGCAATACGCTTGCCCAGAATTGTGCCCAACTCGTCATGTACTGCCGAGGCAAAGCCGCTATACCAGTCAGAACTTACTACCCATGTAGTGCCGTTGTAAACATACACAGAGCCAAACCCATATAGGCCCTCGTCGTCGTAATATGCAGGCCCTAGTTTAACAAGTTGGCTGTTACCACTTGCACCAGTTACGCTTATAGTTTGCTTGGTGGTGTGGGCAAAGTCAGGGTTTTCAATAGTGCCCCAAGGCTGTGCCGCTGTAATAGTACCCCAGAAAGGAATAGTAGAAGTGTTGCTACTAGCCCAGTTGTTAGGCGCTACAAACATACCTTGTTCGGCCTCTATGTAAAACTCTACAAACAGACGAGTATAGCCGCTAGGTACTGGTGGCATTACAAAGTCCATTACATGAGTGTTGTAACTGTTGCGCGTGTTTGTGACGGTTAACTCTTGAGTTTGGTATAAAGGTAAGGCCAGCGAGTTGTAAGCGTTTGTAATGGGGCTATATTGCGAAATAGTACCCACTGAGTTTTCTACATATATTTTGTAATTGAAAATATAACGCTGGTATTTTTTAGCGCTGCTCGTGCTTAATGCTACATAAGAGTCGTCAAACCACTTGCAAAGCATGCGCACCCGTGTAGGTTTGTTCTCTGCTATTGTCTTGTCGTCTATTGACAACTCAATACTGTTTACGTCTGGCTCAGTTCTAACTACAAAAATAGCGTTTTGTCTTTCCTCTATAACGTCAATGGCCCTAACTGGTGGCTGGTAAGTTAGCGTCGGTTTGGCTTCCCATTGTGGCCTTACATTAGCGGCAAGGCTTACGGCGTGCAAACTGTTGCTAGTGCTTTGGTAGGTCCCCGCTGTGTTGTAAATTCTGGTAGTAAGGTTAACACTGTTATAAGCGTCGTCTGGTAAAATCCAAAAAGCCCCGCTTTCTAATGTCATGCGGCTGCCATAAATGCTAAGTATTTGCTCTATGGCTTGCTTGCATGTTAGTAAGTCTATGTCTGTTGTGGCCTCGAAGGGGTCGGTAGTGTCAATAAATTGGACGTCAGAGAATGGGTCAAAACTTTGGTAAAAACTAAGCAGGTTAAACTTAGTGTAAGCAAGCCCCTTGTAAGAAGCCTGCGCAGTGTCGTACATAGTAACCCCATCGCGCAAGTAGGTGCTTTCTCCTAATGCAGTCCAGTAGTCGTCAAGCCCACAGTATTCTAGTGACTTGCGTATAATGTCCAAGCCAGTAGCCAAGGAGTCTGTAAACCAGTCGGGGTTAACATAAAAACCCTCGAGCAAGTTAAGTGAGTCCACAGCGGTTAAGTCAAACACTGGCGCGCCGTCTATGCTCTCGCGTAAATAGTTTGCTTGGTCAGCAACTACTCGGCCCACATAGTAAAGGGCGTCTGCTCTATATACTACAAGCGCATAGCGGTTCTCTTCACTGTTGGCAATGGCTATAAACGCATTACGCACCGTGTCGCTAGGCATAGCCCAACTGGTTGTAATACGGCTAGGCCTTACATAGTTCTCGTAATAAGTGTCTCCCTCGCCTTGGCGCTCAACTGTAAAGCCGTTGCCTGCTAGGGTTAATTCTGTGGCGTCTTCTAATTCCAGTAACTTCTCAAGTAAGCAAGCGCTGCCCTCTTGGTAGCCTCCTGCTGCTGTTACTCTGGTAGCATAACGGCTAGCAAAGTTGTTAGCACTTGAGCCAGTAGCCCCGTCCCATAGTTCAACTCTGTACTCTATATTTTCAATGCTCAAAAAAGAGCCGTAGTATTTCCGTGCCATTAGCCGCGTCTGCTGTCTTTGTTATACCGTTCTAAAACTATTGCCAAGTCCCTGCCGTTAATGCTAGTGCTTGCAATGTAACCGCTCTGCTCGTTTGTCTTTAGCATTCCTTTTAATTTGTCTAGAGGCGCTATAACTTCTGGGTTAGTTCTGGCGTTAGGGTATTCCCCTACAAGTCCCAAAGTCGGCCCGCTAACTATACCACCCTCAGCGAATGCGGTAGGCTGTGGCCCTTTGTTTAGCATTCCCGTAATAATGGCAGAACCTGCAATAAGCGCAACACCCGCAGCAGCTGCCGCTAATGGGTTTTTAAGTATTAACTCTTTAAACGCTTTAGACGCTGTGGCCGTTGCAACCAATGCGCTACCAAAGGCCCGCATAAATTTAGCGACACTTTGCAGCATGGCTTTACCAAACTGGTCGACGCTGTCAATTTGCCCGCTCATAAGCCCGCCTATTAATTCCCCAAAACTTTCTAGGCCCTCTGCTGTTAAACTATTAAACGCTTGGTTAACGCCCTCCATAGCACTAGCAAACCTCTCCTCGTATTCCTCTTGCTTTTTCAGTTGGTTTTGAAAAGCATAATCAATCTGGGCAAAAGTATGCTCTAATTGTTTAGGCGCTTTAGGGTCAACTGGTGCAATGTTATAAGGCTTTAAACCTTGGCGCTCATTGTTTTGTACTTTTGTTACAATGCCTTGGCTCTTAATATAACTAATGCGAGCAGCCGCTAACTCTTCTGCTGTTATTTCGTCGTCTAGGTTTTTCTTAAGGTTCTTTAAATTCTCTTTGCGCTGGCTGTCTATTGCCTCATTCTTTTCTATTTCCAGAGCAACCTCTTTAGCCCTATACTCCTCGTTAATGTTATAGCGCAAGTCATTTTCTAACTGCGCATATTTAGCGGAAATCTCAGCAATTTTTTTGCCGTTGCCGTCTGCTAGGTACATTTCCTCACGGCGTTGGGCGTAGAGTCTGTCTAGCGCTTCCTTTCCGTATTGAATGTAAATAGCCTTTTGTTTTTCTAGGCTTGCTTTTTTAAGGTTAAAAATGTAGGCTTCTGTTTTGCCTTCCGCTTTTGCTCGGCTTATGGCTAACTCAAGTGCGCGCTCTTCTGCTTTAATTCTGCGCTGGCCCAATGTAAGCCCACGCTCTTGCTGTTGCTCTAATGCTGCTAGCCTTTCTTTTGCCTCGTCTATTGCTTTGGCGCTCTTTTGAAACAAAGTAATTACTAAGCCAATAGCCACAATTACAGCACCTGCCCCAGTTGCAATTAACGCAGCAGAATAAGCGCGGGCTGCTAGTGTAGCCTGCCCCATGACAAAAGTCTGCACCTCAGTGGCTGCGCTTAAGACTCCCTGCATTACTGCGCTTTCTTGTTGTAGTGCTGCTTGTATTGCGGTAACTCCATTAACTAAGGCTATTGCCCCTTGGAGTTTAACCATAACTTTCTGGAGGTCTTCGCTCTCCATTCCAGTTATAGCAAGAGCCCCCTCTACTGCGCCAAACGCGCCAGCAATAGCATTAACTCCACCTAGTACGGCGTCCAGTCTGCGAGTGTCACTAGCAAAGTAACTAACCTCTGCGCGGGCGTCGCCTATTGAGTCCTTCATTTTACCCGCTGCCCTTATAATGTCGTTAGCAGTTTGAGCAAACTCTGGGCCCAAGGCTCTAGCCTCCATAGCCAAGTTGGTTAACTGTCTAACCGTTCCAGCCGTCGGGTTCTTTTTTGAAATTTCCGCTAGTTTGTTTTCTATTGCACTGGCTGCCTTAGCAGTCTCAGCACTCATTTTATTACCGCTAGACTGTATAGCAGTAATGGCGTCCCGCAAACCTTTGCGGAGTTTTTCTATGTCCGCGCCAATAACAATGTTTAAAGAGCGTGCCATTACCTAGTATAGTTAATTATAAAGTCTTGAGAAACTTGGTAAATACCTGCAAAGCCTGCCTCGTCGTCTGTTAGTTGTACTTCGCTGTCTAGTTCTATTGTCTGGCATTTAACGCCGTTAAAAGTGCTAGGCAAAGTAGCAGCCTCAAACGCCGCCCTAACTTGCTCAGCTACTGCCGTAGCGCTAGCGAATGTAGTGCCAAAACTATTAACCTGCACACGGGCAAAGTCTGTGCGGCTGTGGCTTGTATTCGTAGGGCTAGTAATAACGCTAACAAGGTTGTAACTAATTGCAGGAAACGCGGACTCTTGAGGAATGCGCAAAGGGTTTAAGCGTGTACTCACTAAGGCTGTAAGCCCTGCGTAGTTGCTCAGTATGTTATAGGCTATTTTTATAGGGGCGCTCATGCTTTGGCGTCTGGGGTTAACTTGGCAAAGACATGCGAATATAACTTAACTGCCTCCTCTATACTAATATAGTCCGACTCCTCCCAAGGAAAAGTTAACAAGCGTTTGGGCTCAATAGGTTTCTTTAGGTGTGGCGACATACCCACGGCAACGGACCAGCGGGCGAGTTCCCATTGGTTTCTGTATTGTTGAGTCTGCGCTGCTCGCATGCCCTCAAGTTTTAAACGCCAAAAACGCGGCGTGCATTTCCAAAACTCAGACTCACTTAGTCCAAGTTCTCCGTAACTAATGCGCTCTATTTTGCGCCAAGTAAGCGGGGCGCTGTCCTCCTTGGCTGTTACTTTCCCTCTGGCTCGTCGCTGGAAAAGAAGTCTGTAACGGCAGCAGTAAACGCGTCCAATGCTGGCGCTAACTCTGTAAACTTTTTAATTGACGCCCCTAATTTTTGAATAGTTGCAAACGGTGTCTTTTCACCTTTGGCCTCGTAGCCCTCAATAATTCCGTAGAATGCGCAGGCTAGTGCAAAGTCCATGCTTTTAGCTAAGTCCTTTTGCATGTTTAAGTCTGCAAAGTTTTCCATACCAGCCAACTGCATTACATTGCGAAGGCTATTCATGTTAAATAAAAGGGGGTGACTAGCACCCCCGATTTTAATTTCTGTGCTCATGGGCACAAATATAGTAAAAGAATTAAGACACTGTGCCAACAGTCAAAGCGCCAGTACCTTGCAAGGTTCCAGTAAAAGTTGCTTTGTCGTTGTTAGGTGCGCTTAATGAAAGGCTGCTAAAGTAAGCAGAGCCAGTCAATTTTTCGTCGCCGCTTACATTGGTTGTCATTACAACAGTAACAGAAGTACCAGCCAACAAGTCTGTAATAAGGTCCTTAAAAGAAAGTCCGCTAGTGCTTACGCTTGCGTCTTGCTCAAAAATTCCCTCTACATTCAAGGTGTAGCCGTACTCGCCTGCAATAAATTCTTTAGCGCCTGCGCTGTCTTTGTTAGTAACATCAATCATGTCCTTAGAAATGTCAATGCTGTGAGAGGTCGCGTTAGCGATTTTAGTCAATGTGCCCGCTACATCCTTGTAGATGCTAATGAGCGTGCCGTTTACTGGTCCAGTAGTTGCCATGGTTATTTATATATTAAATTATTTTTCTTTGCTAAGTCGCGCAGCATTCCGTCTACGCCTTTTAAAACTTTGTCCGTTACGCTTTCCGCGTTTCTGTCTAGTGCTGGGCGCATGAATGGGCGAGGCGCTAGGCTTCCCGTGTAGCGTCCGTTTGACTGAATACGCGGGCCAGTGCCATACTCAAACATGACTCCAAGGTAATTGTTATAGTATTCTTTGCGCAAGCCTATTAAAGCCTTGTCTAAGTTTGTGCTGTCCTTGGTTGTAATAAACCCAATAGAGTCGCGCAAGTCGCCAGAGTCGACGGGCACTAAACTTTTAGCAGTGGCTATAATTGGCTCGCTGCTTTTCCTTATTAACTTCTGTAACTTGGGGCTTTTAATGTCAACACCAATAGCCTCGAGCGCGTCAATAACGCCAGCCATTCCGTCTATATTTTTTTCGTTAGCCATTACAGTGTTACCTCGGTTTGTAATTTCAAATATAGGTTACGCTGTAAATTTGCTATGTTAACAATGTTATGAGCCACGCCTGCCTCAACTACTCTGTGTTTAACGCTTATGTCGGTATTATACCGAACAGTATAAAATACTATTTGTTTATGCTCGCGTCTGTCAGCGTTGACATTCTCAGAGCCAGCCTCAGCCTCTACACGCTGCGCCCATGCGGTAGCGTATTCGGTCCAAGTCTGCAACTTCTCGCCAGTGTTGGTGTCTATTGTTTCGGTGTAGCTTTGTAGGCTCACCAGTACATCCATTGCGCCCGCGTTCATTAGATTAACACTTGTATTTTATAAGGGTCGAGTAAGTAGTGAAAGCCAAAACTCATGTCGCTCTGAATAGTCCCAGTAATAATAGCCTGCCTATTGTCGTAGTACTGCGCAATTAATAACAGTGCAGCGTGCTTAATAGTCATGGGCAGAATAGTGTCAGGCTCTACGCCACTAGTTCCAACTGGGTTAAAACCTTCTGTAACTTCAACAATGTACTTAATCCCGTCGTCTGTTACCAGCGTTGGGGCAGTCTCTATAAAAATGTTACGGCTATACAAGCCCATTGGCTCGGGGCTAGCAATCCAGTCGGCAGAGTCGTAAGCAGTAACGGCGTTAGCGTCGCTAATGTAGTAAACATTTGTTACAGCCAAACAGCGCGTATTTAAGCGCAAATAATTTCCGCTAGGTATGTTAGTGCCATTAAGCGGGTTTACTAGCGCAGGCTGCCCCGTAAAGCCGTCAAAGCCATAGCGAGCAGTTGCCTTACGAATTGAGTAGCCAAGGTAATTACTGCAAGCCTCAACAGCCATAGCAATAAGCCCACTTATGTAGGTGTCGTCGCTGCTGCTTGTAACGCGCAGGTGCTGCTTAGCCTCGTTAAGACTGACATAGTCTGTCGCGGCGTTAGCGTAGGCGGTATAATGGCGTGCAATAAACATAATTACTCGGCGTCTAGTTCAGTTTCTGGGTTAACGGTTTTAGCCTTTTTTACTGGCTTGCTAGGTGAAGTAAGTACTGGAATTTCAACAGCAACACCAGCCTCAATTAAAAGCATAGCCTGCTTAGTTTCCATTATTACCTCTTCGCCTGCGTTGTAACTTAGGTTAAACTGTCCCGTTGGGTTTGCAACAAACTTAATTTTCATATTGGCCCTAGGGCGCTGCACTCAAGAGCACCCTAGGCACTTGGACTTTTACGCCTCCAAGCAGGCAAATTATTAGGCTACAATGTCCTTACAAACCGCGAAGGCAGTAGGCTGCAACAAGTTGCAATCCAAGTACGCGTTAAGAACTACATTAGTCAAGCCAGCAGTAGCACCGCTATAAGGGTCAACTGTCAACTCCATACCACCCCAAGAGGCGATAGCCATTTTAGAGAAGTCTCCAAAAATCATAGCAGACAAAGTGCTGCTAGAACCTTTAGACAAGTTAGAAGGTACCAAAGTTGAAGTAGCTACTGGGTAGCCGTTCAAGTCCATACCGCCAGCAGGCCAAATAAAGTTACCTTCAACACCAGAAGACTGGCGAGGAATAGTTTGCAATGCTGCCTTTACTTTAGGGTTAGTCAAGTAAGCAACACCCTCGCCGTTAGCGTTCTCAACAGCCTTCATAAGGTTAACGACGTCAGCCCAAACTGGTGCAATACCGTTAGCGTTAGTAGAGTTGCTAGAAGCGCCACCAGCGTAGGTAACATTCACAGAAGAGTTGGCAATAATACCAGTAGGCTCGTTAGAACCACCGCCCTTAATTGCAGCAGTTTCCAAAGATTGAGCCATAGCATTTAACAACCAGTTGCGCACATAGGCGTCAATAGAGTTGCTAGACTGCAACATTAACTGGTTAGAAACTTGAATGTAAGCAGCCAAACGCTTAGGGCTGAAAGTGATTTTAGAGAAGGCAGGGCTCTTTTCAGTAGCAGAACCGTTCTCAGTATTCCAACCAGCAGAAGGCACAGTGCTAGCGGTAGGCATGTCCAAGTTACCAACCAAGCCAGACAACTGCTGCACACCCAAACCGCGCAAAACAGTCTTAGGCAACAACACATCAATAATAGAACCTACTGAAGTCTGTACATTCACACCACCCTCAGAACCAGAAGTTCCACCAGTTACGCTCATGTCACGCTTGAAAACTTCGCTAGGAACTTTCATTGAGTGAGCAGAAACAGAAACACCAGAGCGCTGGAACTCAGCAGCAGCCATAGAGTTAAACTCGGCTTCTACACCTTCGCGACGGCCAGTAATAGCCATTTCCATGGCACGCTTAAAGCTGTACTGGTCCTTCATGTTTTCCTTTTCTTTTTCCTCGCTGCGGCTAGCAGTGTGGCCAGCGGCTTGCGCTGCCAAGTTTTGCAACTTTTCCAAGGTTTCAACCTCAGCTTTAATCGCGCCCAAGCGAGCCTCGATTTCAGTCAAACGGTTGGTTTCAGATTCAGCCATAGAGCGGGCTTCCTTCTCGATGGTGGTTTGCAAGGTAGACAACTCGCCGAGCAAGCGTCCACGCTCTTCTTTCAATGCTTTAATTTTATTCATGGTTTTTTGTTTTTGTTTTAAAGGTTTTCGTAACGCAACAGCGCAAGTTTTAAAATGTCGGCTGCCGCTTGGCTTTGTTTAGCGCTTTCAATTTCACGCTCTTGGTCACGCATAGCAACAATGCTACGAGCGTCGGCCTCAGTGTCAGCGTAAGCAGGGTATGTTACTGGGCTCACATCGTAAAGGTCCTCAATAACTGTAATAGTGCGCTTGCCCATTGTGCCGTACTTAGTAGAGTCACTCCACTTCTGCTCTTTAATTGTAAAAGCAAAACTGCTCTGCGTAATGTCGCCGCGCATAATGGAACGAACAACAGACATATGAGTAGGGTTCTCGTAGTCTGGGACCCATGTATACTCAAGATTTCCGTCTGAGTTTACAAACACTTTGCAGGTGTTTGCTTTAGTGCGGCCCAGAATTAACTCGGCCTCGTGGTTAAATAAACAGCGAATGTCATACTCTTTGCCAAGGGCATAGTCAAACGCCCCAGCCTCTATAACTTCCTCGAAGTAACCCAAGTCAGTAACTGAATTAATAACGGCAGCAATGCCGCCAATTTCTTTAGGCATGTTTTCGCCTTCTGCTCTGGCAATTACGGTACCCGTAAAAGTTCTACGCTCTTGTTTCATTATATTACCTCGGTGTTATTTACCCCGTCTGGGTTATTGTTTTTGTCTGCCGTGCTCATTAACTGCGCTATTTTAGCGTCCATGTATTCGTCTATTTTAGACGACGGCATTAAGTTGCTTTCGATTAAGTATTCGTCGCCACCAGTAAAGCCGTTAGCGTCCTCAAACATACGCGCCTCGTTTCTAGAAAGCCAGCCGCCGCGGATGCCTTTGTTATAGTAGTCTGCTCGCTCGTTGGCGCTGGCTCTCAAAAGGGAGTTAAAGTTAAATTTAAAATAATAAGTTAACTTGTCGCTCTCAGTAAGCAACTTGCGGGCCAGTTCCTGCTCAATGTTAATAGCATAACTTGCCAATGTGCGAGCGTAGAAGTCTTGGTACTCTTGTTCTACGCTAGACTTAATGCCGTCCTTTGCCCCAATCATGGAAGCGGGCACGCCAAAAATACGGGCTATTTCCTCAGCACTAAACTTTCGAGTTTCCAAGTATTGGGCCTCCTCTGGGCTTAGGCTTAGTTTTTCCATTTTAATGCCGTTAGGCAATACAGTCGAGCGGCTCGCCCCGTCTATAACATCGTCTAGACTTTTCTTTAATGGGGTTGCCTGCTCTGGCTTAATTTGCGCGTCGCTAGTTAACAAGAATTTTAACACGCCGTTTTTATAAACGCCTGCGCTCTGGCTAATAGCTGCCAAGTCAATACCTAAAGTCTCAGCATGCACAACAATGGGCGACAAACCTACAAGCGGGTCGTCACCGCAAAGCCCTTTAAAATGCAGCATGTCGGTAGCGGGCACAATAGAGGGGAAGCCTTTTAAATTAATTTTGTAAAATAGTTGCCCGTCCTGCATTACTGGCGTAACATAGTCGGGGGCAATAGGGTGCAAAGCAATGCCGAGGTAACGAGCGTCACGGTTAATAAACGCGTAGGCGTTACCCTTAAGCGCCAAGTGGCTTACCATGTATTTAGTAAAGTCGTATTTTGTTTGGTAAGCGTTTGGCTCGTTAACTAATGCAGTAGCGTAATGTATTACAACCTGCTCGCGGTTAGTGCCGTCGTCCTTGTAAAGTTTTAAAGAAAGGCCAGCAATACCGTCCGCAATAACTCTAACGCAAGCATGCACGCTAGCAATACTTAAAGCCGTGCGGTCGTTTACCGCTTGGCCGCTTTTAGTCTGGTAGCCAAATACATTGTTTAAGGTATTTATAAACCAGTCAGCAGGCTGCGACAAACTCGAGCGCTTCTCTTTGCGGGGCTGCCAAAACTTTAAATTCATTGGGCGCAAATTACAACCGCCTTAAATTTGTTGTGTTAACATTTGTTGCGCCCTTGAGAAAGCCAGCGAGAAAGTGCCGCCCTAAATACATCGTAAGACTTGTAACGCCTTACGCCGAATTTCCCGAAATACTTTTCCTCAGTCGCGTTGTAGGCGTCCTCGTAAGTCTTGTACTTTGGCAGGTTGTTATAGTATTCCTGCATGTAGTCGTCTAAAAATTTCATAAGCTAAGAAACCAAAATTCTGAATTGCTCTCCTTAGCGGCGTCCTGCATGCAAGTGCCCAAGGCCATTACTATACTCACGGGCCCGTCGACTTTGTCGCCGCTCTTGGCCTTGTTTATTTTTATATTGCCCGCTGGGTCTTGAGTTAACAATATATTGCCCATCATCCAGCGAGTCACTGGGTTACCAGCGTGCCTTAGCATTTTGTCTTTAACAAGTCGCTCTAGTTCTTTAGTCGGTGCGCTCATGGAGACAAACCCCTGCCCAAAAGGAAACATTTGCAAACCCTCGTTTTGTAACTCAATTACTAACTGCGAGGCGTTAAAACGGTCGAATGCTATGTCCTTAATGTCGTATTTTGTGGAAAGTTCACAAATTTTGTGTTTAATGAATGCGTAGTCGGTTACATTCCCCTCAGTTAATTCTATAAAGCCGTCGGCTGCCCATTGGCGAATAGAAGCCCCCGCAGCGTCCTTACGCTTAAACGCAGTTTCACTAGGTAGCCAATACCAAGTACGCACAGCGTGCAGGCTTGGGAAGTATAACGAGAATGCGCAAAAGTCGCCAGTGCTTGCCAAGTCTAAGCCACCATAGCAAACCTCGCCCTCTAATTCGTCGTCGCCGTCGCATGCTTTCCAGAGGCTGTCGCTAATCCAAGTCTGGGCCGTGTCTGTCCAAACATTTAACAACTTAGTTTTAAACTCAACCTCCTTGTGCACAAATTCTTTAGCCTCGGTTAGCGCCTGCTCTAATTGTCTTGGGTAAACACTCACGCCCCAGTTGGGGTTAGCCTTAGCCCATACTGCTGGGTCCGTCCAGTCGTCGCCCTCGTCCAAGGTGTAAATAACTGAAAATAGCGCCTCGTCTTTAATAGCGCCGTTTAAAACATTCGCGCAGTATTGGCGGTGCTTATAGCATGGCGCTTCTCGGTTAAAGCCTGCCGTGGTAATTGTGAAAAGAAGGGGCTGCCTCCTTGCCCCCATAGAGTTACGGATAACATTATATAACTCGTCGTTAGGGTGCGCGTGGTATTCGTCAATGCAAGCGAAGTGAGTGTTAAGTCCGTCCTGCTTGTTTGGGTTCCACTCGAGGGGCTTATATAAACTTTGGCCGTAAACAATGCGGCGGTTATTAACAGAGTTGTTAACAGTTAACTCTTCGTTTAACCAAGGCAAGTTCTGACACACGCGGACGCTCTCTCCAAAAACCATCATTGCTTGGTCCAACTTCGTAGCCGCGCTGTAAACCTGCGCTGCTGGCTCGTCGTCAGCGATTAAGCCGTAAAGCATTACTGCACTAGAAAAAGTCGACTTGCCATTTTTCCGTGGGACTTCTATATAGGCACGCGTAAAGCGCCTGCTGCCGTCGTCATTCAAAAACCCAAATAGGTTATAAACAATAAACGCTTGCCAAGGTTCTAGCGTAAAGTTACGGCCTGCATAGTCGCCAGTCGTGTGCACTAGGTTCTCTATAAAGTTAACGGCGTGCTCTGCTAAGCTGTCGCTAAACTTCCAACCTTTTGCGCGGTCACTTTCGTAACGGTCTACTGCGTTCTTAACATGAGCGCAAGCCGCTACCTCGCCGCTTTTAATTTTGTCTATATAGTCGTAAACTATTTGCACTTTCTAAAAATGGCTAAGCACTCAAAGGCTAGTTTTTCGTTTCGGTAGTAGAACGCCTCGGCTACATTAGCAGCGAGCCTGCCGTGCTTGTCGCATGGTTGCCCGTCAATGCAAACCACAAAGCGCTGGCCAACTTGCTGCACTGTGTAAATACTTGGCGCTTCTATTTTAATTGTCGCCGTCTCAAACGCTTTGGTATGTACGGACTTAGTTATAGTCTTTTTCATAATTCCTCAATATGTTTTTTTACTTGTTTCCACCAGTCTCTCCTTTTTGTGTTGTGTGACCAGTATTCGTTTAAAATTTCCTCTAACGCAACTAAGCAGCAATCCTTAGCAGTCAGTGAGTTATTAAAACTTTCTTTTAACTGTTGTGCTTTCTCTAGTGGTGTCATAGTTTTTCTATTTCCTTTTTTACTTCTTCCCACCATTCTCGATATGCGTAACGGAGTTCTAAAATTCCAATATTGCGGATTAATAAAATTTCATCAACTGCAATTAATGCACATTGAATACCTTCATTTCGTTGTTGCAAACCTACTAGGCTAAACTTGTCGACTAGTTCTATTGCTTTCTCTTTTGGTGTCATGCTGTTTTAGGTTTTTTAAGTGAGTCTAATTTACTTACTGGCTTAGTTACCGCTGCGCTAATTCTGCTGCGAGCACTTGGCGTAATTCCAAAAAGTTGCCCTAACTGGGTTGCCTGCTTAAGCGCTTGGCTCTGAACTTGAAACCAAGGGTTAATCATTTTGTCCCCATGCCTGCTTAAAATAACTGTGCCTTCTTTTTTTAACTTAGTGCAAGCGTTCTGGTAATGCGTTAAGAGTTCGCAGTAGCCGTGCAGTAGTTCTAAGTCACAACTAGCCAGCAAACCATTGCGCTTAAGTTCGCGGCAAACCGTGTCCCAAATTTTTATAGATTCGTGACTAAAACCCTCTGGCGCTGGTGGTAACTCGTCCATAGGTAGCACCTTCATTTCATTTTCAACTAGCCAGCGTTTGTCTTCTGTGCCTTGAAGTTTTTTTAATTCAGTTGGTAATTTTGGTCTGCCTCTCATGTTTTTATAGTGTTTTCGTTACAAATATACAAGTAATATGTTAACTTTTATTTCTCTCGGGTGTGAAGAAAAGTGAACCAGCGGTTTTGCGCCCCTCTGTGTAAGATTTTACACCCCATACGGGTCGGCGTTCCTCTCCTTTGCACTTTTTGAAGCGTGGCACGAATTGCACAAGGGCTGTAAATTATTTCTGTCCCAAAAGTTTCCGCCTAACCTTACTGGCTTTATGTGGTCCACCATTTGCGCTAATGTAATTAGTCCAACCTCTTCGCAGGCTTTGCATAGTGGCGAGTCTTGAAGTATTAACGCGCGGACGTTGCGCCATTGCGTAGTATTATAGCGAGGCTCTTTGTAGGCGCCCTTAGTGTATTCTTTTCGTGCTGCTTTAGCGCGCTTGCTTGGGTTAATGTTAGGCATTTGTATTCTCCTTATAAAGCGTTAACTGGCCCTCGAATGTCGTAGGAATTGTAACACATTCGCCGTTCCTATTCTTACCTATAATAAGTTCAGCGTCTTCTATTACTGGCTTCTCGTCTTGGTAGTAAGCAGGACGAAAAGGGAATAGCACAGAGTCCGCGTCTTGCTCTATTGCGCCGCTCTCTCTTAAGTCGCTAAGTAGTGGGCGCTTGTCTTGTCGTGTCTCTGAGGCTCTGCTTAACTGCGCTAGGATTATAACGGTAATGCTTAACTCCTTGGCTAGTAACTTAAGGTTACGGCTAATCTCTGCCACTTCCTGCTCTCTGTTCTGCTTTGTGCCTTTGATGAGCTGTATGTAGTCAATTACGAGTAAGTCTAGCCCGTGCTTTCCTTTGTGCAGTTTAACCTTTGCTTTAATGTCTGCTATTGAGGTTTCGGCGTCGTCGTCAATGTAAAAGTTAATTGTCTGGCTGTTTGCTATGTTACAGAGTCTGTCTATGTCGTTTTCCTTTAATGCACCGTTACGCACCTTGTAGTTTGGTATTGCGCCAATGATTGAGAGGTACCGCTTAGCCAGTTGCTCGTTAGACATTTCAAGACTCAAAAACAATGCTTTGCCCCCAGTTGCTGCAAAGTCTTTAGTAAGGCTTAAGGCTAGTGCAGTTTTACCCATTGCGGGGCGTCCTGCTATTACAATTAAGTCTCCACCGTTGTAGCCTCCTAGGTATTTGTCAAGGAATAGCCAGCCAGTAGGTTTGCCAGTAAGGCGTTGACCCTTTTGTATATTGTCTACTATTTTGTCTACTACTTTGTTAGTCTCGTTTACAATGCTGTTAGGCGCTTTGGTTGTGCTAAACTGGGTGCTGTCCAAAAGTTGCTGTACTTCTTGCATTAACCCGTTTAAGTCTTTGTTAAGGTTTAGGTGTCCGAGTCTGTCTACAAATTGAGTATGGAGGTAGTTATACTCCAATTCTCGCAAATAAGGGGCTATATTTGACTTGTAAGCGACTTTCTGCTGTATGGTAAGGGCTTCCATCATTTCAGAGGTTTTTAATGCCTTAGAGAGCCTCATTAGTTCAAACGGTGTACCTTCCAAGTAAAACGCCGTCATTACATTAATTAACTTTTGGTGTAATGGGTTTTTAAACCACTGGGGCTTAACCTTTGGTAATTGGTGGTGAAACTCTGGGTAAAAGAGTAACTGGCTTATTATGTGTGTTTCAGTTTCCATGGATTAAGGCTAGAGTTTTTGCTTTTTTATAGGCTTCTGGCTTTGTTGGGTGAGCGCTTACTAGTTTGCCGTCTAGGTATATGCGCCATTCTATTTTAGCGTTAACTGTGGCTTGTCTTATGCTTATATGGTGGTTAATTACTATGCTATTCGTCATGTAGTGAGGCTTTAAGTGGTTTAGGCGTTGTGGTTGTTGTGGTGTTAGTTTTCCATGTCCTTACTGCTGCTTTCCAGTCTCGCATTTTGTTTTTACCAATGAGCCAACCTTTTGACTCGTAGAACGCCAGCCACTTCTCGCTCAAGTCGTCCATGCCTTGCTCTTGCATGTAGGCTTTAACCTCTTGGGCTGTTGGAGGCACAAAGCGCTTAACTGACTTTGGTTCTGGTAGCCCTAATATAGTTTTATTTACTTTACTTTCCTTTTCTTTTATAGCATTGCCTTCGCATTGCGTTCGCATTGCGTTCGCATTCTCCCAGCGTTTCGACGCGCTCTGTCTGGCTTTGTCGCTTTTTTCAGTTATGGTTTTTAACCGATTTAGTACCGAATTACTCCAAAAATAGAGGTCGTCCCATTGAAACAACTCATGTCCATAAATTACGGAATTTACACAGTCGCTATGCGTTCGCAGTTCGTATGCTATGCGTTCGCATTCCGTTCGCATTATTCTGCCTTCATTTTCGTAAAGCATTTCAACAATGCACCAATAAACTCCGAGCCCTTCCATGCCCTGCCTCATTGCAAGGCTTACCAGTTTGCTGTCGCTTCTGGCTTTCGTGTCGTGTGAAAAATAGTCAATTTTCATAAATAAAAAACCCCATTAAGACGGCGCAGTAGGCTTGCAACCATCCCAACAGGGTTAAAGTCTTTTAACATACGGAATAGCCTACATTCCAGTTAACGCTACAAATATAGCAATTTTATTAACTATGCAATTTTTTTGCACTCAGTTGCCCGTGGTAAAACTCAAAGCCTTTGTTAAACCAGTTCTGGTGTTCTCGCTTCTCAGCGTCTAGGCATTCGTTTTTTAGCGTAACCACTGCGTTAATAAGTTGGTCGTCTGTTAATTGTTTGCGGCCATAAGCCACGAGTAACTCTAGGACTTTAATAGAGTAAGTTTCTACTGGTGTTAATTGTTCTGTATTCATATTGTTAAGTTTTCTGTTAGTTCGTGTAATTCGTTGCGCACCATTTTTAGCGCGTTTAAAAATTCGTCGTGCATGTCGTCTGGGGCATATTTGATTTTGCCTCTCAAATAGTTGTCCAGTTCCCAGAGTGCAGACTTATAACGGTAAGCATTTACGGAAGTCTCAAACTCTTCGCGCTCTTCTGGTAGGTTAAATTCTAGCGTTGCTTTCATTGTCTGTTTGTGGTTTAGTGTAAGGGCGAAAACTGTATATTTTAGTCCGTGTTTCGTCAAAGTTTATTTCACATTTTTTGCAGCAATACAGTTGCACTTTGCGTTTAAAATCAATTTTGGGGTTATTGCACTTGGGGCAGGTTGGCATATTGGGCGGCTCTATTGAGTCGACAACTGACTGCCAGTAGTCGTGCCCTTCTGGTGTTGAGTCCCAGCGGAAAGCCATTAAGAGCATGTCCTTATAGGTGCGCACCTCCTGCTCTAATACATCAAACTCAGTGTATTTTAGTATTTTGTCACCCATTGGCAAAAACTTTGCCTTTGTTTTGACGCGTTCTTTTATTTTAATGTCTTGTATTTTCATTCCTTAATAGCATAAGTTACCTCAATGCCAAAGGCGTTATGCCCTAGCGTTGTTTCTTTAAAAGCCTTTTTCATTACCTTAACCCACTCGGCTTGAGGTAGCGAAATTCCCTTTATAAACTCTTGAATTTCGGTGCTGTTAAAGGTCTTGTCTGTGTGTTCGATTTCCACTGTTATTATAAAGGTTTTCATTGCTTGCCTCCTTGTTTATCCTTCTCCATTAGTTCCTTGAGTTTTTCTTTACGCTCTTTTCTTAATTGCTCTCGGTTTTCAATACGCCATTTGTT
>JACCDH011357342.1_pt1 | contig 27475 bp, 23 predicted proteins | sample 7442481 | NCBI WGS metagenome assembly JACCDH01 (sample SAMN15323433, study PRJNA562643) | freshwater metagenome | isolation source: river surface water | place: USA:Blue River Watershed | collected 2017-08-15 | reverse complement strand
GCCGTTACATCCTTTCAATTTACACCCATATCAGGGCCATCAATCCAAACTGCAGCATTGTCTTTACGGTGTCTCCCGTTCCAATTGACAGTGTGTTGGGATTACAAGGCACAAACCTGAGGGCTGTTGAGGTTGACTGTGTCAGTAAGAGCACCATCAGGTCTGCGTTGCATGAGGTGATGCATACAGACACGCAACTGTCAAAAGATACCAAGGTTCATTATTTACCCTCCTTTGAGATCGTGAGATGGATAGCACCGCTAGTTGGTATTCCTGTGTTTGGGATGGAAGACGCCGCCTCAAGGCATGTCTCCAATGCAGTTCTCAATGCGGTCTGTGGGTTTGCTTACAGGCCGGAATAAGTTAAGCAGGTCACAAGCCTGCGGGGCTTTTTCTTTACCCCTCACAACTCCAGTGTGCCATCCCCTGAGCAAAACACTGTGTAACCCAGATCAGGGACTCCTAGCCTCAATCGGGCTGTGGGGGTACGGTGGGTCTGCGCTGGGCAGGATTTGACAAGGGGTGGGGCTGTATGGGCGGTGATGGCTATTGAGTCAATTCGAATCAATAACCAAAGGCTTGCCAACTGGATCGGGTTGCATAAACCTCACTTGTATGTTTCGGGGCATAGAAGATTCAAGTTGAGCAGTCATGTTATTGGCCTGAATGGCTTTCCCGTCTAATCGGTCAGCCAATTCCTTGATCGCAGACAGATCGCCTTCAGCAGCTTTGTTTAGTAACTGGCAAGCTGCCTTTTGAAGCCTCGCACCATCATCAATTGCAATTTCTGCTTTCAGTGCATCCAACCAAGATTTGCCTTTGCGTGCATTCTGATTTCCGAGAGGTGCGCCAGCCATTGTTATTCCTCGATGTAATTAAATGGTTGTTCAAATAGTGAATCCGAATGTTTTATGCGATTGCAAATAATTCATCTAACTCAAGCGCATCAGGTGTCGTTGATTTGATAACACCAACTCGATGGCTTGGGGTCAGACCTAACTCTTTCATTAGTTGCAAGATGCGATTTAAAGCCTTGTCAGCCATTGAAAAGTGCAAACTAGGGCCAGAAGTTGCCCCCTTGTTGTAGAACTCAATCAAGCCCGATTTAGACATTTCTTGAGCACATTGAACATAGATGTCAATTTGGTTTGCTAATAGTCCAATCAATACTTGATTCGGGTAAGCGTTGCTGCCCTGTGTTTGCTCAATAAATTGAACAATGTCTGCAACAAAGTCATCCTTGTTCCAATCATTGGGGTTGGTAAGCCAATTTGGGCTTTGCATAGGTATCGGATTTGTCATAGAAAATGTTGCCGTGTTAATCATGCTGCCGCTCCTGCATGGGGACTACCCCTGTTTCAAAATGCAGTTTGTGAAAAAGTAGCATTGCGCCTGCTTCTATTTGAGTCTCTAACTTTTTAGTTCTTACTTTCAGGTTGGGTGCGAAGAAAGTAACTTGTTGCACGCGTTCGCGTTCCTTCCACTGCAACTATCAGATAGCCCGAAATCACAAATCTCTTCAGAAGTTTTGCAGTATCTGAGAAATCCAAATTGATCAACTCACCTGCTTGTCTTGCAGACAGAAAAAATGGGCCTGGGGCATGATGTTCAGCCAAGGTTGAACAAACTGACAGGAGTTGATTGCCTCGTTCACCAAATCGGTGTGTGCTCATCCATGCAGGGACGGGTTTTGGGTCTAACAGGATTGCTTCGAGCGTTGCACCGTATGGCGTACTTACCGAATCCCAGGAGGATAAGAAGTCTGCCCAACTTACTTCTAACTCTTTGGTCCTGAATCTATGTACATACATGTTGAACCAGTGTGTAAGTATTAAATAAAGGTCATCCTCGCTTGCATTTGGCACGACCCCTTTTAAATAACGGGCTAGCTGAAAAATTGTTCTGTTTCTAGTGCCAAAACCAGGTGGAATACATATCTCAGGTAGTGTGTCTAAGACCTTTAGTTGATGATCCCTAAACTGTAATAATTGTGTTTCTTGGGTTACTTTAGTGTCTTGAGTTACTTTTGTGGGTCTTTCTTTTTGGAGTTGCTCAAGCATGTCAACAAGCATTGGCATTTCCTCAAGGAGACCGTTTTCAACGAGACCGGGAACTAACTGCCCTGTAATAGTCAAATATCGCTTGGTTGAGTAAACCTCGACTTTTACAGACTTGTACTTTCCAATCTTTGCTGAAATGATTTCCTCACACAGTCCCAGACCGTGAAGTCCTTTACCACTTGGGCTGACTTCAATGTATTTGCACCTTATTGCTTTCAAAAACTCAAATGCATCGGAAGTTTCTATTTCATTGCCAAGGCAATCGTCAATATCGATCCCAACCAAGCCAGAACCATTGAGGATGTAGCCAACTCCATCAAATTTACCTAATTTATGGAGCGTGTTTATTGCTTGGTCAAATGTAGTTCCAACATTTGGCTCAGTTATGTCAATTGCTTTACCTGTACTTGCAGAGTACGGAGGTTTTTTACCTTCTCTAGTCCTTTTCCAAAGTACCCAGTTTGAACGCAATTTAAGTTCACCAGGAATTGAATCGGAAATAATTTCCATGAAGTTACTACTGAGTTAACGGTTCATGGGTTTTTAAGCATGCAAACGTCGCTTGCTCAAATTTGTATTTTTTACTGCAGTGGTGCTTCGAACTTTGACAGAGGTAACAGGACGGATACTCAATCCGACACGCATCCCTGCACTGGTTGCCATATTCACCAGTGCGTCAAGGCTGAAGATTCCAATTTTGCCTTTGAGCAATTGATTGAAGCGTGGCTGAGTAATACCTAATGTCTTGGCTGCTACGGCTTGTGTCATGCCGCTTGCTTCAAACCACTGAACCAAGGCAATCATAGTTTGTGAACGCAGCAGAAGGTTTTGTGACTCCTGCACGTCAAATCCAAGGTCTTCGAAAACATTGGTGCTGCCTTTTGTAATTTTGAGTTCTGTCATTTTGTGTTCCTCGACTTAATCAGGGCCTTGTAGCGATCAACACCTAGGTCAATATCTTTTTTGCTTGTTTTCGGTGTCTTTTTCACAAAAGCATGCAGCACAAACACGGCTTCACTGAATTTGGCAACATACAACACCCGGTAAGACTTCTCAAATCTGATGCGGATTTCCTTTACGCCCGGTCCAACGGTCTCCATTGACTTCCAGTCCTCCGGATGAAGCCCAGACTGAACTAAACCCAACTGGTGACCAGCTGATCGTTTGGCTTCGTCAGAGAAAGTCTTGACTTGATCAAGGCTGTCCCCGAGCCAACTGAGTTGTTTAGGTTATTTCTTCATATTTTGCATAATATTATTCCAAATTTAGAATAAATCAACATCTCTTAAATCAATAATTGTTTCTTTGTGGTATCTGAGCTACTGATAAACAGCTACTTTTGCCTCTGTGGCTTGGTAAGGGGCGATCAAATGCATTCATTTCAGCAATGTCATCCCACCGGGTACGATGATCGGATCTGGCGTATTCAGGATGTGCGCAAACGTTTTTCCTGCAAATCCAGCAGACTCCTGAAGTCTCTCTTGCTTGAGATGCGCGTAACGTTCTGTAGTGCGAATATGAGCGTGTCCAAGCAGCTTTTGAACCTCGTATAGAGACACACCGTTGTTAACCAAGGTGCTGGCAAAGGTATGCCTCAAATCGTGGATACGGACCTCTGGTAGCCCTGCCTTCTTTCTGGCTGTATCCCAAGAGTAGAAGATGGTGCAAAACGGTTTTAGTGTCTTTGGATTTGGAAACACATACGGACAAGTGATGTAACTCTGTCCAAGTAGTTTGTCGTTATGCCCTTGTACCAAGGATAAAAAATTCACAGCGGTCTCAGACAATGTGATGTGCCTAACCTTGCCAGACTTAGACAGGGGAATGCGCCATACATTTGCTGTGAGGTCTATGTCTTCCCATCGGGCCTTCAGTGCTTCTTGCTTTCTAGCGCCAGTTACAAGTAAAAAAGCAATGATGTATTTCAACATTGGGTTTTCGCTTGTCTCTAGCGCTTCTTTCAGCGCAAGGGACTCTTCTTGCGTGACATAGCGTTCTATCTTGTTGTTCTCTTGAAACGGCTTAACCCCTTTCGCAGGGTTATCCTTTACGCCCGTTGTCTCCCAATCAATTGCGAGATTGAAGTTGTAGCGCAGTAGTACCAACATTCTGTTAACAGTGCCTTTGGCACTTCCACTACCCACCTTGCTGTGCAAGAAGTCTCTTACCTTGCCCTTGGTAATCTGGTTCATCTTGATGTCGCCAAACACCTCTTTAATGTGGTTTCGATACAGGCTGTCATCCGTATCCCAACTACGCTTGTCCACTTTCACAAACGGTAAGTACTTGGTTATAAAGAACTCGTGAAAGGTTGGACATTGACGCTGCTCGTCTTTGATGTTCAGTGGGTCTTGTCCAAGCGCCACCATCCTTGCTAACTCAAGCGCACGCTTTCTGGCATCCGTGATCTTCAGCACGCCATACTTACCAATAGGGATTCCCCTTTGGCGACCGTGCATGGAGTAGCGGTAATTGAAGAATCCACCGTTTTGGCGTAACTCATATTGAAGCCCACGCGTACGGGTATCGGTCAATGTGACCTTTTGCTTTCCCGGAGGAATTGTTAAACTTTCCAGTGTCCTAGCGTCAAAATCTACCTTCATGGCAAATCCTTATTGGTATCCGTTTAATACTTTAAAGACTCTTTAAAGATCCGTAGTGGATCATACAGGGACTGAAAGTGCTTGTAAACCACTTTGTCGCAAATAATTGAGAAAATGTCGCATGAGTGATACGATTGGGATCAATGCAAGATCTGACTGAAATTACATACACCCTGCCTTCGATAGCCCAATTGGTGGCTGCAAGGAGTTACTTGTTCTGGAGCCAACAGGCATTAGCGGACAAAGCAGGAGTGGGAATTGCCACCATCAAACGCCTAGAAAAAGCCAACGAACTTGGCGCCTTGGCAGACACTTTGAAGCTGGCAACGCTGAAGAGAATCCTCGAGGCATATGAACGCGAAGGCATCACATTTGCACGGCAAGGGGAGAGCGAAGTTGTGATCTTTGGTCCAAGCGCACAAACACAAGCTAAGTCCGGGCGCCTCAACTAAGCATTAGTAGATAGTTAGTGCTTGATGATTTCCTGCAATTGAAGAGCAGTAGTAATTTCTAGAGGCAAAGGTCGACGTACGAGTACTTCATATCTGTTCAACGTAGCGTTTTACCGATTCAAAAGTAGAAGACTTGAGATAACTGCAAAACTGCTGATTTTGAATTGCGTAAATAGTTGATATTTATAAGATTTTTCTGACCCTCTTATAGGTGGCTCACTACTAGTGTGGACACAATCCAAGGTGGTGCCGGTAATGACACTATTACCGCTTTGCAAGCCACAACGGCTACTTTCACCATCGGCGACAACATCATTGGCGGCGCTGGAACAGACACTTTGAACATCCTGAACACTACTGCTACAGCTTCTGCAGTGGTTTCCATTGATGGCGTTGAAAACATCAATGTTCGTATGTTGCAAGCCGACACACAGGCTTTTGACGCTACTGACTGGAGCGGCGTTGCTGTTCTTTCTAACGCATCTTCTATTGCCGATTCAACTCTGAGCGTGTCTGGTTTGACAATTGCAACAACCATCAGCGTTAACGATGAATCAAACGTCACCGTTGAGTTCGCTGATATTGCCACTGGCGCTGAAACAGCAACAGTTATCTTGAATTCTGTAGGTTCAGGCACGACATCCACTGTTACAGTGGTTGCTGGCGGAACTGCGAACGTGAATTTGGATGCAACAGCGGCTGATACTTTGGCTGCGGTCAATTTGACAGTCAATGGCACTAACTTCTTGCGCCTTGAAGCTGGTGACGGCGTTGAAACTGTTACTTTGACAGGCACAGGTAATGTTCACCTGACAACAGATGATTTGATTTCTACCTTGGATGCTTCTGCATTGACTGGTACAAATCGTTTCACATTGTCTGGTCGTTCAGATGTTTCAGTTGTTGGCGGTGCAGGTAAAGATACATTTGCATTTGGCACTTCACTGAATTCACTTGATGTGATTGACGGCGGTGCTGGTACAACTGATGCGTTGACAGCAACGCTGGGTAACTCAGTTGTTCGTTTGAATGCTACTAACCTTGAAACTGCAACAATTACATTGGCAGAAACTGCTGGTGGCGGAATGGACTTTTCAGCTGCACAGTCAGTTACAACCTTAACTGTTGCTGCTACTGCAGGTGCTTCTGCAACAATCACTAACTTCGCAGGCGGTACAGTTAACGTCAGCGACAGCGACGTTACTGATTTGGCAATCGACACAGTAAGCGGTGCCACATTGTCACTGGTCGTTGGTAGCGGTACTGGCGGTGTTGTTGATATTTCAACTGCTGCAATTACGGATGCAATTACTGTAAACGTCTCAACTATTGGCTCTGGCACTCAAGTCATCAATGCATTGACACTTGATTCTGATGCAAAAACACTGGCCATTTCCAGTGTTGGCTCTGCTAACTTGACTGTTGCGACAGGATATGCCTCTGCTTTGACTTCTTTGACTATCACTGCGGCTGGTAGCGCTGCTATCAGCTTAACTTCTGCAGATTTGTTGATTGGTGGCACAGCACTGGCTACAGTTAACTTGGCTGCACGTGACTCTAATGCTGCTGATTTGACAATCAACGGTGATATGTTCTCCGCTGGTTCTGCTGTCTCCGTCTCACGCACGATCAATATCGATGCATCTTCCGGTGCAGATATCAATATCTCTAGCATCCAGATGGGTACATCTACGATGGCCAGCGGTTTGGCAGCTTCAGGCAAATTAGCTGGAGCTGGATTAGTGATTAATGCATCAGCCGGTAATGGTTCAGACATCACTTGGAGTGCTGGTGACGGTATTGATGGTCTTTCAGCAACTTACAACTTGAACGCTGCTCAAAGTGGTGATATCACTTTAGTTGGTATCTACGCAGACATTACCAATGCAAGTGCTTCAGCCGAATCTTCAGTGACTATCAACACAACAATTGGTCAAGATGCAAATATCGCTCTTGGAACAATTAGTGGTTCTGGTCAAACTGTGACAATTAATGCAATAACAGTGGGTGCTTCTGGTGGCTTCGGTATTACTGGTGGTGTCATTGCTTCTGGTGGTGATTTGGTAATCGGTACTGTAACCCTTGGTGATGAAGCAACTTATACAGGTGGTGCAATTAAAGCCAGCGGTGTTAAGGCTACTACTGTCGTCCTTGGCCACAGCGCTGGCTATGTTGTTGGTAATATAGATGCCACCGGTGTTGTTAGCGATATCAGCTTAACTATGGGCGCAAGCTCAACGGCCACTTTTGGAACAATCTTGGCCTCAGGCGGCGTATCATCCATTACCGTTGTTGGTGCAACAGACTCGTCTGCAACATTCGGTAATATTTCTGGGGAAGATGGAAAAATTGGTGATATCACTGTCACGCAAGCCGGCTCTGGATTTGTTGACTTTGGTGACATTGGATCTGCTTCTGCTTTGGGTAATATTAGTGTCTCAATTGCAGCTGAAGGTTCAGCTGATTTCGGTGCAATCGCAGTAACTGGTGGCAATGTGGGTGATATCACATTGAGTATTGGTGGTTCAGCTTCTGCAGACTTCTCTTCAATTGGAGCGGAGCGTATCGGGACTATCTCTGTAAGTGGTTCAGGCTGGGTTGATTTCGGTGCGATTTCCGCTTCAACTGTTGGTGGTATTGACTTGCGAAATCAAGGTTCCGGTGGAACATTCACTATCGATCTGTCTGGTGTTACCAATGGGGTAGTCATTGATGGCGGTCGCGGTACAACAACTATCACTTCTGGCAAAGGAAACGATGAGTTTTACCTCAAGACAGGCTTGGGAACAGACACAATCAAATTCACTGCAACTGGACAAGCCAGCGATTCAATTTACCGATTTGAAGTTGGCACAGCAGATGATGTGATCATGTTGCAAGCTACTGGCCTAAACATCGCTGATGGTCGAAGTGGTATCGCAGGTTCTGGAAACTCAATTACAACTGGTGGCATTTCTGCTCGCTTCTTGAACATGAGTGCTGAGTCTGTTACTGCATTTGCAGCTCACGATGTAATCCAAATCACATACACTGCGTTCTCTAGTGCTGGTGCAATGTTGGCTGCGATTGGTTCAGGCGGGTCAGCGGACATCACATTGACTAGCGCAATCAATGCAAGTATTGCAATTATCTGGACTGATGGTACAGATTCGTACTTGTCACTTGCATCGGCTACTGCAACAGAAACAAACTTGGATGATGACGCAGGAATTATTACCTTGGCTACCTTTGCTGGGGTTGATTTGCGTGCCACTCAAATGGCAACAGCTCAAGTGCTTTTGTACTCAGCTTAATCAACGTGTCACCATCCCAAGGCTTCGGTCTTGGGACTTTCTTCAGCCTCGCAGGTCACAAGCCTGCGGGGCTTTTTCTTTTCTCCCACACAACTCAAGTGTGCCATCCCCTGAGCAAAACACTGTGTAACCCAGATCAGGGACTACTAGCCAGCAATCGGGCTGTGGGGGTACGGTGGGTCTGCGCTGGGCAGGATTTGACAAGGGGATGGCTCATTAGAGTTGTGAGGGTGAAAAGAAAAAGCCCCGCAGGCTTGTGACCCGCGAGGCTGGAGAATGTCCCAAGACCTAAGCCTTGGATGGTGACTCGTCGATTAGACGATGTCGATGTTGGCAGCAACCATTGCACCAGGTGAAACACCTCTAATCACAGCCAAATTAGTAACAGTTACCGCAGCAGCAGATGCCATCGTTGCTTGTGCAGCAGCACCAGAGTCAAAATGGATCAATGCAACGTAAGTGTCCGTGCCTGCGAGGTCAGTGTAGATAGAAATGAAGTTTCCTGAACCATCCATATCCGCTGTTGCAAAGGTGATTGCGCCAGCTGAAGTAAGGAAGGTCGTCAATGATCCTGTTGATGCGAAGCCTGTTGCGAAAACAATGACATTTCCAGCGCCTAAAGTTGCTGCGGCAGAAATTGCAGTGCCGAAGACCATTGCAGAGGCACTGTCAAGCACCACCCCGTCAGTATCTCGCAAACCACCACTGACCCCAAGTCCAGCAGAGGCCAACTCGATTCGATCTAGGCCAGTTGAGCCAGCAAAGAATCCCTGAATCTCGTCAAGACCGGAATTTGCAGCGATGGAAGTGTTGTAGCGGATTACGTCATTACCTGTTGAACCTGTGGTCAGGGTGATTGCATCTCTTCCATCACCAGAGATCACGGTATTCGTAGCAGCACCAAGCTTAACCTCAGCTGCGTTAGTAACACCTGTGAGATCAATTGTGAGCGTAATGCCACGCCCAGCGCAAGTAACTCCAGTCTGAGATATGTTGGGTGACTGAATCAGAATTGCACAGATTTTCTCATCGTAGGTCAAAAAAAATGTGGATTAAATCAATCGTAAAGTTATAATCCAAAAGTATTAGACATGTTTTTTCCATTGTTTATTTTTGATAATTTTTAGCACAAACATTTACACGTGGACATCGATTTAACTTTCGTAGATGTAGAAGATCGAATGCACTTAACGTTCACTTCAGAATTGAATGCAAATTCATGGTGGCTAAGTAGACGCCTACTTTTGCGCTTGCTAAATGTGTGGACTGAGAAATTGGAGCAAATTGCGCTTCCAGATATCCCAGGTATCTTTGATGCTGCCCATCGAAACATGGCCGATGAGCACAATCTGGCACTTGAGTTTGATGGGCCCAAACCCAAAAGCAATCCAACTAGAAGCGATCGTCAAGGTGAATTGCTTATAGCAATTGACCTAACTGTCAGCAGTATTCAAACCCGCCTAACCTTACGAGGCGCCAACAAAGAAATGACCTTGTCACTTTCTAGACGTGAGACGCACGCCTTTATAGAAATGTTATTCTTAAAATCCAAAAGTGCAGGATGGTTAAAAACAGTCAAATATCCAATTTGGTTGGATAAATAAATTCATTTTTATTAATATCAGCATACTTAATCCAAATAAAGAAAGACTTAATATGAACTTCAGCACTACAAATATTCAAGGAAATGAAAATCCATTTGTATTAATTGGGGGATTAAATGTTTTGGAGGATTTAAATCTTGCCCTCAAAACATGCGAGGAATTTGTAAAAGTTACAAATGAATTGAAAATACCCTATATTTTCAAAGCCTCTTTTGACAAGGCCAATCGTTCCTCAATTTCATCTTACAGGGGGCCTGGCCTCGATTCAGGGTTAAGAATTCTTGAAGAAGTAAAAAAGGCATTTCAAGTACCCGTCATTACGGACGTGCATGAAATTTTTCAAGTTAAACCAGTAGCAGAAGTTGTTGATGTGCTGCAATTACCAGCATTTCTTGCCCGCCAAACAGACTTGGTCGTTGAATTAGCCAAAGCAGGTAAGCCAGTCAACATTAAAAAACCGCAATTTATCAGTCCTACGCAAATGGTAAATATTGTGGATAAATTCAGATCCTCTGGAAATGACGATGTATGGGTTTGTGATAGAGGAACAATGTTTGGCTATGACAATCTGGTGGTTGATATGCTAGGTTTTGGTGTCATGAAAAAGGTTACAAAAAATCGTCCAATCATTTTTGATGCGACACACGCCCTTCAGAATCGAGATCCACTCGGTGCCGCCTCTGGAGGAAGACGAGAACAATTGGTGGACTTGGCACGTGCAGGTCTGGCTATAGGCCTCGCAGGTCTCTTCATTGAGGCTCATCCAGACCCAGTCAATGCAAAATGCGACGGACCTAGTGCACTTCCGCTCAACTTATTAAGACCATTTTTGAGTCAAATGAAGGCATTGGATGATTTGATTAAAGGTTTTGAAGTGATTCAAATCACATGAGCCATCTCTTGAGTTTGTTTTAGAGGGGCAATGTATGGTTTCAACATTAAAATCATGCCACTCAAGACCACGCCCTTTGTTCAAAGCAACCAACCAGTACCATGAAGCAAAACGAACTATTAAAACTAGCAGCTGAGGCTGATGAGGCGCTAAAAAACAATCAACTTGATAAAGCTCTAGAGGTTGCAGAGACAATTGCCAGGTACAACAGATCGGCTGGACTAGCTTACAAAGGTGTTGTATCACTCCGCAAAGAAGAATTTGATCTGGCCGAGGAGCTGCTACTTGAAAGTTTTCAGCTCAACGCAAAGCAACATCTAGCCCTAGCAAATTTAATTCCTACGTACATCAAAAAAAGGGACTTCAAGAAGGCTGTGGCTTTTGGAGAACTTGCATTTGCAGCTATGCCTAAAAATCAAAGCGTATGCATTAATTTTGCTGCCGCTTTGCTTCAAGAACAAAGTTACTCTAAGGCTTTAGAGATATTAAAGCCGCACCTAGACCTTGAAAAGCCAAATGTATCTGTGCTGAGCGGATTGATTTCTTGTTACAGATCGCTTTTCATGAAGTCCGAAGCGGATGAAATGTTGTTAATTGCCGAAAAGCATTTTGGCGACAAGCATGAGATTATCAGATTGAAAGCAGACACGCTTGCAGAGCGTAGTCCTGTCGAGGCGCTCAAGTCATTCAAGGCCGCCTTAGAGAAAGACCCTAACAACATTGCTACCCGATGGAATATGTCCTTGGTGCAGCTTAGGTTGGGGGAGTTTAAAGAAGGTTGGGTCAACTACGACAACGGTCTGTTGCCAGAAGTTGGCAAAATTGGACGTCCTTTACCTAAACTATTTGAAGGGGCCAAATGCATCACCAACATGGATGACATAGACCCTGAAAAGTGGACTTACGCTGTTTGCGAGCAAGGGATTGGAGATCAGGTTTTATTCTTAGGTGTGCTGAGGCAATTCTTAAGGGACTATCCAAAAACAGTTTTAATTGCAGAAAAGCGTTTCCGCCCCATTCTCCAACGCTCATTTCCTGATCTGCCAGTTCACCCTTATGGCTCGGGGCCATTTTTGTCTGCCAATTCTGAGGCGGTCAACGGTTATGTGCCAATTGGATCATTTCAGAAGAAATACAGAAGCAGCAAAGAAGACTTTGTCAAGAATAGGCAAGTCTACCTAAGTCCTGACCAGGCTAAATTGGCCAAATTCAGAGAAATTTTGCTCAAGAAAACAGGTGCAAGCAGAATTATCGGGTTCTCTTGGAAGGGTGGTTATTGGGAGCGAGCTCAAAAAACCAAAACCTTGGACATTGAGCTTTGGGATCCTATCTTCAAAGACCAAAGCACTATTTTTGTATCGCTTCAATACGGTGAAGTCTCGAAGGAGAAAGAATATCTGGCCTCAAAGTACAAGAATATTCGTTGGATTGACGGCTTAGATTTCAAGAAGGATTTGGATGGCTGGTTTGCACTAATGTGCGCTTGCGATGAAATTATCTCTGTCAGTACAGCCCTTGTGCATTTTGCGGGTGCTGCAGGTCGAAGCGTTCATTTGTTGTTGTCTGACCGTGGAGCGCCATTCATTTGGGGCTTGGAGGGAGACAGAAGCATTGCCTATCCAGATATCAAAATTCATCGAAAACTTGTAACTCATTCAAACGAGGAGTTTTTTGAAGGTGTTGCACAAAAAGCTCTTGCTGAGGTAAGTTCATCATGAAACTCTACGACCTAATTAAAGATAAATTAAAAGATCCTCAAGGGGTCATATCCGACAATGAGATGTGCGTACTCAATCGTAGAGATTTTTTGTACAGCGAGACATCTACAAGCAGTGCTTTTCTCAAAATGTTTGGAGCCGAACGCGTCACATATGAAATGTATTCAATCATTGATTTTGTGCATGCCTCTGTATGTAAAATTCGTCCGCCAACCAAGGTTAGAGTATTCCAGCTTTCGCAATCCATGACCTTGCCCTCCTTGGCTGTCAGCGCACTGGTTGGCGATCAGGCGGTAGCCATTGAAGTCCATGCACCTAGAGGCATTCAAGGTGTAGATGCAAAAGATGAATTTGCTCAGATGCTTTTCAAACGTTTTGAATCGCATCTAAGTACAGATCTCAAAATGTCTGATATCGGCAATGGAGACGCAAACACCGTCGACATTCTGTTTTGCAATGCTTCAAATGAGGCAGAGGTCTCAAGTGGTCTCAAATCTTTTGAAAAAGTAAAGCGTGGCTTTATTTTGATTAAAGGGTATGGACGTAACAAGGCACCAAATTGTGGAGAGATCATTCTTTCTGCACGCTTGAACGTGCACTGCACATTGGCAGGTTTCGGATTTACTTCAGCAATTTAAGGTTAATTATGAGCAATCTCGCTTCAGAAAGCTACGCAGCGCAACTCAAGCAGTTGCACAACAAAAGTGAATCTTTTGGCGTTGGAAACGTTACCGCCAAACACTATCCTCTAATTAAAAACCTAATCCAAAAAAAGAATTTTGGAAGTGTTTTAGATTACGGTTGCGGCAAAGGCCATTTCATCGATTATGTTCGTACAAATTTGCCAGGCATGCGAGTTGAAGGGTTTGACGTAGCGTCTGACGAATACGCGGTAATGCCGAAAGACACTTTCGACATGGTCGTCTGCTTGGATGTTATGGAGCACGTTGAATTTGGCGCAATGTCGCATGTTCTGTCTGAAATTCGCGAACGTACCGGCAAGGTTTTCATTTGTTCTGTCGCAAATTACCCCGCTGGCAAAACGCTGCCTGACGGCCGCAATGCCCACGTAACCCAAATGCCTTTCGGTCATTGGTTTTCTTTATTCTCAGGATTTTTCCAGGTTCAGCAGTTCATCAGAACAGGCAACGGTGAAGGTTTGTTTATTTGTTCTAAACTAAAAGCTGGCTCAGATTGGCGCTAATTGATCACCTAAGAAGCTCTCACCATGATCAGAATTACCATCGGGTACGACGAAAGAGAAGCCGTTGCTTATCACACCTTTTGCCAAAGCATTTTGGAAAAATCAAGTCAACCGGTTTCATTGACCCCCTTAGCCTTAAATAGTTTTAGTAACTACAAGGAAACCCACAACGATGGCAGCAATGCTTTCATCTACTCTAGGTTTCTAACGCCTTCTTTGTTTGAATTTTCTGGATGGGCCATCTTTGCAGATGGCGACATGATTTGCCGTGACGATATTGCGAAATTGTGGGCTCAGCGCGATGAATCGAAAGCAGTACTTTGCGCCAAACACGACTACAAAACTAAAGCATCTGGCAAATACTTAGGCAATAAAAACCAAGACTACCCTCGCAAAAATTGGTCGAGTGTTGTGCTTTGGAACTGCGGTCACCCCGCGAACAAAATCATGACGCCAGAATTTGTCATGAAACAAACAGGTGCTTTTTTGCACAGGTTTCAATGGTTAGAGGATGGCTTGGTTGGAGAGTTTTCAAAAGAGTGGAATTGGCTTACCACTGAATACGAAGACAATTACAACGCAAAATTACTTCACTACACACTTGGCACGCCCTGTTTCAAAGATTACTGGGATTGCGATATGTCTGATGAATGGCATAGTACTTACGCTCGCACACAACAAGGCATTAAGGTTTAACTGTGACTGTTACATACACCGGAGATTTACTCAAATTAGGTCGCGATGTTCTGGCCGAAGAGTCCCAAGCAATTTTGGACAGTGCGGACAAACTGGATCAAGACTTTTTGAGAGCCGTCGACCTAATGCTTAAGTGCAAAGGGCGAATTGTTGTCTCTGGTGTTGGAAAAAGCGGCCATGTTGGTCGGAAAATTGCTGCTACTCTAGCTTCTACAGGTAGTCCTGCATTTTTTGTTCATGCCGGTGAGGCCGGGCACGGTGATCTCGGCATGATTACTGAGGGCGATGTACTGGTCGCTCTTTCAAACAGCGGTGAAACTGACGAGCTTGTTAATTTTGTGTCTTTTGCAAAAAGATTCCAAGTGCGTGTCATTGGTATGACTGGGAAGCCTACAAGTGCCATTGCTAAATTGAGTGATTTTCATATAGATACTGGCGTGAAAGCCGAAGCGTGCCCTTTAGGGGTTGCGCCTACATCTTCAACCACTGTCCAGCTGGCTCTAGGAGATGCCTTGGCCATGGCTGTGGTTGCAGCAAGGGGCTTTACAACTGAAGATTTTGCAAGAACACATCCAATGGGTGCATTAGGACGCAAATATTATTTGCGTGTTCGAGATGTTATGCAACCCATCTCAGAGATTCCGCACAGACAGGCAAACTCCCTGCTCAAAGAAGTAATTCCCGAAATGGCAATTGGCCGTATGGGGGCAATTTTGCTTCTTAGTGGTGAAGACAAATTAAGTGGCATTTTTACTGACAGTGATTTGCGCCGTCTGATTGTTCAAAGTGAGGGGCATTTCGATGAGAAATTATCTCTGCCAGTATCCAATTTCATGACGAGCAAACCACTCACCATAGATGCTCAAACTCTGGCAAGCGATGCACTGCGCATTTTCGAAGAGAAACGCATCAGTCGCATTGTTTGCCTCGAAAATCAGCGTGTTGTGGGCCTGCTTGGTTGGCACAATTTACTGCAACATAAAGTCACATAACTTTTCATATAGGAGAATGTGATAATATCTCCTATATGAAAAATTCAATTCAGATCAAACTTATCGTAGATGCTGACCAAGCATCTAAGCTGATTGACCTGCAAAAAACTTTTGCACTTGCGTGCGATGAAGCCGCCAAATTTGTAGCCAGCTCGCGAAGTTGGCACCGCGTCACACTTCACCATCTTGCTTACCGTACGCTGCGAGAAAAATTTCCACTTCTGGGTTCGCAAATGGTTTGCAATGCCATCCATACAGTAAGTCGCGCCTCCAAAGAAATCTTCCAAGACCCGGAGGGTAAATGGGCCCCATTGATAAAGAGTGGCAATCCTTTACCCGTACTGAAGTTTGCAGAAACTACGCCAGTATTTTTTGACAAACATACACTTACTCTTAAAAAGAATGCACTTTCAATTTTCACTCTTGATGGGCGAATGAAAATCGAAGTAAATCTGAGTCAAGAAATAGATCGCTTACTGCGAACTGAAAAATTAAAAGAGCTTTCTTTGACGTTGCAAAAAGAAAGCTTCTATCTTCGTTTTGTCTTCAGTCAAGATTCAGAAAGCTCATTGCAAATAAAGCCATCTGTGCAAGTAGTGTCAGAAGAGAAACAAAAGTCGTTTGCTATATGAAAAAATTATTTCAACATTCTGAATTACGTAATGCAATTTTAAAAAATGCATCCTACATACGTAATGCATTTATTTTTACATTAATCGCGAATCTGCTTTCATTGGCGCCCGTTGGCTACATGAAAGATGTTTACGGTCCTGTTCTGAATAGCCGTAGTGAAACGGTGCTACTTGTGGTGACACTACTTCTAATTAGCTTTTTAGTGGCATCAGGGTTTTTGGAATGGGTCAGATTTCGAATGATGCAAGCCGTAGCAGTTGGATTTAATGAGAGTTTGGGTCAACGAGTTTTTCAAGCGAGTTACAAAAGCTATCTTCATTCAAAATCGCCAACTGCACGCCTAGCTTTACAAGACCTAAAAACAATTAGATCATTTTTATCATCCCCGGGCATGTTGGCTATTTTGGACACGCCCATTAGCATTTTCTTCATTGCATTGGTTTATTTAATTCATCCAAGGATGGGCGTCGTAACAATTTCGGCCGTTGCGCTGTTGGTTTTGATCGCCTATTGGACCGAACTCACTGTGAGACCAAGTGTGAAAGAAGCGCAAAAAGCCAATGCCAAGGCGCAGCTCTATGTTGCTGATGGAGCAGGCAATGCGCAAACTATTCACGCTATGGGCATGATGAATGCAGTGCAAAATAAATGGGAACTTATTCAGCGAGAACACATTGAAAAAATGGCTGAAGCTACGCGCAGTCAAAGCTTAGGATCAACGCTTTCGAAATTCATCATGATTGGACAAGGATCGGTGGTGTTGGGCTTGGGATGCTGGCTCACCCTCATGGGTGAATTACCAGATGGCGGTGGCGCAATGATCATTGCATCAATCATTGGAGGAAGGGCTATACAACCCTTAGTAAAACTGATTGGAAGTTGGAAAACCATTGTCACTGCAGGTGATGCTTTTTCAAGATTGGATGAATTTTTAGCTGAAAATCCAGAACCAATTGTCACCATGAAATTGCCCGCACCACACGGTGTATTGCACGTTGACAATTTGAATGCACGAGCGCCAGGCTCTAAAGCCATTATCCTTTCAAACGTCACTTTTTCATTGAAGCAAGGCATGTGCTTGGCAGTCATGGGACCCTCAGGGTCTGGGAAATCTTCGCTTGCTAGATTACTGGTAGGTGTTTGGCCAAGTCTATCTGGTTCTATTCGCTTGGATGACGTAGATATATACAGTTGGTCAAAAGATGAGCTTGGCAGTTATCTAGGATATTTACCTCAAGACATTGAATTACTAGAGGGAACCATTGCCGACAATATTTGTAGATTTGGAGAGATACAACAAGAGAAGCTAAACAAGGCTATTGAGTTAGTTGGACTTTCAAGCTTCATTGATAGCCTGCCAGATAAATTCAATACACAAGTAGGAGAAGACGGAGCAGTATTCTCAGGGGGACAAAGACAAAGACTTGGATTGGCCAGAGCAATTTATGGTGATCCAAAATTTGTTGTACTTGATGAACCTAACGCTAATTTGGATATTCAAGGTACTCAAGCGCTCTACAAAATTTTGCAATATCTCAAAGAAATAAATACGACTGTTGTTGTTGTAACTCACAAAAAAGATATCTTGAAATACGCAGATCGAATGTTAGTGATGAAAGGCGGAAAACCAAAAATATTTGGACCGCGCGATTTGGTTTTGGAAAAATTAGCCGGAAAAGAAGTGAAATCAATAACCGCTAACCCAGCTTCAAAAATAACTACAAAATAATTGAAGCATGAACAAGATTAATTCATTTATGAACAACAACACGTTGCTCTCTAAATTGGCACGAACATACAAGCGAGAGTTACTCTTGGCACTTGTATTCTCTTCTGTTGCGAACATCATGATGCTGGTCCCAACACTTTACATGTTACAAATTTATGATCGAATTATGGTGAGTAAAAGTGAAATTACACTCATCGTTGTAAGCGTCATTACTTTGGGACTAATGTTAAGCATGATCTTTGCAGAGTGGGCAAGGTCTAAAGTGCTAGTAGCTGCTGGGGTCAACCTAGAATTAGCATTAAGCCAAAGGCTCTTTCGTGTTTCATTTTTAAGTCGACTGAAGCAGTCACAAAAAACTGTACTCCAACCATTTAGCGACTTGGGTCAACTTAGGCAGACCCTCACAGGGCAAAGCATTTATGCATTACTTGATGCGCCATGGACCCCCTTCTATATTGTTGTCATGTTTTTACTGCATCCATGGCTAGGTATTTTGGCCTTGGTGTTTTGCGTTAACCTCTCTTTTGTTGCTTGGTTTTCAGCTCAACAAACTAAAGACAGTAAAGATCAATCACTGGAAGAAGAAACTGAACTGAATAGATTTGTTCACAGTAAGCTTCGCAATGCTGAAGTGATAGAAGCACACGGTATGGCAAAAAATCTTCAATTCAAATGGTGGCAGCGTCAAAATGAAGTGCTCAGAGTTGGAGCCGAAGCCGAGAATCTTGAATCAAAACTTACTTCTGCAGCCAAAGAAATCACAGTTTTAAAACAATCACTGGCATTGGGTGTTGGGGCCTTACTGGTTATGGAAGGAGAGCTTTCCGTCGGTGCAATGATCGCCGCAAATTTGTTAATGACCCGAGCCACTGCGCCTTTAGACATGATGGTCAACGGCTGGAGAGGTTTTAAACAAGCTTTCGAAGCTTCAGAGCGCATTGAATTATTACTTGAAGAATTTCCAGAGATTCAAACTACTGGATTAAGTCATGAGCTCCAAGGAAACTTGAAGCTAAAAGGCATTACAGCAAATGTTGATTCAAGAAAAACGTCCATTCTTAATGATGTTTCAATGGAAGTTGAAGCGGGGGAAGCAATAGCAGTTATCGGTGCATCTGGATCAGGTAAATCAACATTGGCCAAAGTTATTCTAGGAATTTGGCCTAGCTTTACGGGCCGTGTTTTATTTGATGGCATAGATATCGATAAGCTTGATCGAGAAGACTTTGGTCCACAGGTAGGCTACTTAGCGCAAGATGTTGAACTTTTCGACGGCACCATTGCTGAAAACATTGCAAGAATGTCTGAAGTTAATCATGAAAAAGTGATTCTTGCAGCCAAGCATGTGGGTATGCATGAGACTATTCTTCATCTGCCTGATGGCTATGACAACCAAATAACAGGCAAAGGTGGTACTTTGAGTTCTGGGCAAAAGCAAAGGATTGCACTTGCTCGGGCTATTTACGATACGCCTCAAGTTCTTGTGCTAGATGAACCCGACTCAAGTTTAGATGATGCAGGCGTTCACGCGTTGGAGTCTGTATTGAAGGAGCTTAAAGCTTCTGGCACAACGATCGTGTTAATTACGCATCGTGAATCCCTATTGAGTTTTGTCGATCGTACTCTTGAAATGGAAAACGGTCGAATTATTGGTCATCGAAGCTTATCAATCAATTAGTCAATCGCAGTGGCAAAGTCAACGTATATATGAGCAAGCACATGTCAACACAAAAATCAGGAAATTCGCTTTTACAAGAACAAACACTTGTAAGTGATGTTAATGACAAATCTCAGTTATCAACGGAAATTGCTAAGGTGAAAAAAATTGGGGTGTGGGTACTCGGCATTGGCTTGGGGGGCTTTTTATGCTTTGCAGCTTTGGTACCTTTAGATGAAGGTGTACCCACACAAGGCTTGGTATCCATTGATACCAAAAGAAAAGTCATTCAGCATCTTCAAGGCGGTGTCGTGAAGGAAGTACTGGTTACTGAAGGCCAAACCGTATCTCAAAATCAGCCCTTGATCAAACTATCAGACGAAATGGTTCGAGCCAGTTATGAAGCTATTCGGCAACAATACTTTAACCTCAAAATTATCGAAGCGCGACTTCTGGCTGAGCAGTCTGGCAACAGCACGATCCAATTTGATTTGGAACTTTCAAAGTTAGCACAGCAGGATAAACAATTAAGTCACCAACTAAAGTTGCAATCACAACTACTTCAAGCTAGACGGAATAGCCTTGACTCTGCATTGGGTGCGCTTCGTGAGTCATCTCTTGGCCAGCGTTCTATTGTTGAAACCAGTTCGCAAGTAGATATCAATCGAAATTCACAACTCAGCTCATTAGAAAAAGACTTAGTGGGAATACGCGACTTAGTTGCAGAGGGGTACGCTCCCGTCAGTAAAAAGCACGAACTAGAGCGTAGCGTTTCTGAAGTTAAAAGCTCCATAGCCGAAAATAGAGCCAATCAAATTCGTGCAAAGCAAGCAATTCTTGAAATTGAACAACGACAGATGTCTCTGCGGGCTGATTTCATGAAAGAGGTAGAGCAGAACCTATCTCAAATCCGTCCAGAGATTCAATCGCAAACTGAGAAGTTCAACGCAGCAAAGCAGGAGTTAGAGCGAACTGAAATTAAATCACCCGTTGCCGGACAAGTGGTAGGTCTTAGTGTACAAACTGTTGGATCAATTGTTCAAGCGGGACAACGCATGATGGAGATTGTTCCTTCAGAAGAGTTGTTGGTGTTAGAAACCAAAATTGCGCCACACCTAATTGATCGAATCAAATCGGGCGACAAAGTTGATGTTCGCTTTTCAGCTTTCTCTGATTCACCCCAACTGGTTGTTCCTGGCATTCTTAAAACGCTTTCGAGCGATGCATTGACTGACAACACGCAAAATGCTATGCCTTATTATTTGGCAAGAGTTCACGTAACTGAAGAAGGTTTAAGAATATTGGGCGCACGAAAAATGCAACCAGGCATGCCTGTGGAAATAGTGATAAAGACAGGAAGTCGAACGCTCTTGCAATATTTGGTCAGCCCGTTGCTCAAACGAATTGCCGCTTCAATGAAGGAGCAATGATGTTCTTTAATTCTTTGAAAAATTGTATTGGAGTCGGTCTCATCGCGTTGTCTCTAGTTGGTCAATCTGCCATTTCTCAGACGCTCAATATACTTGTTGAGCAGGCAAGAAAAAATGATTCTGGATGGCTTTTAGCTAATGCTAAATTTCGGGAAAGTCTTGAGTATCTTCCTCAAGCATATTCCCAGATGTTGCCAAACGTTTCATTTTCCAATACAGCCAATCAAGTAACGCAACAATTAACCACTGGCGCCACCCTCAGCCCTGAGCAAAGATACCCGTCAAGCTCAAAGAACTTGATTTTGAGGCAGCCCATTTTTCGTTCAAAACAATTTTTTAGCATTGATTCAGCCCGCGCGCAGACAGAGCAAGCGATACTTGTTTTACGTGAAGAAAACCAGCAGTTGATATTGCGTGTTGTGGATGCATACTTAAATCTTTTATTTGCAACTGATAGAAAGTTACTTCTTGATTCGCAAAAAAATCTTGTTGATTCAAGACTTAAAGTTGCGCTTGCAGGACTTCGCGCTGGGCAAGGCGTAAGAACGGATGTTGACGAAGCCAAGGCAGAGCTAAGTAAAATGTTGGCGGACGAAATACAGGTGGTTCAAGCAATTGAAGTAGCGAAAAAACAATTAGAAATAATTGTGGGCGCTCCATTTACCGCGTTTACCCCCTTGAATTTGCAGCAATTTAAACGGCATGGATTTACAGAAATTCTTCTAGTGGATTTAATGCAACAGGCTTCCAACAAAAGCCTGAAACTAAACGCTCAAAAATTAGACATCGAAATTGCAAAATCTTTACTAAGCCAAGCTGAAGCTGGTCATCATCCAACTTTAGATTTAACAGCGCAGGTTAATCAAACGACAGGTGAAAGTAGTTATTTTGCGACCACCAAAAACAACAGTCGTGTTGTGGGTCTTCAATTGAATATTCCACTCTATTCTGGTGGCTTAGTTAATTCACAGATTCGGCAATCAGTCGCGAGGTTAGAGCAATCACAGGAACAATTTGCATTGGCATCTAAGCAACTTCAAGTGCAAGTTCAAAAAGAAAGCAGTGCAGTAAAAGAGGGCGTAAAGCGTGTTGAAGCTTTTGAGTTGGCTGTAGAGTCTGCTAAACAGGCTGTTCTTTCCAATCAAAAAGGTGTGTTGGCAGGTACTCGAACAGAATTTGATGTACTCAAAAACTTGAACCAATTAACTCAAGTTCAACTTGACTTATCTAGATCTAGATACGAACTAATCAGTTCGTGGTTGCGACTAAAAAGCTATGTCGGCTCAGTAGATGATCAACTTCTGGATGAGTTGAGTTTAATCTTCTCAAAATGAATACCCAACAACCTCTTCAACTCTTAAGCATACATACCTGATTGCCGCTCTTGCTCCCCAGGAGTAAGCAATGTGCAGGTCGCCTAGTTCACCCTCAACAATGCTTGGGTATGCTAATTGCCCATTGCGCTGCCAATTTGCTTGGCCAGAGAATCCCTGTGAATAATCGATATCTCTAATCCATGGCCAACTCAAGCCGTCATCTTCACTAATTGCGACTGATAATGGCCATCTTGTCATTGGCCATTGAGCAGCACCCCACTCTTCGCTGTCTGACTGTTTTGGCAAGCCAAAGCGATTAAATACGATGGCCAGTAAGCCATTGCGAAGTCTTAAACACTGTATAGAACTATTGTTATTTGGTAAGTCTACTGAAATGGGGGACGTCCAATTTTCGCCGTCTAATGAACCTGTAGACCTATAGACTTTATCGGCTCTTCTACTTCTAAAAAATTGCAACAAGCTCAATCCATCTGCACTGGTTACGATGGAGCCATGGACTCTACCTTTGCTGTCAGGTATATCAACAAAGCCACTATTTTTTATTGCATTTGCATTCAATTGAATCACTTGGCTGTGGTCATCACCAAAGGCACCTCCGCTTACTAAACTTCTATAGATGGGCAACAAGTAGTTACCATTATTGAGTTGAATTGGTGGATTTCTACAAAATGCATTCTCAGACATAAGAAGTTTTGCCTTGGTCCAACGTGCATCCCATCTTTGAGTGCTTTGATGGTGCAGTTGAGCAGTCCATTGCATTGAAAATGGCACACCAGACTGCTGCCAGCTTTTATCAGATGGATCTCTTGCTGTTTGGGCTGTATGGATTAAGTGGAGTCTTCCATCGCCTCCTTTGAATAACAAAGGATTTTGTTCTGAACAGTTGCTATTTTGTGAAATTAACTTCGGCCTACCCCATGCAGTCTTACCCTTAGTGAGGCTCGCTCCGTAAATGGACATGCCTGAAGTTCCTTCTTGACCTCCAGCCATCCAAACGCATACAAGCGTTTTATCATCTGTCCAACACAATTGAGGGGCGTGATTTTGGCTACCAGCGGGCTCTAGCAAGGACCAAATACCTACTTGACCGGGTGCAGTTGCTAACTGTCCCCATTTGAGTTTATCCACTAGGTCATTAGAAGCTTTTGCGTGTACGACAAATGTCATTTTAGAAAAAATTAAAGTCTATGTGCTCTAAGGGTAATTCAAATTCGGCAGTTAGCTTAGCCAATAAATCTATTTTGTTAATTATTTTCGAAGTTGTATAACTAGGGATAGTGTTTTCCAGTTGACAGATTAGAACAATTGATAGTCATCACAAAATAAAGAATCAGTAAATCTTTTAATAACTTTGATCTGCTCCTTACCAGCCCGATCAACTCAAGCGTGAGTTGGTCGAGCGCATTGTTGACATTGCGCACGTTCACCGCAGGTTGGCTACAGACGCATTCAAATTGCATGCAAGGTCAACGATGTTTGGAGTAAGGACTTTGTGACTGATAGTCTGTCTAACGGCAGAAGAATCAAATGCCTTACTGTTGCAGACGACTTCAGCCACGAGTGCTTTGACATTGCGATGGACTTTGGAATCTCCGGCCAATATGTAGCTCGATTTTTAGATCCGGCTGCAATATTTAGGGGCGACCCAGTTGCAGTGCGCACAGATAACGGCCCAGAATTTACGAGCCGCGCCTTCTTGGCTTGGATCACTTTGCATGGAATTAGCAACATTTTGATTCAACCTGACAGGCCCATGCAAAACGGCTACATCGAGAGCTTCAATGGAAAGTTTAAAGACGAATGATTGAATGAACAATGATTTCAAAGCTTGCTACAAGCCAGAGATTGCATTGCCGAATGGCGCAAGGACTACAACGAAGTCCGGCCTCACCGCAGTCTTGGGAGCATTCCTCCCTCACAGTTCGCCCAGTAGGAGAGGATTCAAATCTTTGCCACTGATTCCAACAACAATCAATTTTTAGATTAATCTTGCAAAACCGGACTACTTCTTAATCAATGTTACGTCTCAAGGGGGCATTTTACAGGGGATGTCTAACTTGAGTTGTGAGGGAGAAAAGAAAAAGCCCCGCAGGCTTGTAACCTGCGAGGCTGGGAGAAAGTCCCAAGACCGAGGCCTTGGGGTGGTGACTCGTTGATTAGACGAAGTCGAAGTTGGCAGCAACTAGTGCGCTTGGTGTAACACCTGACAACACAGCAAGTGTATACCCAGCAGTAACAGAGTTTGCAGAGGATAGTGCAGTAGTTGTGCTTGTCGCACCAGTTAAACCCACCAATACGGTAGTTAAGTAGGAGTCAGTGCCATCAGTCCAAACAACCAAAATATTGTTTGATTGAGCTGATGCCATAGCAGATCCAAACGACAGTTGCGAACTAACTTGGTTAATCATTGCTGCTGTATTTGCAGCAGCACTTGTCATAACAACAATGTTTGTTCCGGCAGCCATAGCACTGGAGGTTGAACCGAGAACCAGCAAAGAAGCAGCCTTGTCTGCAGATGCAACCCCACCGGAACCATTCTCAAGCCCCATTGCAGTTCCACCGATTGCAATCACATCACCACCGGAGGCTGCAGCGCCTGCGATGAAATTAATGATGTTATCAAAACCTTGAGTCCCTGTGGAGTAAGTAATCGTGTCGTTACCTGCAACAGCAGTTCCAGCAGCCAACAAGGTAATTACATCATTACCTAAACCAGATTTGATATTGTTAGTAGCGCCACCTAAGGTGACCTCTGCAGCGTTTGTAACAGCAGACAAATCAATGTTGAAAGTACCTGAAGTTTGATTGCGAGTGTTAATTGAACCAACTGAAGCAGCACTGATAGCACCGAAGTCAACAAAACCTGCACCTGACACTGAGATTGCACCAACACTACTTGCGCCGATTGTATCGAAATTAGCTGTTGCACCTGTGGCTACACCAATCTCAATCGCACCTACATCGCCACCGGCAGAAATAGCGGCAACAGTAACATCACCGTTACCAGCAAGATTCAATGTAATAGCGCCAATGTTGCTTGCAGCTGTTAGACCAGCAAAATCGACCTCTGCTGTTCCTGCTGAACCTTCATTTGTTGTGATCGTAATAGCACCGATAGATGAAGCATTGATAGCACCGAAAGTAGCAGAACCGCTACCAACAGCGGTAACAGTAACAGCACCAACAGCGCCTGCAGTAGTAGAAATAGCGCCGAATGTTGCAGAAGCACCGGTTCCAAGATCAATAGTAATGCTAGAAACATCGAGGTTATTTGCACCGCCGTCAGTAGCAGCAGTACTACCTGTCATTGCCAAAATGCCACTTGTCAATGCAAATGAACCTGTTGATCCAACTGTGATCGTTCCGATATTAATCTGTACACCTGCTGTTGCAGCAGTTGCAAGAATTGCTTCAATTCCTACAGAACCGTTTGCACCTACCGACAATGCGTCGATATTAATTACTTGTGCTGTTGATTGCGCTGTACCTGCTGTTCCATCCCCAACGATTATGTGTCCTACTGCAACATCACCACTTGCATCAGCATTGAGGTCGAGTGTCAATGTGTATGCACCAGTGAAAGTTACGTCAGTTGCGGATGAACCAACGTTAGAACCGTTACCAGCGTTCATTACGATCGTGCCAGTTGAGGCGGCGGTAACACCGTTGCCCAAACTGATTGCACCGATTGTGATGTCGGCACTTGCGCGGCCATCAAAAGTTAAATTTGTTGTAGCCAGAGCAGAAGCTGAAGTGCCGATTGTGTCAAAAGCAATGTCAGCACCTTCGCCGCTTGCAATTGCTGTCAGAGTGACCAAAGCCGCGCCATCAATGCCAGAGGTAAAAGCAATACCAGCTGAACCATTTGCATTGATAGACAAAGCTGTCACACCAGCAGCATTAAAGTCGGCGATTGTGAGGTCGGATTCGCCAGCCAATGTATTGACTGTTACTGATTTGACATCAGCGTCAAAAGTTGATGTTGCGATTGTGAATGAGCCTGCTGTACCAGTTGTTGCGTTAATGGTAACGGCTGCGACATCAGAAACAACCAAGCCATCAACACCACCAGCGCCACCAGCTGTACCGACATTGATTGTCATTGTTTGAGCGCCACTTACTGCGTCCAATGTAACTGTATCAAGACCAGCTGCTGTAACTGTTAAGTTAACCGTAGCAGCATCTGCAATGCTATTGATGGTTGCATCGGCACTTGCTGCGCCAGCCAATACATTAAAAGTTGTCACTGTAGAACCAGATGCATTGACTGCACCTGTGTCAGCAGCGGCAAAAGTAATAGAAGCTGTTTCTACGTTGGTCGTGTTCAGATTACGACCAAATGCGCCTTGCGTGTAAACAATGGTATCTGTACCATCGCCGCCATCAAAAGAGTCGCTATTTGAAATGGTTGTTCCTAAGCGTAGCGTATCATTACCAGCACCACCCTTAACAACAACTTCAGAAACGCCAGACAATGTGATGTCCAAATTACCTGCAGCGCCAGTTGCGTTGATAGAAGTCAGCAAATCATCTGAGCCAAGAAAACCGTTGCCTGTTCCACTGATGTTCAATGTGCGCAATTCAGCGCCACCTTCAATAGAAGCATGGTTTTTGCCATTCAAAGTCAGGTTTACCGTATCCAGCAAACCGCTGTCGTTACGATCAACGTCAATGGCAGCAATCGTTCCAGCAGACACTGCATCTGCGTAGCTCTTGTCTGCGGAAGCAGAACCAGCGCCTGTAAATGTTACGGTTGCAGCTTCTGTACCTGATGTCAAGCTTGCGTAGCCAACTTCAACTGTAGTTTCACCAATCAACGTTACGTTAGTAGCGATGCTCAAGCCAGAAACACGCAAAACCGTGTCTGCAAGTGAACTTGCATTTGTGAGCGTTGCAACACCTGACCAATCGGCCGCATTGAGTGTCACAGCTTCAGCTGCAGTACTCAGCAAACGAACATTCACGTTCTCAACACCTTGTACGGATACCAAGCCACCAGCAACACCAGCTGAAGCGCCAGATGCTACGATCAGGTTCAATGTATCTGTACCAGCGCCGCCAATAATGTTGTCGCCCAAAGTGTAAGTACCAGAAACACCCACCAAACCGGAAATAGTGTCATCACCTGCTCCGCCATTGGTTGCATCAACGTTGGTAGTGAGCGTACAATTCAAT